>PPCM01000784.1_pt1 | contig 20121 bp, 10 predicted proteins | sample 1555541 | NCBI WGS metagenome assembly PPCM01 (sample SAMN05284479, study PRJNA326546) | Marine sediment metagenome, whole genome shotgun sequencing project. | isolation source: marine sediment | place: Germany: Wadden Sea | collected 2012-09-05 | reverse complement strand
TTCATGTGGCGAATCTTGGGGTCGGGTGCCGTCTCGGGCCATTGCTCGAGTCTCTCGTAGCCTAGGACGGGTCGACCGACTAGTTCGGATAGGGTGCCATGGCGGAACCGGGCGCCTTCGGTGGCGGCGTAGTCAAGCGGGGGCCGGGGGGCGAAGAATACCTCGTTGGCATGGTTAATGCTGGGCGCGGGGGTAGCGTCACCGAGCACGGCCAGCGGGTCGACCTCGCCCAGGGCAGCCCCGGCACCCTTCATCTGCCCCAAGAGGCCCTCCACGGTCCTTACCTTGGCGCGGACGTCGAGGGTGTCCACCCTAAGTAAATCGAGCACGTAAGTCTTCATCATGTGGAGCTGGGTGATGACGCGGTCACGGAGGGCGGCGAGGTCGGCCTCGGAGGGACGGGGGTGGGGCGGGGGCGCGTCCTTCCGGCGTCTGGACCGGGATTTCGTCTCGTGTTCGGTCCAGATGCGGTCCGTGTATTTCGTGTAGCGTTCCACAACGGCTTCAGCCACCTCAGATGCCCTAAGATGGGCCCGCACGGACAGGTTGAGGGTCTGCAGCTTGACGAGGGGGTCCTCATCCACCAACCCCCCACACAGTGTCCGTAGTACGTCGGGGACAATATCCATGGCATCCCCGAGTCGCTCAGCGAGGAGCCCGACGATGGCGGCGCGTGTGTCGGGGGAAGGGTTGGATCCCAGCTGCTGGGCGAGTTTTCTGACGATCATTTGTACGGTATATTCGCTATGTTTCATGGCCGCGCTGAGTCCAATGTACAACAGGGCTGACACAGCGGGGCGGATGGTGTCAGGCCCGTCGAGGAGGGTGTACAGGGTGGCGATGCAATCATCAGTGACGATGGGGAGAGCGACGCCGATTCGACCGATAGCGGCGATCACGTCAGCGATGAAGGTCGGGTCGTGTGAGACGGTGTACGTCTTGAGTTCCCGGAGGATCAGGGGATACGTATCCTCGGTGGCGAGCGCTGTGAGGAGCGTCAGCTTGACGCGACGTACAGTCATGGGGTCAGTGGCCCTGATGAAGAAATGTGACACGTGGGAGGTGAAGAGATCAGGGTGGGTGGTCGAGATCTTAGATATCATAGACAGCACGATGTAGTCCACCTCGGGCGCCGTGTGGAGCAGGCGGAGGAGCGGGAGGGTGATGGTACGGCCGTGGGCGGCTGGTGCGCAGTAGAACAGGAAGGCGGCGGCCCCGACCGTTACGCCGGGGTTGCGGGACCGGAGGAGCCATTGGACGCCCTTGATGAGGTGTTTGTGGTCGCCAGCAGTGTCCTTCTCGTCGAAAAAGTCTTCGTTTGTTTGAGGTTTCTCGACAATGTCAGAACCCGAGACGAGGGCCGCGGGGTCAACGAACTGGTTCCGGGCGTAGCGGGTGAGCATGGATATGATCTCGAGTTGGGACCACTCGTCACAATCAGCGACGAGTTGGCAGAGCTTGGAGAAATGGTCGTGAAGCAAGTCGAACTTGGTGGGGCACACCTCGTTGAAAGCGGCCGCCGCACTGCCGAGCACTGTGGCGAACTTGTCCTTGAGGAGCATCTCGATGATGGGGACGAGCTCCTCGTCATGTTTGTGATCGAACGCGTGGACCTTAGTGATGGCGTTGGCCGCCGTCTTGCGGACGAAGGGGGAGGGGTCGGACGCGGCCTTGGCGATGGACATGACGACCAGATGGGTGATTTCGCCGACACGGACGTTGGACATGGTTCGCATCGCCATCGCGCGGATGAGCTGGTTCTTGTTCTCGGTGAGCTCCTTCTGGAAGACGTTGAAGCACATGATGGCTACCTCGGGGTTGCTCTCAGAGTACGTGGCAATGAACATGTAGCTCAGACGCTTCACAGTGATGTTTGTGGAGGCTACAAGTTTGATCACATCCGGGAAGTAAGCACTGCAGTCGCTGCCAGAGCTGAATATCTGGCTCAGCTCCTTCAGAGCCTTCAGTTGGATCTTCTCATCAGCGGAGTTGAGCTTCTTACGCAGTTCAGCCTCTGACATTCGGTCGTCTTTGTTTGTCTGACTCTCACAGTCGCCGTATTTATAAATCTGGCCGATACTCCCGGATAGTCTGGCCCCGGCCTAGTTCGGCCCATAATCCCGTACGTTGGCGCGGATATCATGATTCTTAACAAGATTCTTAACCCGGCCACCCTCCCAACTCCGCTGTGATAGCTGTTTATTGGTTGCTCGCGTGCTTATAACACACGCGGAAGTCTTCCACGCAGGTCGGCCCGGGGTGGCTAGCAAGCTTCCCCTTCATCTGGCTGACCATCTCGCTATACGCCTCGATCTGCTCAGCGCTCAGCGTGATCTGGAGCAGCTCGCGGCATATGGCCTTGATCTTAGCGTCGAACTCCTCGAGGGATGAACATCCGACGAGCTCGAGGACCTGGGCCACGCGCGGGGCGAGGGCGGGCAGGGTCTGGCAGAGGCGGAGGTACGGGATGGTCGTGGCAATGTTGGCGACGCCGTGGGGGACGCCATTGTTGTACGTCAACGCATAGCCCATCCCATGAGGGAGGGAGGTGGCCGCAATGCTGATGGTAAGCCCACCCAAGGTCGACGCTTCCATCCATTTCGCCCTGGTGGCGGGCGACGGCTCGTGGGTCCAACAGGCGTTAAGTTCACCCATGGTCGCCCCAAAGAGAGCGATACCACGGAGCGCGAACTCGTCAGAGACGGGGGTGGCACGCGCGCCCATGTAACCCTCAAGGTTGTGGGTGAATGCATCGAGCACGGTGGATACGGTGACGTGTGCGGGCTGCGTCATGAAGAAGCGGGGGTCCATGAGCGAGAGAGTGGGGAACACGCGCTCGGGGATGGTCACCTTGTTGTGCAGGCTGTGGAAGGTGAGCACGGAATACGGGGTGGCTTCGGTGCCGGTGCCAGCAGTCGTGGGCACGGCAACGAGGGGAACCATCTGGCCGGGGGCGATGATGCCGGTCAGACCAGTCTCCAGGTTACCCTTGAAGGCGATGGCGATGGCCTTGGCCGCGTCAATAGGGCTTCCGCCGCCGATAGCGACGATAAAGTCGGGCTCAGTGTGCTCGGCAACGCAAGCACGGACGGACTCGACAGTGGGGTTCGGCTCAACGCGGTCGAAGAGAGAGTGTGTGATGGACAGAGAGTCAAGCACGGCGACGAGCTCATCGTAGGCTCCACAGCGCTTGGCGGAGGACTTTCCTGTTACAATGAGCGCACGGGAGCCAAACTCGGTAAAATCGTTCCGTGCAAGGTCAAACACGTTGTTTCCGATGATGGGCTTCGTGGGGATGGTTTTGAAAGCCTTGAGAAGGTACTCCATGTTCGATTTTTTTTTCTGGAACTGTATAGCTGTTGAGAAGATGAAAACTCCAATTGGCCGGTAACAAGGCCCGGATCTCATCTCTGTTCTCCACTCCCAGTCCATCGCATCTGCTGACCATCGACCTGAATTTGTTCTGAGTCGGGTTGTCATCATTGGCCGCAAGCAACCACACTGATCACGGCCACAGCAGCATGCTGACCTCCTTTACCACAATCCACTCGTTCCCCTTCCTGTCAGCCATCGCGCCATTTCGCCAGCTCACTCGATTGTCTCGCTGCCAGGCCGAAATCAACGATCATTCGTGCGGTGCCTGCTCCCAGTACACCAAGGAGCGCTTCACAACGCCTGTAGGGGCTGAGGTCGAATGTAGGACGTGTGGCTGCCCCCATAGCGACCAGCGCGCGTCCGGACTCCCCTTTCTTTGTGTACTATGTGAAGACGTTCTGCCTGCCGGAGACGACGTTTCGTTCTTTCAACTGTTCGGCCTTCCCGAGACCTTCGATCTAGATATCGACGCACTCAACAAGCGTTATCGTGATCTTCAGAAGATCGTCCATCCAGATCTCCGGACAGGCCTCGGAAGGACCGGCGGACAGCAGCAAAGGGCGGCAGAAGGGTCCGTCATGCTCACGACGGCAAGGGAGACGCTGCGCGACCCCGAGCAGCGCGCGTTGTATATCCTCAGTCGGCGAGGGTACGATGTTACCAGTCCATCAGCCGTCTCAGCGGTGGAGCCTGAGTTTCTTGCGAAGATGATGGATTTACAAGAGCAGGTCGCGTCTGCCGTTGGACCCACCCTAGATGCGTTGCGTAGGGAGGTCGCCCAGGGTACAAAAGAGGCGTCGGATCGTGTTGGGGTGTTGATTAGCACAGAGCGGAATGAGGAAGCGTTCAAAGCCGCCATGGAGCTACGGTACTGGGGGCAGGTCGGGCGCGCTATCGCTGAACGCACACCATAGGGTACACTTGATCACGATTCAATGAATAGTCTCTGCACCATTGAAGTTCTTTCTATCTCTCAGTAATATGAGTCTGGCATTTATCCGCTGTGATGGTGGGCGGGGATCGACGATGGGTGCTCACACGATGCGCTCAGTAGCTATCCAGACTCGTGAGACTGTGGCGTCCGTTCCACAGCAATATGGCCAAATAACGTGAACAGAGACATAAGAGCAAACAAGTACTGCTCACACAGTGGAGCGGATGATCTCAAACATGGTGATTTCGCCGCCATTCGTGATCTCATCGACTGTTTTGTCCACATCCAGCTGCTGCTGGTGTTTCCGGGGCTCAATCGCCTTGTAGCCCTCATATCCGTCGCAGCTTTCAAGGCTTTCGCAAGCAAACCTGAAAGCCACATGGAACTTGACCGAGGAAGGCACGCAGACCTTCACAAACTCCTCATCGCGTCTGATGAACTCAATCTCCATCGTTTTCTAACTGGTCGAATTATAGTCAAACCCAATCATGTGAGTGTCAGCACACTTGATATTCGGCCTAAATGCCGTACATATAGCGGGCATGTCACAATACTAGTTTTCGGTCGATTTAGGGATGTCGCTGAGACATTCTTATGGCCACTGATTCCGATACAGGGCCGTTCACGTTTAATTGGGATGTTCCTCATCGCCAACTATCCGTAGCCAATTCGCTGAGTGTTTATTCACCGGCCTTCCACTGCCACAACGGCATTTTTCAACTTAAAATCGACAGAAAGATGGCAAGCACTGCGCTACACCTCCGGACAATCCCCACGGAGGATGAGATTGGCCGTGGTGACTGGACTCGGGGCCAATTCAAGTTCAAACTCTCTGTCACGCCCGGCAACAGAGCCATCTCCAAACTCTGCTCCAAGGTCCAGATCGCCACGTTCAGCTCCTCCGTCAGATACTTCCTCATTCGTGACTTCGCGCCTTCGTCAGCCTTCCACAGCGCCGTCCACCGCATCACGATCACCATCGACAGCATGTCCTCATCCTCGACGGCCAAGAGGATCACGGCACCCGAGAAGCCCGCAGGGCTGCTGAACCAGGGTGCAACGTGCTACCTAAACAGCCTACTACAGGCGCTGTGTCACACCCCCGCCTTCCGCCGCTTATTGCTCGAACTTCCCCCAGAATCTATCCTAAAGACCGAATCTACCCCCGCCCCCAGCCCAGGTAACGGAAACTCCACCGATTTACCACACCCAACCGTATCCCCAGACCCCGACGGCGCCCGCCTCATCTCCGCGCTCCAGGAGCTCTTCTACACGATGACAGAGGAGCCAGGCCCCGCGTCGACCGCTCGGTTGACTGCAGCCTTTGGGTGGGGTGATTCTGAGGTGTTCGTTCAACACGACGCGGCCGAGTTGCTGCATTTATTGCTGGATAGGCTTGAAGTTGCCATGTGTGGAAGACCAGATCTCATTTCAGCAATCCAATCTATGTTCACGATTCAAGTACGCCAGGAGATCCGGTGCACATCCGTAGATTACACATCCCACCGCGACGATCGAATTCTCGCTCTCAACCTACCGGTAGCTGGCTTCAAGACGCTCGAATCGTCTCTGCGGTCCTACCTCAAGGAGGAGAAGCTTAGTGGGGACAATAGGTACAAGACTGATGAGCATGGACTGCAAGACGCGGCCAAACGGGAGCTATTGGAGGTTCTTCCACCCGTGTTGGTGATTTCATTGGCCAGATTCACCTATGATCCCCAGACCGCCCGACCAACGAAGATTCAGACACGGTGGGACTTTCCTGCGCGGCTATCGGTGCCTGGTGTCGACGGGCCTGCCCAATACGCGCTACAGGCAGTGCTGATGCACTCGGGATACATCAACCACGGGCATTATTTCGCTTTCGTCAATTGTGAAGGAAAATGGATGCTGTTTAACGATGAATTGGTGACTGCGACTGACTTGTCGACTGTCCTCAAGGCGGGATCAGGCGGGGGCGATCGTGGTGTCATGGACAAGGTTGCTGACTCAGTCCCTGTCTTGGGCTGGCTGAGAAGTAACAAAGAAGGCGCCAGAACACCCAAACCCAAGCCTAACCCGTGTGCATATCTCCTTACCTACGTTCGCTCAGATAGCAAGGTAGATTCGACCGTTGACCCGACTCGACTCGGAGAGATTCGGGCACGGGTGGAAGAAGCGCGACTAACGAAACTGGCAGCCACCAGAACCCGCCGCCTTAACCGGGCGAGCCGCCGAATCACCGTGCTGACCGACAGAGATTGCGAATTATGGACGACTGATGACCGACTCTGGGAGAACTCGGCCGGGTCGGTGGTCACCGTCCCCAACGAACATACCCTACATATGATCGTCCCGCAGATTTATAACATGCTTGGGGCGTCGTCGTCGACCAGTGTTCGTTTATACACGGTGACTAAGACGGACTCGCCGCGACCCGGCCGCCCTATACTCGCTGAGCTGCACACTCCTATGGTGTGGGCTGGCTGGGCGAGTGATTCGTCGTCAGTTTATGCTCGTGTGGCCGACGGGTCGGGATCATTGGTATTTATCAAGGCCTATGAACCACCAAGTGGGCTGCGGTTTATCCAATCTGCTAGCGTAGTCAAGACTATCCCATTTAGTACATCCGAGCCCATCGTGGCTGCCGCGAGAGCCGTGCTGAATGGAACTGAACTACAGCACACTGATGCCAACCATGGAGCCAACCCAACCCCCACCCCAACCCCCCTCGGGGAGCTTGTTGATAAGGTCGATCTGATGTTATATACCGACATGTTTGAGCCCCTCGGATGGACAGATACATTGGCATCGCTCCAAATCGTAGATTCAGCATCGTACATCATCCATGTTGTCAAAAGATCCGATGCGGCCGCATATCGCTCACATATGACTCACTTGATGACCACGATCCGAGTCAAACTCCATGCGTCAGGCGGCAGCGGCACCCCCATGTACGTCAACGTGCCCCGCGACGCCACGGTGCAAGCGTTGACCGACAGTGTGTGTGACCAGCTGGATCTTCCTGCCAACCACGTTGAACTGTCGTGGCGGGGTCGAGCGTTGAGTCTCCGTCGGGATGGTGCGACGCCATTCCGAGCTTTGGGATCGGGCCATCCAGATATGTCATTTACAGTCGCAGATCACGACCTTCATTTAGATTCTTTACGCGTCTGGTTGTCTGAATCGGGCCCCATCACACCACACCCCAGCCTGGTCTACGTTGACCAACCCGCCACTGTAGGCACCATCGCCAAGGCCTGTTCGGCCTTAATGCCGCGAGAAGAAGGCCGGAAGGTGTTCATGGTCGCTCAGACGGGGCTACGGGAGATCCGGATGCTGAATGACTGGAATATGACTGAGTCGGCAGTCAAGATGGAGTTTGGGGACAAGGTTTATTGGAGAGCCGATCTTAGCCGGAATCCGCCAATTTACATGATTTACACGACGTCAAGCGGAAAACACACGCATCCGCCCATGGCCATCGATGCAGACTCCACCACCACCGTCGGTGACGCTGCGAGACTGGCTGCCGAGTGGGGCGGTGAGGGTTCGATCGTGACGGACGATGGGGTGGTCCCTGGCCCGGATGAGCTGCTTCTCCCGCTAGTGAGGGAGGGGCAATGCACGTTGCGGTACAGGGTGAGGCATGCGTCCGTCCGTACACCGATGAAGGCGCTTTCGTTGTAGGATCACTTTATATAAAATATGCAGCACGGGTGGGATGTGGATGAATTGCTGCACTAGCACCTGATTGGCGTGTACACGTGGGCTATATGATAGATTTTGTTTTCGGGGTTCTTTTTCAAGTGAGGCTAATGCTGTTGCACAGCACGCTGCAGCTATGCACTGGCATCTTAAAGGTTGCTGGAGGTTCCTTTTCCGCCCCAGATATGACTGAGTTCGTAGCAGTCCGCGACGACAGCCTGGTGCTCTTCCGTGTGTACAAAGCGACTGCAGAGGACGAGGAGGATACGCACGAGACCGTGAGCACGACCAAGCTGTATGCTGTGGTGCGGGACATCTGTAGCTTCCAGCTGCCCGACAGCGCCCAGCATCTTGTAGCTGTGGGCTCAGACACTGGCTGTTTTGATTTGTATGGCTACGACTCTGCTGTTGATCAGTTTGTACAGGTGTTGCGCCACCCATACGGCCGCATTGGATGCCGTCGCGCGGTCCCTGGCCAATACGTTCTCGCACAGCCAACGGACGCCACTTCCATTATGGTTGGAGCACTCGAGCAAAGCAAGCTCATTTATCATCTCAAGGCTGGTCCCAATAACAAGCCTGAGTTCGCCGGGGCGCCTCAACAGATCAACCTGCCCGGCGTCGTAACGTATCATGCGGTGGCCATTCCTTCTGAGGCGGCCGCCCCATCACAATACGCTGCAATTGAGCTAGACACCACAAACGGCGAAAAACAAAGGGTTTTGGCAGTGTACACGGCCGCCCCCACCCAACCCCGCCCCGACCGTGTTGAGCTGCCCCTGCCCCCCTCCGCCCATCGCCTCGTAGCCCTCCCCGCCTCCTCCTCGACAAAGTGCGGCGACATGCTGGTCTGCTGCGACGGGGAAATACTACTCATGAACGTTGATACCGATGCTGATGACGCCCCGTCATGCCACCTGCCCCGCCGGCCTGTGTTCACCCCAGAGCCCCACGCATACACCGCATACACTAACCCGGTGGCCACATACACTGTTGAGACGGTCACAAGGGCCATGCGTGATGGTACCCTCTTTACAGTCCTTCAGACAGAACACGGGGATGTTTTCCGCGTTGAGTATTCCGTGTCAGCAGGTGTGGTCGCCCTCACGGCGTCTCTCATCGATTGCCTCCCCGCTGCGCGTTCAATGGCGTTTTTCCGGTCTGCGATATTCATGGCTTCTGAATCAGGCCCCCATGGTTTATATTCGGTTGCCATCGGAGAATCTGACCCACTTTACACATGTTCCTCAGGCGAGACCCCGCCGACCATGGCCTTCACCCCCGCCCACCTGCCCCTGCCCCCCGCCCCCATCCACCTGGCCGCCCTGGGGGACCCTCTACCCAACCACTCCCCGTTAGTTAAGGTGGTCCCCGCCCAGCCGGTTGAGGGCGGCCCCCCCTTACTTTTAGAATTGACGGGGACGCGCCACCACTCGATGTTGCGTGTGGGGCGTCGTGGGGCTATGGCGGAGGTCGCCATGGAACACGAACTCGAAGGTCTTGAGGATGGTGAAGCTGTGACCGACCTATGGGCGGTACAGACTGGGGCGCCGGACACGGAGGCGGCGGGGGACGTGCTCCTCGCGGCCATACGTGGAGGGGTAAGCGATGCCCCAACCTACCGCACCATCGCCCTTCAACTAGCCACCGACGAGGCCGACGAGGCCGAGTTCGTGCCCATCGACCCGAGCGATTTCTCCCTGAGTGCGGACCGCACCCTCGCCGTCCATTCCTATTCGGACCCAACCCGGTCAACCCGCACCATAATCCAGGTCTGCCCAGAAACTATATATCTGACCTCATTTATAGAATCTGCGGACGGGTCGGGTGAGGTCGTTGAAAGCACCACCCTGCCGAGAGACACCCTCACGGAGCGCTTCGGTCCACCCGCGGTCATCTCGTGCGTCGCCGCTGATGGCCCCCATGTGCTTCTGGCCGTTGGCGATAACAGACTTGGCCTACTCACACTGGCAGCGGATGGACTCCAATTGTCGGCTGTTCGGGTTGGGTCTGGGCTTGGGGCGGGCGCCAGTACCGTCACCGCCCTCGCCCTTAAGGGTGACGTCGCGGCAGTGGGTGACTTCACCGGTGTTTCAGTGATGAAACTCGTCGCCGAGGCTGGCCGTGATGTCACCGCCAAACCGACTCTAGAGACTCGGGTCGACGGTCGAGTCGACTCCTTAGTCTTCGGCCCGGGGTCAAACTCACTTCTTGCGGCGACTTCAGGTGAAGTCAGCGTTGTTCGCTACATTAACTTAGAGAACCAACTCAATGCCGACCCCATCGCCGTCGTCTCGGCCCGCACCCCCTTCAAGTTAGCAGCGTTCCTCGGTTCAGTCATGGCGTCAGCGGGAAAAACTTACATGATTGCCACCACAGCGGGGTCCGGAATCGTGTCTGCTAAGGAGGTCGTGGCTCCGGCGGCGTCTGCTATTGGCATCATGACGGCCGGCGACGACCCCTACCTGGTCACCGCTTCACACAACGCGATCTCTTTAATGACTCCGACCGACTCTGACTCACTCGTGACTCTGGCGAGTGAGTCTTTGACTCTGACTCCGCGCGAGGCCGTGCCCCTCACCCAGTTCGTCGATGGCGTCGTCTACTACGCCGTGCTGGAGGCCGACCAGCGCGTCGTCGTCGATCCCGCCAACCCCGAAGTGTCAGCCCGTTTCGGCCATCTTGCCGCCGTTGACGGAGTCGGGTCAAGTCAAGTCAGAGTCATCCGACTCAAACTCGACTCTGTGTCCAACACAGCGACTCTGGAGACCCTGGCCGTCCACCCCCTCACCCCCCCAGGGCAAGGGCAGGGCGGCGGGGATTACATGTCGACCGTGGCCACCGCGGCGGCGCGGGTGGTATTCAAGAGCCGGGGTGACGGGCGACCCTGCCTTGTGGTCGGGTGCGTGGTGTCAACGGGCCCCTATCTTGGCCGGGCGGGATTCCGTGCCAAGTCTGATGAGACGGTCCACAAGTCAGGTCTTCTGGTGACCTATGACATCGCAGCATCGGACGGCTCTGTCAAGCTAACCCCAGTCCACCGCACCGGCCTTGCCGATCCCCCCGTCGCCCTCGCGACGTACAGCGACCAGATCCTCTGCTCTGCGGGCGGTGTCCTACTCCAATACGGGTTTGGCCACACCAAGCTTCTTCTCGCCAATGCTCAGACCAGACTGCCCCACGAAACCTCCGGTCGGCTCGGTCAGTTGGCGGTCCACAACGACCGCCGTATTTGGGCTGCTGACAGCCAACGCGGGTGGACGGTCATCCAGACTCACCCCGTCACCGGCACCTTCACGACCATCGCCTCGGAGCAGTCGATGCGGGTCGCCCTATGTGGGGCGGTGGTCGACCGTGACTCCATCATCGCCGCCGACCGCTTCGGGTTGGTCTATGAGGCCCGCGTGCCCGAGGCTCTCGCGGCGCGGCTGGCGAGTGGTGGGGTCGAGTCTAAGACGGAGTGGGACGCCGCCGTTGACGATGCTACGCCTGTGGGCCTTCTCGAGCTCGCCCATTCGACACATATTGGCGACACGGTGACCTCTTTATCGATTGTACCCTGGCTTGGTGCGTCTGCCCGCGACGCCGTTATCATCGGGTCGACCCTGAACGGCGGAATAATCATGTTTAAACCCATCCCCACCGAGCGTGAGGCCCAGGTCCTGCGCCACGTCCAGACGGCCTCGGCCCGTCTCGTCTCTGGTGATAGGCGCCGCTATCGATCGGTGTTCCATCCTTCCCTCAACACGCTCGACCTCGATCTTCTCCTCAAGGCTGCTGCTCTGGGGGCTACAGAGTGGGGTGAGCATGATATGGCGAGCCGGGGCGAGTCGAGGGATGAGGTACTGCGGAGGATACAGGATAAGGTGCTGGCTGTTATATGATCGGGTGGGTATAAACATAAACAGACATAAACGCGTTGGTGGTATGGGGGTTGTTTGGGGGCTGGGTCGGCCCCGTCCCGTCTGCTGCGGCAAACACACGTAGTAGGGTCATCAGTCTTGAACAGCTCAGTCTTGAATAGCAACGCGGGGTTGCTCACACGCTGCAGCTCCTGAGGCACCTTTTTCGAGTGTGCATTTTAAGGTAGGGTTGCCGTGTCACTGCAGAGTTTAGCGGGCGACCGGCTCGACGTTCCTGGAATATCCGACAACCACTGACGTCAACAGACCCGCAGAGACGCAGGTCAGCCCGTCCGTGACCGCCAGCCCAACTGTTTAACGACTCCAACTCTCGGGTCAAAAACAGACAACCACGCTCAGATCAGCATGGACGGAGACACCAACAAGCAATCTGAACTGTTGATAACTGAAATCACTGGAAACCACCAGACAGCGCTTCCAGCACCACCCCCACCCCGCTCGACCTGCCCGGGCCCGTTGTGAAGGTCATCGTTGACTGGAAGAACATCTTCATCCAGCTGACAGACGGGTCGTGGGTCGGCCGGGGTCAGTTTGACAGCGACTTCCTCGTCCTCGTCCCCAAGGCCAACCTCATCGACGACAATCTCCCTGGGTGGACCCCGGTCAATGACGACTATGCCGAGAACTTGAATGCCCAGGAGGCTGCAGATGATGTGATGATCCTTCCTGCCCATCACCAACGCGTCGACGCCGAGGTCGAGATAAATGATGAAAAGAAACACACAAAAACACACAATTCATTATAAGTACGGTCCTCAGCACGGACCGACGGGATCCCAAACAGTGGCCTGCTGTGACGACCAAACATGGTAACATGCGTGGCCGACCCCGGGTTAACCTAGAGGCAACATAAATACGTGATCGACTAGAATGTGGTGGACTGCTGTGAGGGAGATACGTTTTCCGGACCCGGCCACAACTCTTCTATAGCAGGCTTGGTCCAACCCAGTTCGTGTAGTGCGACTATTTTGCCTTATATATGACGGCACCTTCATTCAACTTTTACAATCTCGTCCGTTTGCAAAAAAAAATGACAAGACATTTATTTGTGGTCCACAACATATGTGGACCCCGGTTATATACTCTCCACCGATGTCATATGTCATATATGCCCCATCCACCAGTCCAGAATCATAAATACCAGCCGCACACCGACAATCGTCATCGTAAACATCATGGAGGACACCACGCCGTTCCGACACCCTCGAGCCCTTCGATACATGGACTCCCGGGCCCCAGAAGAGGCCACGGCGTCGTCATATAGCGATAGTGTCTCCTCGGCGACGGTGCTCCAGTTATATCGTTCAGCGACGACATCGTGAAGACGTTGGGCTCTGGAACGGCGATGAATGGCCTTAGAAGGGCCAGAAGTGGCGTGAACGGCCATAATTCGTCGCTTGAGTCCATCTACCAGCTCTGAACCGTCCATGTCCTCTCCTAATCTACACAGTGTGATGTCCCCCTCACCTAAAAGTCCCACAACACCACCAACGGCGGTAGACACGGGTTCGAGTCCCACTGCCGCACCCTCTACTACAGCCATGCAGAACGCCTCCGTTAGCGAGGTGCAGAGCGATATATGGCCCCGTTGCTGGATCGTGACCATCTCTTTGTGTGGAAGGCTGCCGTGATAGACAACATATGGGGATAGATTGACCAAATCTTGGATTTGGTTAACGTATCTCTCAGATCCTGTTCCAATCACGTCAAAGAACGTCTTGGGCAGCGAATCATCATCGAGGACTGCCTTAATGCATTGAATCAGGAGGTCTGTGCCCTTCCTGTACGACAGTCTGGACACCGCTACCACTCGTACCCCGTTCTCTGGGTCTGGGCATCTCTCGTGGCATGGTTTGAACACTTCCGTGTCTACCGCGTTGGGGATCGATCTCACTAGGGTATCGCCAGGCATGAAGCATCGACCGGAGCGGAGGAGGGTGTTCTCTGTGCTCTCTCGTGAGACACCGACCACTGCATCGGCACAGGCGAGAGTAAACGAGAGAAATTTGTTCATTACGACGGTACCAACCGAGCCCATCCCAATCAGGGAATGGTCCGTGAAACACGTCGTCAGGCCGAGGGAATGGCCGAACCAGACGGACTCGAGGCCCATGTAGGACCCCGCTTGGTGCCCGTGGACGATCCCGATCCGTTCACGGCGGAGGATGTTGTGGTAGAGCCCGAGATGGGAAAACGCGCTGGGGAGTATGGAGTTGCCAATGGGCGCAAAGCCACGCATAGGCATGTAGTAGATCTTGAATCCACCCTCCAGGTAGCGGACACCGGAAAAACCAGGAAATGACTGGGCGAGAATGATCACATGGTGACCCCGAGCACAGTACTGCCGGGCGAGCTGGAGTACATGATATTCAACACCGCCAATCATTGGATACATTAGACCGGAGCATAGCGCGATGCGCTTCTGCGTCGAGGAGCCTTCCTGTCGGCCATAATCGTTCATTCCTCATTTCCATATTTATATGTATTGGAAGAATAGTAATTGTGTACTCTGTGGAGATCTGTAGATCACTGCAATAAGCGTGAGCCCCCGTGTATTTGTGATGCGTGTTATAAATCATCTTCTTTGAAAAGGCCTCAGCATGGAGGAACTACGGCGCAAGCCAATAGATAGGCTCCGTGAGGTGAACGATGAGCTGCTTCAAAACATATCAGACCAGCGAAACTTCCTCAATTCCCTCCTAGAAGCCAGAACTGCTGGTGCCATGCCAGAAAAGTCCCAAAAACAGATGGAGCTCTTTCGTTTGATAACCACGTTCAAGAACCTGAAGCAGCAGTCTCTCAAGCTTGAGGGTGAGGTTGCTCGATCGACCGCGTCTGAGAGAAAGGCGACGAATGTCGTCGAATCGCGCCTACAGGATGCTGAACGTTCCCTGGCCAATGCCAAGGAGTACAACGCGCACATCGAGAACTGTGAGGTGGAACCCAGCAGTTTTGTTCTCTCAGACGGCTCGACGCTATCCACTCGGATCGATTCCACAGAGGACTACCGAAACTTGCTCCGAGCACTCAAGGAGGAGAAAGGATGCCGTCAAGACGCTACTAGAGAGGTCAAGGCACTCATGTTAGACCTGGAGAACCGCCGCAAGTCCGTCAAACTCGGCGAATCATCTCTATCTGAAGTCAAGAAGCTCTACCTCTCGATAATCAAAGACCGCATGGACGTACTCAGGAATTCAACGCCGCTGCTCAAGGGAAACGCTATCACATACCTCGATAGAGAACGGGCCGTGTTCGATGCGGCCCCGCTTCCACTCAGAGCAATCTTGAACGCCCTTATTTGTGCACATTATAACACTTCAAGCACCAAAAAATGGTCACCCGAATATTCCGTACTAACAGGCAAAGACCTCATCAACACCTACTCCGACGTACTCACCCCACCCCCAGTCGACCCACGCCTTGAGGCCCAGCCCGGCTACTCACCCGAACCATGGCTCCTGTCGGACGCCGCGCAGCTCACCGTTACGCTCACCCCGCCCGTGGCAAAGGACGGCGAGGAGGTGGTTTTGAAATTTACATGGCTCCCGTTGATAAACCGGGTGACTCTCAAGACCACCCCAGTCAACCTATGCTGGTATCTATCCGAACGCGATCTAGCAGATCCTGTGGTCGAGTCGGGTGTGTTGACAACACTTAAGGCTCGTCCTGGGCACACCAACGTCGAGACAATCACCAAGATTTTCGGCCACGCTTTTTACTGGTATAATGCGATCGCCGGCGTCAACACGGACGGCCCTCCGTTCTCACCCCACGTGGTGTGCTCAGCGCTGTTTGATCGCATGCCTGTTCGTCTTTCCCAGGCCGCTGCTCTTGACGCCATCATCAACGAGTTCCCATCCCCCACCCACCCGGCCTACAGGGACGCGTTCATGGGGTGCCCTGCCGCTGTGTCTACCGTGATGTCGACCCACGTCGCCCCCCGCCTGTCCCATGGTAGACGCGGGGATACTGGTGCAGGACGGGCGATGGGGGTTACTGTGAAGCTCGGGATTGATGATCGATCCATAACTAACCAGGCTATCGCCATTGAGGTGCGGTTTGATATCTCCATTGACTCTCTAGCCATTGTAGCTGACCCAACACCCAAGGCCTTTGCCCCAGAGTTCCCATGGGCCTTAAAACTCCTCGAGGGAACACGAAGCGCGTTCAGGGATACATTATCATCATACGTGGCGCGTTATCCCCACGATCCGCGCGCTGTAGCGGCCACTAGTATGCGTCAGTTGCATGTTATCACCGACTTGTGGATCAGTTCTCTTTTTAGAATCGTCGGCGAGCCGGCACCCGCATTCAAGGAGCAAGATGCCGCAGTGCAGCAAACAGTGCATGGCAGGTGGTTTGTGGGTCGGTCACTGGCACCTCCGGTTGCTTGGGACGTGAAGAACTCAAAGTTTGTCCGGGCTGCTGATATCAAGCGACGGATCGGGCCGAGAAGAAAGGGGTTATTCCAGACATGGAAGAAGTCCTGAGCTAAATGGCTTAGGGTCCCGCGTTGGAGCCCCATGGCCCTTGCCGCTGTAGACAGCGAACTTCATAAAGATAGCCGATTCACTGAAACATCCCAAATGTTGCCGCTGCAGACAGGGGTGGATGTGTATCAGATTATAATAGGCGTGGGATTCGCGGGCGGGCTTGCAGGCCTCTTTATTCTCGGCGTTGTGGCTTTGGTAATAGCTTTTTTCCTGCTTTTTGTGGTTGCTACCATAGCTTCCATAGTGATCTTTGTTTACAAGCAAACACACAGGTTACCTGAAGCAGACCAGGTCCAAGAGGTACATCCCGTTCCCGCAGCCCCCACGCCCGACTCTATCCCCGAGACTGCGGTCCTCGAATCAGCCTCATCATGCTCCATCACACCGCCGGCCGACTCCGACCCCGAGCCGCTCCACCTATCGCCCATGAACGACACCCCGGTCTACTCCCCGCCCGGCGTCATTCGTATGGCTCCCGGGGACGAAATGGCGCCACCTACCCCGCCAGTAGCCGTCAACACACCGCTGTACCTCGAGCCGATGTCCCCAATCCCCGAGGTCGACCTCAACGGGCTGCCTGATCGCCCTGAGTCGCCCCAAAAGGATATTGCTCTTCATCTCAAGGCAAACAAACGCGCCCTGAGAATCAAAAAACGTATTCCGCTTCAGCTTCACAGATTGCATCGGGAATCGCTGCCGATTCAGCCTGGGAAGGCGAGCATGACCTACGAAGGCATCCACAAGGGCGATAAGTGCGCCGTCAAGGTGATCCGCCTCAACGTCGAATCAAGCCGACGGAAAGTCGCAATCGCAAAGGAATTCCACGAGAACGCCGCCTCTGACGTGCCCGGGTTCGTCAACCTCCGCGCCATCGCTCAGAACAAGGCGTCGCTGACTGTTTATATCCTCATGGACCTGTCTGGGCCAACCCTGAAGGAGAAATCGGCCCACAGGGGCCTCGGGGATTGGGGCGCGAGGGAGCGGGTCGCAGTGCAGATCGCGACCGCTATGAGGAATATGTTGGACGCTCGACCCTCGTTCTTCCACGGCCGTCTTGATTCGCGTCATATCACATTTTCACCTTCGGGTGAAATCACCGTTCTTTATTCATGGCTCGCCATCCCCAACAAGCGGCCGCCTGCCGGTGCGGACCCTGCCTACCCTGTCACCCCCCAGCAGTTGGACGTATATGGGCTGGGTGTGGTGATGCAGGGCATGTGCGACGATGCGCCGGAAGGCCCCGGTTCTGTTTATGAAGACGTTATGGCGCGCTGTTTATCGGCCGACCCCGCCCAGCGACCTTCTTTCCATGAGGTTGTGGCCCTGCTTGAGGGGCGTGTGGCGTCGGAGGATGGTGAGCCCTTGTCTAGTGTGGTTGACACGTCTCCTGTCGCGGTGATGAGGATGGTTTAGATTGGTGGATGTATAGATAAATACCTTATCAGATGGGTGTGGGTTCGTTTGTTACTGATGTTATACGGTGGTACGTTATTAAAGTCATTGACTGGGGCAGGCGACGTTGTTTTCTGCAGCAAATTGTTGTAACCAACTTGACCTGAAGGCTGGTGATGTGAGCAAACCCCAACATCAAGTGCTTTGATAGTCTCAAGTCCCTCTAATTCAATGACTCATGACCCTTCCTCACGACAAGGCCGAGGCTTTAACCGTCGCACACTAATCATGGGATTTTTCCGTGACAGACACATAATTTTTTAAACTTTCTTCACGAGGGTTGGTGTTAACACGCATGTTGAGATACATGATACCCAATTCGTTCACACTATGGAATTTATGGCCGTGTGATACCCCTCATCTCCAGGGTGGAGGGTGAGACAGGATGTCAACGTGGGACCATCCATGGTAGCCCAATCTATTCGTATCTCACGAACAGCCATACATCCATCCAGTGAGACTTGGCAATCCCTAAGCATATGCTAACACCCGGAGCAGCCGAGTGCAGCCTCTGGCATTCCATAAAATATTACAATCGATCAAAGAGTGACGTGTTGGCCCCAGTAAGGGCCGACCGGTCAGACGGTTTGACGGATTTACCTAGGACGGCCGACAGAGAGCCACATAGATCATTCTTATATCGCTTCTCCCTCGGTGGGTGTGCTTCTTCATCCTCTTTGTCTGGCATTTTGGGTAAAACAGGGTACATAACATTCATATGTATAAATAAGGTGAATTTGTCTTCACCTGCCCCTGTAGCTCAGTCGGAAGAGCAGTAGTCTCATAAGCTAAAGGTCGTGAGTTCGAGCCTCACCGGGGGCAGCTTTTATATCGTTTAAGGCCCAGAGCTATCTGTTTCCATGAATCCGCCGGAAGTCACTCTCCTTTGTTGGGGTCAGATAAGTGGGTCATATCGCACCCTACTGAGCCTTTGGGCCGTGTGCCGGTAGCGATACGGTGCGTTTATTTCCAATATGAAATCTCCTTGAGGCAGCGAGATGCGCGGCATTATGGAGTGAGAAGCAACCATAACATGCGCATTCCGAACATATACCAGAGTCTACATCCTTTCAAGCCTCAAAATACGTTTAGCGTGTGTGGTTGTCTGATGTGATGATTGGCTGGGAGTTGTCTTCAGACATTTTTCACGCATAGCGCCCCAAACAAGGACTCAAAAGTCACGATCATGCCCAATGGCTGGATTTACAACCATTTCTCAGTTCTTATTAGCCGTTACCGCTGCCAGAGTGGCACGCGTAGTTGCTTGGGTACAGAACGCACGGGTTGGCGTCGCCCGCGATGTCCGGCGCGACAACGATGTCATCGGCCATCTCAGAGCTGTGCGGGAGACCTCCAGGTCCATGTCCAGGAATATTGCCCATTTTGTGAATTTTTTAGTGTTCTTCTTAGATCTTCCTCTTTGTCATTTGGACAATATAGATATGCCCAGCCATGTGACGGTTTTCAAAGAGTAGATCGCATACGCCCAGCTTTTTGACTCTCACAAATCCGTTGGCAGGTTTATATTCGTTGAATTATTTCATAACTGAGTGTAGAAGCGATTATTCAGCTTCTACAGACCATAACTTTCGATTCAACCCCGTTTGTATTCTGAAAAAATTGACTTCGCTGCTGACCTGTTTGAGCCGTGTGCCTGAATGATCACCCAGAACTCGAAGAAGCACAATGGAAAGCTCGTGAAGATCACCAAACAGGTGAAGGATCCCCTTGAACCGTCCCGTGCCCGGCGCCACAAGGAGGTGGTCCTTGCCCAGGAGACTGTGCCCGTTCACCACGCCCCAGCCAAGCGTCTTTCAAAGGCCGAGAAGGAGGAATGGCAGGTTCCAGTCTGTGTGTCTGGTTACAAGAACAAGAAGTCGTTCATGCGGTCCCTTGCGGTGATCTCAGCGACCCAGGGCCGTGAGGACTCCACAGAGGTCAATGACAAGCATCTCGAGAACGCCCAGGAGCTCCAGAAGGCCACCGAAGAGATCCACCAATCGCTCGAGGCTCGGGCGGCCCGGAAACGCGTGCAGGCGGAGAAGGAGCGGGCAGCCAAGGAGGCCGAACTCAAGGCCCGCGCTGCAGAGCTGGCGGGTGCGATTGGGGACGTAACTGGCGGTAGTACCCGTCCGGGGCGGGGCGGGCGGACCGGGACGCGGGCAAGGGATGAGAGCGAGCGGGCGGCGCTGGGCCTCAAGCCGACGGGGGCGACGTCGGAGTTCGGAGCCAGTCTGTACCTGCGGGACGCGCCCCA
>PPCM01000783.1_pt1 | contig 20155 bp, 13 predicted proteins | sample 1555541 | NCBI WGS metagenome assembly PPCM01 (sample SAMN05284479, study PRJNA326546) | Marine sediment metagenome, whole genome shotgun sequencing project. | isolation source: marine sediment | place: Germany: Wadden Sea | collected 2012-09-05 | reverse complement strand
TCCCCCCCAGAGAAACCACGGTCGCCCCCCAATGCCAAGCACCCCGAATTACCCCACCGGCAGCTTTTGAAAAAAGGACTCCGTGATCGAAAGGTTCCTTTCAAGGCCAACGGCCTTTCTGTCCAGACCAAGGGCAAGCCCCACGAGCTGGGGAAGGTAAAGCACCGTTACGGGGGGAAGCCCTTTCAAATCGCGGGTGATCTCCCTTTGATATCCCTCGAGGTTCATCTGACACATGGGGCAGACCGTGACCACCGCGTCCGCGCCCTCGGCCCCCCGGAGCACCGCGCCCGTCAGCTTTAAGCCCACCTCGGGTTTCGTATTCATATGGGAAGCGCCGCAGCACCGGCCCCCCATGTCCCACGGGTGAACCGAAGCCCCCAGGGCACGGATGATCGGCTCCATGGAAACGGGCCGCTCCGGATCGTCGAACACCGGATAGGGCCGGAGGCACTGGCAACCGTAATAGGGGGCGACCCGGAGCCCATCAAGGGGCCTGTTCACGAGGTCCCCAATCCCCTTTTCCCCAAGGTCCCCTGCCAGCACATCCAGCAGGTGGCGTACCTCGACTCGCCCTTTCACCCTTTTCCCCTCCTCTTCCAGCACGGCATTCACCATGCCGAAGAGACCGGGCTCTTTCCTTGAGACCTCCGTTACCCTTTTCAAGTTCAGGTAGCACGAGCTGCACGGCACCAGGAGCGCGTCGTCTTCTTCCATAGCCTCGGCAATGGAAAGGTTCCGGGCGGGAAGCGCCAGGGAAAGCAGGAGGCCCTTTCCCGCAGCGGCGCTTGCACCGCAACAGTTCCAATCCGGCAGATCGAGGAGTTCGGCACCCACCGCAGCCATCAGGGCACGGGTGGAGATATCGTATTCAACCGCCGTTCCCCCCAGTGAACAACCCGGGTAGTATAAGTATTTCATGCTTGATCCTCCTGGCTGTAATCGAAAACAGAGGGGAAGCTCATTGTTTGTCGTTTCCGCCGGAAACCGCCTGATCGACACAGGCGACTCACGCCGTTTCCTCTGTATGGCAACCCGTGTTACCGCTGTTTTTCAGTACTTCTTCCTGCTCCGCGCATTTCTTGAAAAGTGAGTCAAGGGGGGCCTTTCCCCTTGACGGCAGTTCCAGATGGATCTTTCCCTTTAAGAGCAGTTTCATCCCGAGGGGAAGAAAACGCAATGGAATGAGGGGATGTTTAAGTGCCGTAAAGTACAGGTTCATAAACTCCATCTCCCTCACCCGGCCGTGACGCCTGACACTCTCCAGGAAAGCTTCGTAAAACAGGGTGCTCCGCCGGTGCCGTTTCAGTTTCTTTCGGGCCGCAACCCGCTTCAGAGCCTCCATGGCCTCGGTCAGGGGAAGGCCCCTTGGACAGCGAAGGGTGCAGTAATAGCAAGCCGAGCAGAGGGTAAAGGTTCTGCTTTCGAATATCTCCTCCTCCATCCCTTCCTGAACCATGCGCCACAGTTTTCTGGGCATCAGATCCATGGCAAAGGCATTGGGGCAGGATGCGCTGCAGGTTCCGCACTGGATACAGGGGGCGAGCCGCTCCCGAACATCTGCCGGCAGATCGTTAAGAGGTTGTGGCGGCGGCTCCCAGTTTGGTTTGGATTTTGCCGTCGAACTCATATCGGTTCTCCTTTCAAGACCGCATCGATCAGGTCCAGCATCCGGTTTTTGGGATAGCCCGAAAGAACCGACGCGCCGTTGGGGCACAGGCTCACGCATGCGCCGCATCCCTGGCACATGATGGGATTGACCCGCAATTGATCCGGATCATGGGTCATACGCCTTGCCCCGTATGGGCAGGCGTCGATGCAGAGGCCGCATCGGCTGCAAAGGGTATTGCGAACCATGGCCACCACGCCGGCCGAACGCAGCTCGGCCCGGGCCAGGATTCTCAGGGACCTAACGGCGGCAGCTTCCGCCGAGGCAACGGCTTCCGGTATGGAACGGGGAGAATGGGCCAGACCGCATGCAAATACCCCCTCCCTTAGAGAGTCCACGGGACGCCATTTGGAATCCGCTTCTTTAAAGAAACCGTTCTCATCCGTTATCCCCCCCAACCTTCCATCGGTCAACGTACAGCCCAAGTTCCTTTCGTTTACCGTGCCGCCAAAAGCTTCTCCCATTGTCCGGGGAAGGGTCGGAACGATACCCACCGCAAGAACAAGCAGATCCGCTTCGACCTCCATCATCCTGCCGAGGATGGGCTCCTCCACAATTACCTTTGCCTTGCCTTCGTCCAGTCGAACTCGCGGCTTTTGTTCTTTTTTGTAGCGGACAAAGAGGATATCGTTCCTCCTGGCATCGGTATAATAGCTTTCGGAAAATCCATGGGTCATGATGTCCCGGTAGAGAACGGTGACCATGATATCGGGGTTTTCCGCCTTGAGATGCAGCGCATGCTTCAGGGCGGAAGCGCAGCATACCCGGCTGCAATAGTTCCGTTTTTCCTCCCTCGAATCCACGCAGAGGATTATGACCACCGACGACAGCTCCCCGGGTTTCACGGAACCGTCTTCCAGCTTGATCTCCAGTTCCCGGAGGGTGACCACCGAATCCGATGTACCGTGACCGTAGGAGGTGGTGGGGGCTTCTTTTCCGCCTGTTGCAAGGAGCACCGTTCCGTGCTCGATGGTTTCCACCCGCCCGTCCGAGCCTTCCACCGTGGTCAGAAAAAGGCCGACCTCCCCCGTGGAAGCGGCAACGGATGTGTTGGCATGAACCCGGATCAGGGGATGCGTTTCCACCCTTGAAACCGTCTCCTCCAAAAAGGGCCGCACCTCGAATCCCTCCAGGGTTCGTATGAGCCACTGGAGGTTTCCCCCCAGTTTTTCCGACCGCTCCACAAGATCCACGCCAAATCCGTGATCGGCAATTGCAAGGGAGGCAGTCATTCCTGCTATGCCGCCGCCCACTACCAGGGCCTTCTGGAGAACCGAAACACTTTGAACTGATCCCGGATCGGTTCCCATGCTTCCATTAAAGCCGGCCCCGGAAGCCGATCCATCCCCTTCCCCTCCGTCCAACTGTGAAACACCTCTCTCATTGGAAGCGGAATTGCCGGAACCGGTTACACTTTCGACACGCGGCCCTTTCTCCAAACCGGAAACGCTACCGAAAGGCTCCGCCTCCGACGCATCGAAATCCGGCACCCGCCAAAGCCCGCCACCCTGCCCGTGAATCAACCGGGAGGCCTGAAGCGCGGAGGAGGATGCCTGGATCACGGAATCCGCAATATCCTTTGGACCGGAAAACCCGCCGCCGATATAGATCCCCGCCTTACCGGCCCTGGAAAGGGAAAAGGGCTCGGTACTCGCGAATCCCCACCTGTTCAGCTCGATGCCCGTGAGCTCGGCCAGTTCCGCCAACCCCTTTGCCGGCCTCCTTCCCGTCGCCAGCACCACGAGGTCCCGCTCCAAATCCCGGACCGCGCCCGCCCCGTCCACATACCGAAGCCGGAGCTTTCCGTCCTTTTCGGATTTTACAACGGTGTGCACCCTTCCCCATCGAAACTCGATGCCCCCCTCTTTTTCGGCGTGTTCCCGGTAAGCTTCATATCCCTTGCCGTAAGTACGCATATCCATATAGAAGATGGTCAGGGGGATCTTTCCGGGGGATCTCTCCCTTGCCGCCAGGGCCTCCTTGATGGAGGCCATGCAGCAGAAGCCCGAACAGAAATCCGCGTCCATGGACAGATCCCGGGAGCCCACGCATTGAATCCAGGCGATGCTACGGACCGGCTTTCCGTCGGAGGGTCGAAGCAGCTTTCCGCCCGTTGGCCCCGTGCCGCTCAGGAGCCTTTCGAATTCGAGGCCCGTCAGGACATCGGGGGAACTCCCGTAGGCAAGGGGATCTTTTCCCGTCAGGGGATCGAACGCATCCGTTCCCCCGCAGAGGAGCAATGCCCCCACCTCCAGGGTCCGGGTTCCCGATCCCATGGCCTCCCCGAAGATCCCCACCACCATGGGCACCAGGGTTTCGGGGTCGAAGGGCTTGACCAGATAATCCCTTGCACCGATCTTGATGGCCTCCACGGCCGTCTCAACGGTGGCATAGGCGGTCATCATGATCACGGTGAGGTCGGGATAGAGGTCCCGTGCCCGCTGGAGCAGCTCCACGCCGTCCATGCCGGGCATCTTGATATCGGTCAGCATCAGGTGCCGGGGCTCCTTGCCCAGGATTTCAAGGGCCTCGGCGCCGGATGCCGCCGTTGAGACGGAAAACCCCTCCTCCAGGAGCCACTCCTTCAGGGAATCCCGAACCACCAGCTCATCGTCCACCACGAGGATGCGAAACTGTTGCCGCAGGGGATCGGACAGGCTGACGGCCCCCTCGGGGCAGGCCTTTTCACATGCGCCGCAGAGGGTGCAGGCATCGGTATCGATGCGAAAGGCGCCCGGGGCCGTGTGGGGCACGGGGCGGTAAACGGCCTTTCGGTCGCCCAGCCCGGCATTGAAACGGTCGGGGACCGAGACCGGGCAGACCGAAACGCACTCCCCGCACCCCGAGCAGAGGTCCGGGTTCACGGGATTTGTCTCCTGCTTCAGGGTCGCCCTGAAATTGCCCGGCTCTCCCTCCAGGGCCGTCAGTTCGGTTGAAAGCAGTATCTCCAGGTTTTTATGAAAAAACCCCTTGCGAAGGCAAAACTGGGAAGACGCATCACGTTCCACCGTCGGGAGCATCCGGCACATTCCGCACCCGTCCGTGGGAAACTGGTAATCGAGCTGGGAAAGCACGCCTCCCAGGTGGTGGGACCGGTCGATCAGCGTGACGCCGTAGCCGATCTCCGCAAGGTCCAGGGCAGCCCGAATTCCGCTGATTCCCGCTCCCACGACCAGGGCCGTTCCGATCTTTCTGTTCATGGTGATTCCCCCTTGAAAGGTTACATTCCAACGATATCCTCGAACTCCTTTTCACGGAACACGGAGAGGGGAACGGGTTCGTCGACGCTTCGGCCCGCCCGGTAGTCGAACGCCTGCTGGGTGTCCCCGGCCACCATCTTGAAGAGCTCCGTCACCTTGATGTCGTTGGGGCAGGCGTTGGAGCACTGGCCGCAGCCAACGCAGGCATGGCTCATATGGGCAAGGCGGGTCAGGTGAAAGAAGATGGTGTCCGTGGGCATCTTGATCACGCCCCTGCCCTCGGCCCAGCTCAGGTACCGGGCGGGTTCATGGTCGAACACATCGGTGACGAACACGCACTCCTTGCAATAGCAGACCGGGCAGGCCATCCGGCAGTTGTAGCAGTTGACACAGGCGGCGAACCAGGCGTTGAGCTTGGGCAAGGTGTTGACGCCCTCCGAGGTTTCGGCGAACATCCTCTTTTGGAACGCCTCCCGTTCCCCGAGGAGGGTCCGGACCCGTCTTTCCCTTTCCGGCGACGCCTCCCCGGTGGAAAGGCCCAGCGTGGAAAGAACCGCCTCTCCCCTTGGAGTGCGGGCGAGCACCGGAAGAGACGAAAAGGGCTCCGCGCCCAGGAGTTCCACGTGGATATCGGCGTTTTCCGGGATAAAACGGGTGCAGGACCTGCATGCGGTGGAGAGATCAATCCCATCCAAAACCGCCCCACCCGAAACCGTCCGGCCCAAATCGGTGATCTCCGAATCCGTTTTACCGGAACCCACCGTATCCGGGTCTCTCTTCCCGCCAAACAACCGCTCCCGGCAAAAGCGCCGGGTGGATTCGGGCACGCCGCCCCGGGCAAACCTCGCATAATCCCGGTTCGTGTATGCCCCCAGGCAATCCAGCCCGATGAGGAGCACCTCCTCCATGCTCCCCTGGTTGAGCTTTACCAGCTCCACGAATGCCCGCATCTCGCAGGGCCTGAGCAGGGCCGCCACCTTCTTTCCGGTGGGTTTGCGGGTGAGCCTTGCCGTGATCCTGGCGGCGTTCAGGGGATACGAGGGCGCAAGGGGTTCGATCTCCCCAAGGGCCACGGGGTCCGTCACCAGGGCCGGCATCACCTTGTTTTCCCCGGGAAGCCGGCGGGGAACCAGGAGGGCCGCCACGTCCTCGTTTTCCAGGAGGGCGCCCAGAAAATGCCCCACGGCGCCCGACAGATCCCCGTCCTTTACATCGATTTTCCATAGCTGTGTCATGGGTTCCTCCCCTCTTTCATACGGCCTCGGAATGACGGGCCTGACTGGGGCCAAGTGCCCTGATTCGCTCGACCATCTCCCCCATGATCTCGGCGAACTGGATGCCGTCGCTGGCGCCGATCCAGGTGAGCTTCAGGCGCTCCTCCTCGAAGCCGAAGCGGGGCAGGATCGCCTTGAGGAGCTTGATCCGCCGGCGGGCCTTGTAGTTGCCGTTGATATAGTGGCAGTCGCCGGGGTGACAACCGCTCACCAGGACCCCGTCCGCCCCGGACAGGAGGGCCTTGATCACGTACTGGGGATCCACCATGCCGGTGCACATGACCCGGATCAGGCGGACGTTCCGGGGATAGCTCAGCCGGGAGGTGCCCGCCAGATCGGCGGCGGTGTAGGTGCACCAGTTGCAGACAAAGGCCACGATGGTGGGTTCGAACGCTTCCATTTTGCCCCTCCGTTTCTTGTTGAGTTGGTTCGTTATGCCTTCAGGCGGTTCAGGGCGTCCATGATCCCGTCGAACTCCGCGAAGATCTGGCCCTTGTTGAAATGCCGGACCTGGGCCGCCCCGCTGGGGCAGAACCCGGAACAGCTCCCGCAGCCCTTGCAGACCGCCTCGTTCACCACCGAGACCCCGCGCGCCTCGTCAAAGGTGATGGCGGAATAGGGGCAGAGGCCGATGCAGGTTTTGCATCCCGCGCAGAGGTCCGGGTCGATCCGCGAGATGGCCGAGGGCACCTCCACGACGCCCTTGACGGCAAGGGAGAGGGCCTTTGCCGCCGCGCCCGAGGCCTGGGCCACGGTATCGGGCACATCCTTGGGGGACTGGCAGGCCCCGGCAAGGAACACCCCGTCCGTTGCCGTGTCCAGGGGTCCCAGCTTGGGGTGCTCCTCCAGGAAAAAGCCCCCCGGCCCCTGGTTCACCCCAAAGGTCCGGCCCACCTCGGTTGCATCCTTCCTGGCCTCCATGGCGGTGCAGAGGATCACCATCTCCACGGGCACCCGCACGAGCCGCCCCAGGAGGGTGTCCTCGGCAACGGCGATGAGCTTTCCCCGCTCGCCGGGTTCCTCCGCCCTGTCGGTGATCTCCGCCACCTTTCCCCGGATAAAACGGGTTCCCTCCTCCTGGCAGCGGCGGTAGAACTCCTCGTACCCCTTGCCGTAGCAGCGCTGGTCGATAAAAAAGTCGTACACCTCCGTGTCCGGGCCGGCCTTCTCCTTTATAAGGTGGGTGTATTTCAGGGCGTACATGCAGCAGACCCTGGAGCAGTAGGCGTGGTAATTCACGTCCCGGCTGCCGATGCAGTGGAGAACGGCGACGCTTTTGGGGGGCCGGGAGAAATCGCCTTTTTTGTCCCGGATCAGGATCCTGCCGCCGGTGGGGCCCGTTGCATTGCTCAGGCGCTCGAACTCCAGGCCGGTGAACACATTGTGAAACCGGCCGTATCCGTACTGCTTCAGGGGGGCGGGGTCCATGATGTCGAAGCCCGTCGCCAGGATGATGGAGCCCACCCGGACCCGCACCTCCTCCTCCTTCATGGCGTGATCGATGGCCGAGGCTTCGCAGACCTTCACGCATTCCATGCACTCGGCGCAGACGCCGCAGTGGAGGCAGCGCCCGGCCTCCCTCCCGGCATCCTCCTCGGTGAAGCCCATGTCCACCTCGTCAAAGGGTTCCGACGCATCGGAGAGGGAAAGTTTCAGGGTGGACGCCCGCCGGACCCTTGGGTGGTCGTCCGGTATCCTTCGCCAGTCCCCCTCCGGGGAGGGCGTGTCTTCAGGTGGGGATGCATGATCCATGGACGAAGCGCTTTCCGCGCGAGGGAAGAGCTCCCCGTCCATTATAAAGCGGTCCATGGCCTCGACCGCCCCGTGGGCCGCGGCCACGGCCTCGATCACGGTGGCGGGGCCGGTGACGATGTCCCCCGCCGAGAAAATATGGGGAACGCTGGTCTGGAGGGTTTCCCGGTCCACGGCGATGGTGCCCCGGGCGGTCCAGCGGAGTTCCGGAAGCTCCCGTGCCCAGGAGGGATCGGTCTTCTGGCCGATGGCGGGGACCACGCAGTCGCAGGCCAGCAGATGCTCCGTGCCCTCCCTTGGCACCGGCCGCCTTCGCCCGCTCCCGTCCGGCGGGCCCAGCTCGGTTTTCAGGCATTCCAGGCCGGTCACCCGCCCGTCCGAGCTGAGGATCCGCGTGGGCGCGGTGAGGTAGGAAAACTCGATCCCCTCGGCCGCCGCCCCCTCCAGCTCCTCCCGGTACGCGGGCATCTCCGCCTCCGTCCGCCGGTACACCACCCTGACGGACTCGGCGCCCAGCCGCCGGATCACCCGGGCCGCGTCGATGGCCACGTTTCCGCCGCCGATCACCACCACCCGGTTTCCGGGACAGCGCCGCCCGCCCCGGTTCACCTCCGCCAGCAGGCGGATCGCATCCAGCACATCCCCGGATTCCCTTTCACCGGGAATATCGAGGGCAAGGGTCCCGTGGGCGCCGGTGGCGATGAAAACGGCGGAATACCCCTCCTCCCCCAGCCCCTTCAGGGTAAAGTCCGTTCCAAGGCGGGCGTTCAGGCGGGTCCGGATGCCGGTGGAAAGCAGGTAATCGATCTCCCTGTCCAGTATTCCGGGGGGCAGGCGGTAGTCGGGTATTCCCGCTCGCAGCATTCCCCCCAGCCTGCCTTCGGCATCGAAGAGGGTGACGCCGTAGCCCTTGAGACGCATGTAGTAGGCGGCGGTGAGGCCCGCCGGCCCCCCGCCCACCACGGCGATCCTTTCGGGCCGATCCTCTATTTTTATTTTGGGAAGCTCAAAGGGGCTGACCCGGTCGGCGGCAAAGCGCTTCAGGTTCCGGATGGAGACCGCCCCGTCCAGCTCCCCGCGCCGGCAGGCGGACTCGCAAGGATGGGGGCAAACCCTGCCCAGCACGCCGGGAAGGGGCAGGCGCTCCATGATCAGGCGCAGGGCCTCCGCGTATTTCCCCTGTGCGATGAGCCCCACGTAGCCCTGGACGTTGATTCCGGCGGGACAGGCCGAAACGCATGGCCCCCGGTCCTTTTTATCGATGCAGAAGGAGATGGGCACGGCCTGGGGAAAGGGTTTGTAAACGGCCTTGCGAAGGGAGAGGTGCTCGTCCCATTCACTGGGAACGGAAACCGGGCAGACCTTGGCGCATTCACCGCATCCGGTGCAGCGCTCCTCGTCCACGTACCGGGCTTTTTTCCGCAGGGTCACCGTGTAGTTGCCGATATAGCCCTCCACCTCCCTGACCTCGCAGTAGGAGAGCAGGCGGATATTGGGCTCCTGGGCCACCGCCACCATCTTGGGGGTGCCGATGCAGGCCGCGCAGTCCAGGGTGGGAAAGGTCTTGTCGAACTGGAGCATATGCCCGCCGATGGTGGCCCCCTTTTCCACGAGGATCGCCCTGTGGCCCGAGGCGGCAATATCGAGGGCCGCCTGCATCCCCGCGATCCCGCCCCCCACCACCATGATGTCCGGGTGCACGCCCACCGTCCGGGTCTCCAGCATATGGTGCCGTCGAACCCTTGCCACGGCCCCGGCAACCAGGCTCTTTGCCTTTTGGGTGGCCTCGTCCCCATCCTCCGTCACCCACGAGACCTGCTCCCTAACCGACGCCATCTGGAACAGGTAGGGGTTTAGCCCCGCCCGTTTGCAGGCTCCCTGGAAGGTTTTCTCGTGGAGCCTGGGGGAGCAGGACGCCACCACCACGCGGTTAAGCCCCTTTTCCCGTATGTCCTTTTCGATCATCTCCTGGCCCGGGTCCGAGCACATGAACTTGTAGTCCCGCGCCACCACCACGTCCTCCAGCTTTCGTGCAAACGCGGCCACCTCCTCCACCCGGACCCGGAAGGCGATATTGATTCCGCAATGGCAGATATAGAACCCTATTCTAATTGGCATCTGGACCTCCGTCCGCCGGTTTCGGCCTGTCTTGCCCCTGTTTACCCCCTGCCCCGCGCGGAACCTGTTGATTGTGGGTGAGCCGCCGGACGATCCCGAGAAACTCGTCCGTTTCCGGGGGTTTTTGAAGGTATGCGTCGGGCGGCGGCATGGTTCCGCCCGATGGAAGCTTGCGGCTCTTTTGAAACAGTAGAAACGTTTTCCGGTCTATGGTGGAGAGCATGATCACGGGAATGGAGCTGAGCCTCCCGTCGTCTTTCAGTTCCCCATAGAGCTTTATGCCGCCTTCTCCGGCGATCATCATATCGATGATCACCACCGAGGGGTTTTGGCTTTCAGCCAGGATCAGGGCGCGGGAGCCGTTCTCGGCGATCATGGGGCCGAATCCGCCTGAACAGAGGAGGTTGTGCAGAAAAATGGCTGTATCCGGTTCATCGGCGACGATAAGGATTTTTTTTCTGGTTGTTTCGGGCATTGAAACGCCTCCGCCAAGGGGATTTGTACGTAATCCGGCAAAGAAACGGGTTTCGTTACCGATTTCGGAGCGATGATCTCACTTATTCCTATATGTCTTTTTGTATATGGTTACATAAGGCCATTACACGATACGTGCCACCACGAACAAATCAACATAATTTTCTGTTTTTATAGATATTTATATCAGAACAATACATTTAAGGGAGGATGGTGCATTGCAAAACATGTTTCAGCAGTCTTTCCCAATGATATATGAGTTTAAACAGATTCTGCCATTTTTCAGTCGATTATGACTAAAGGTTGTTCCGTGAAACATGGTTGAAACATGTGTTCTCTTTATTCAGCGTTTAATTCAGGGTGGCTATCTCGCCATGATAAGCCGGGCCGCAGTTAACAACAGTTGAGGGTAACTACCTGAGAAGGAGAGTCTTCCAAGTTCGTCATACCCTTTATATGGTTTAAAATCTTGAAAGAATCCATTTTAGGTGCCTGAAAATCATTTAAAAGACCTCCAAGTAAGTATTTTTACGCTCATATTTCAAGTATTTTTACCTATAGCGATTCAAATCTATTTACTATCATTAAAAGTAATTGCAAAGACAGCCGAGTTGTGATTTTGTAACGCAGATATTAACTGGTAGAGAATCGCCTAAAATGTACTCAGTTACATTCAGCCAGCGAGCAATAGCATGTGAAATAAGGGCTTTGATGATGAGCTTTCAGACTACCGTGCTTTGTGGGCTCATGGGGGGCAAAGATTGAATCGGGGGTATTTTAATATTTCCCCACGAACTTGTTGAGAGTGTAATAGGTGGAAAATAAACACTGAATTTTCCATGTTTTACGCTTTAACAGTGCAATAATTGGAAAATATTCCATGATATAAGTGTGATATGATGGCATATTTTCCACCTAACCTCGCTGTTGGCCTCTGACCAAAAGGAGCTTTTAGGTTTGTCACCACTAACGAATTGGAAAAACAGAACCAAGCCAAATCTGAACCATGTTACTGGATTGTTTGATAATGATGAGTTGGGTGCCTATATCACTGGTCACTTGATTTTAGAATCTGTTTTAGTTCAACTAATAGAGTTAAAATTAACTGATGAAGATAATTTAAACCCATTTAATTTGAGTTTTCCCAATAAGATAGAAATAGCAAAAAATCGACTATTGATAGACGATGATATGGCATCTTTTTTATTGGAAATGAACAGGATACGCAACCGTCTCGCGCATCGTTTGAGAGAACCAATAACCTTTGAAGTCATTTTTAACTTAGCAAAATGTGCCGCCGCTGGTGGAGTAGATTTCTCTGATGAAGCTATTCATTCTTGTGAAAGATTTTCCAGAAAAGAGTATGGGGTTAGAGGAATCATTCAGGAAATTTTTCAAAATGCGGCCCAAGATCTCGCTTTCATAATGGAAGACCATGGTGGTAAATTTCAACTATCATAATAGCCCAAACAACGTTGCCAGGGGCCGTAGGCGGAATTGGAAAAGAGAGCATGATTGTAGGGCCAACCAAAAACTACACTTTGACCCAAACAGCTCGCGGTATTTTCCGAAAACACTCCACAAACGTAATATTTCCTACCTATTAGCTTGGGATTGTTTGGGCACGAGGAGAACACAATAGAATATGGCATTTAGGGAAGTCGCAAAGATAGAAGACCTTGCATATAATGTTAAGTATTTTGGACAGATAACAATTGGTGTCGTGGTTTTTATTGTTCTTTGTAAACATTCAGTAAGTGAGTTTTTGGAGATCTTTACCTCTGCCCACTGTAATATTATAAACCTAAAGCATTCCTTGGAAGTCGTTTCGTATGGTCTTGGAATTTCGGCTGGAATTGAAATGGCGTATATGCTTTTCACACCTGGGCCAGATGAGGCCGTTGAGCCAGTTATTTTGGGGCTATCATCAACCCTGCTATTCATTTTGTCGAGCTTAGATTTTGAAAAGACAAACTTCGTTCACTTTTCAATATTGATTCTTTCAATTGGTGCTTTGATTGGTGGGCTTTTTTATATTAAGGATCGGTTTATTTAGTAGTGTCCAACATGGCTTTTTCAGCGGAGCGCAAAATGCCGCGATCCGCTGAAAAACAACGTTGGGCAATAATAGAAATTCGAAATGGTACTATAATGAGCATACTTACTCACATTGAAAAACAAAAACTCGAGCGTGAATTCGGAATGGGGAGTGGATATGTTTTATCCTTTTCAAATCGTACCTTCGATGATTTTTTCCGTGAGGTGGTGGGAGTTGAGATTTATAGTTCAAGGTTTGAGCTTGCTTCAGGTTCAAAAGCTAATAGGATGCGAGCATTTTGGCAGATCGCTACTAAGGACCAACTAATAATGTTGTTCCAAGGACTTCTTGAAGCATGGGACTTATATGCTAATGATTCCATATCTGACTCGGCACAAAACCTTCTTAAAAAAATCGTTATTCGACTTGGTGGTTCAGTCACAAATGATGATATATCGGATATCAATTCAACCGAGTCAGTCTCCGTTGATGAAAAAAAATCTCAAATTCTTACATATAGGTTGTTTGAAGTAACTTCATTGTCACCTCAAAAACGAGGCTACGAATTTGAAGTTTTTTTGAAAGAACTGTTTGATGCTTATGAATTATCTGCACGAGCTTCTTTCAGACTTGTCGGCGAACAAATTGACGGTAGTTTCGTTATGAATAACGAAACATATCTTCTTGAGGCCAAGTGGCAAAATGCTCCTATTGGTGCGGCAGATTTACACACATTCGAAGGGAAACTTCGAGAAAAGGCGTCATGGTCACGTGGTCTTTTTGTGAGTAACAGTGGATTTTCACAAGAAGGTCTTCAAGCTTTTGGAAGAGGCAAACGAGTTATTTGCATGGATGGTTATGATATTTCCGAGATGCTACGACTTAAAATTTCTTTCGTTGAAGTTCTTGAGGCAAAAGTTAGAAGAGCAGCAGAAACAGGAAACCCGTTTATTCCTGTCCGTGAATTATTTATGTAAGAGAGCAAAAAATAATAATTTACACAATTTCCGATAAAGCGCGTGCTGTTGGCCTTAAATAATCCATCGGAGGGGCTGAGCCGAGAACTCCGAGAATGTGGATTTTTTTTAATTCCGCACCCCTAACCTACCATGCCTAACAAGGTTTTTTGCAGCGGAGTGTAAAAAAATGCACTCGCTGAAAATCGACGTTAGCAGGGGGATTTGTGGGGTTCACCGTAATCATCTTTAAAACCAGACAAAGGAGGCGATAGTATGCGTTCTAAGGGATTACGCTATCGCAAAGTTGATTTACATATTCATACACCCGCATCATCTTGCTTTTTAAATACTACAAACGCCAGTGGTCATGAAGAAATAGCAGAGCTAATTGTATTAAAAGCAATTGAAAATGGCCTCGCAGCCATAGCAGTAACCGATCACAATACCGGTGAGTTCATTCCTTTTGTCCAAGAAGCTGCAAGTGGGATGAATCTTACAATTTTTCCCGGAGTTGAAATCACAGTTGGGGATGCAAAAAATCATGTCATAGCGTTGCTTGATAAAGACAAAACAATTGACGACATTAACGACCTGCTTTCGAAAGCCGATATCCGTTCTGGTGATAGGGGAAAGAAAGATGCATTCTCAAATCAATCTGTTGAACAAATAGTTGAATTAATCACATCTCCTTCATTCAACGGAATTGCATCTTTGGCTCATTGTGATTCGACGAATGGCGTTTTAAGCTCAATGAGAGGAGAACCGCGCACAAAAGTAGTTCAGAACCCAAATCTCTTCTGCGTCGAAGCAACTAATATTGAAAAAACGAAAAGGTTTTTGGATGGAAGCGATCCAACTTATAAAGCAAAGCTGGCGGTATATCAGGCTTCGGACAATCCTTCCTTAAAAGCAGACGGAACCCGCGATGTCGATGGTCCAAACTCAGGGAAACACACTATAGAGGGTATAGGATACAAATTTACATATTTTAAATTGGACAAAAATATTAGCTTGGATTCGCTAAAGCAGTGTTTCTTTGATCCCGAAGTGAGGATAAAAATTCCTGATGATTTCAGCGATGAAACGTATCCTTGCATAAATAAGGTATCAGTAAACAGCGGCTTTCTGAAAGATGTTGAAATTAGTTTTCATGACGGGCTGAATAGCATCTTGGGTGCGAAAGGTGTTGGTAAATCACTGCTGATCGAGTTTATACGGTTTGCTCTTTATCAAGAGTCTGAGAATGTTGACATTTCAAAGGATCATAGCTCAAAGCTTGACGAATGCCTCGGTCAATACGGTGAGGTTGAAGTTGAGTTGAAAGATAAGACTGGAAATTATTATATAATTCGAAGAACATTTAACCCAGCCTCAGATCATCCCAGCAAATGTATTGAAAAAGACACAGGATATGACATTCGCGCAAATATTTCACAGCTCTTTCCGGTTTTGGCACTTAGTCAGAACGAAATAGTAAAGATAGTTGAGAACAGGGAAAATGAATTAATTAAATTCATAGATAAATTCTTTGATTTCAATGTTTATAGAAATGAAATTTCTATCATTGAGAATGAGTTGGATTCGCTTGACCGCGAATTTGCTACTTCAATTAAAGCATACAGTGAAAAAGAGAAACTCAAAAAGGCAATCAAAACGGCTGAAATCGAACTGGTCCGACTTGAGAAACAATTGAAAAATCCTTTATTCAAAGAGATCGCGACATTTGAAAACAGAGATAAATTGTTTGTCAAACAGATGGATTTTCTTGAATCGCTTAAAAAGTCACTCAATTCCGCCATTGTTGACTTAGAAACCGAAGAGCCCCCCGAAATGGGTAAAGGCAATTCAAGCTTCCCGCCTTTGTTAAGGAATAACGATATTATTGCAAAAGCAAAGTCAAAACTGATAGATGCCCTATCTACAGAAATGAAAGATTTAGAAGGCAGCTCTAAGTCGGTTGCAAATGAATACGCGATTTGGGCAGTAGACTATCAGGAGAAGATGGAAGAGTTAAAAGAATATATCCGGGAAGTTGGCGGGGACATTCAAGCTATAGAGCTTCAAAGAAAAATCAAGAGCAGTGAACTGGGCAAACTGTGGTCCCGGTTAGAGCTTATGGATAAAAAGTCGAAGAAACTTTCTGAGATTGCCGATCTGCGAAAAACAAAACTATCCGCATTGTCGAAAATTTATGAATCATACTTCAACGAAAGAAAAGCGAAATGTGATTTTTTCCAAAAAGAATCTAATGGCAAACTATCAATCGATATTGAAGGAGCTTCAAACAGGGATGTTTTTAAAAAAAGTTTAATGGAAATTAAGTCGGGATCATATTTTAGGGAAAATGATATAGATAAGCTAAGCCGAAGTATAACTCCAATAGATTTTGTTCATGATCTGCTCAGATATGAATTGTATACAGAGTCAAATCCGGAAAAAGCAGGGGTGGAAATAAACAACCTATCTGAGAAAACAGGTTTCACTGCAGATAAGATCAAAAAGTTTTGTGACTATTTGATTGCAACAATTCATAGCGGGGAAATGGAATACGAAACTATTCTAAGGTTGCAATATAAGGCACAACCGACAGATCGTCCCATTATCAAATACAATGTCGGCACAAAAAAGCGGAGCAACTTTAAATCCCTTTCAAAGGTTTCGACTGGCCAAAAATGCACAGCAATGCTGATATTGGCTCTTTCGGACGGAAAAATGCCCATTCTTATTGATCAGCCGGAGGATTCTCTCGATATTCGAGGTATCTGGGACGATATGTGTACGAAGCTAAGAATGGGAAAAGATCAACGGCAATTTATTTTTACTACGCATAATTCAAGTGTTGCTGTTGCATCAGACACAGATCAATTTTCAATAATTACGGCAGATGACACAAAAGGGGAACTATTATTTTCCGGATCTATGGATGAAGAAGACGTTAGAAAAGAAGTTGTTGAATACCTCGAGGGTGGAATTAAACCTTATATATTGAAGATGTTGAAATATAATTATGACCCTCAGGAAAAGAAATTTAATTAGATCACAACTGTGTTTAAGTGTATCCAATTTGATTTTTTGCATCTGAGCGGATTGACCGCCTTAAGACGAATTTTAGAATCCGGGGACATGGCACTTAACCCTAATAATTCAAATGCTGCGGACAAGCCGCAGATTTAGGTCGTTGGACATTCTAAAATAAAACTATTATGAATACATACAACAAATACGCTACTAAGTTTCAGCTTCATTATTTCTTTAATGACACTTCACATTTTATGAGTGCTGTCGTAAAAAATAAATGTGAATACGAAGCCATACAACTCATAAAAGAAGTAGCGTCAATTCTGGGGATACCTCTGGAAATTGATTCCGAGGCATTACAAGAAGGTGGGTTAAAAGAAGTATGGAAATTTGTAGGTGAAAACTCAGCGCAACTTTCATTAATTCTTGTTGTAGTAACTATTGTTTTTTCAAGGTATCCCCCATCAAATAGTGAATTGGGAGATTTGCAAAAACAAGAATTAACCTTGAGCATTGAAGAAAAAAAGTTAAAAATAAGGAAGTTAAAAATTGAGTTGCTAAAAGAAAACGCCCTAAGCAACCAAAGTATTGATGAATGTGCTGAAATTGTAAATCAACAAATTAAAGTTACTAAACACAAGTCAAATTATTACGAAAATCTTATCCCATATGGAAAAGTTGAACAAATTGGTTTTGGTCGGTTAGATGAATTTAGCCGACCTGTAGAGGACGAAATATTTGTTCAACGTAAAGATTTTCACAAATATGTTCTCATTGACAATGACTTATCTACTGAAGTAGATGAATCTGCTATTCTACACATTGTTTCCCCTGTACTGGAAAAAGGTAGGTACAAATGGCGAGGAGTGTACCAGAATGAAGTTATATCATTTTCAATGAAGGATTCTCTTTTCAAGGAGTCAGTTTTTCGGAAAGAGATCACTTTTCAAAATGGAACTTTCATTGAGGCTGTGTTAGAGAAAAATCGTAAAATAAACAACTTTGGTGAAATTGAAATATCTGGATATGCAGTTACAACAGTTTTAAGCATTTCTGATGGTAACGATATTATAGTTGAACCAAAACAAGCGCGTGGTTATAAATCAAAAAAGCAACAAGACGCAAATCAATTAATGCTGTTTTGTGAAAGGAATTAATTCTTTCTTACCCAACAATAGAATAAACTTGGACGTCACAAAGCTGCTCCGCTCGTTCCTCGCCGAGCAGCTTTGTGACGCCAAATATTTCAATATTAGCAGTGGATAATTTTGCGATTGATTGGTGACAATTAGTGTCACTTTAGCATTGTAGCGGGAAGGGTCAGACATTCATTTGAGCAAAGGTTGTCGCAGTAGTTTAAAAAAACGGAAACAGAAATTGTAACAGCTTTTTTTCCGTTTATTGAGGATTTGATAACCATGACGTAATATAAGCGTATGAGGTGATTCCACCAAAAGCTATCGGAAACAGATAATATCGTTATGGTGCGAAATACTACTTTTATTTACTAACAGGAGAAACTATGAAGAACGCAGGTTGGTTTATTGTAATTTTAGGGTCGTTGTTAAGTATTCTTTTCCCGCCTTATACTTTTGGAGATGTTTCAGGGTATGGTTTTATTTGGTCGAATATCGCAGATGTTGGTTTTTTCGTAACATACACAAACAAAGTTATTGGTTGTATTAATTATCAGAATTTGCTTTTCCAATTATTAGCAATTAACACACTCGGAGTTGCACTCATAATTGGTGGCAAAACAATCGATGAGTCCAAAAAACAACAGCAAAGGTAGGCAATTGAAAATCGAGTAGATTGTTAGAACAATTAAGGATAGATCGTGAGAGCGAAGCGATCCACGATCTTATCCTTATTCGTTCTACCAACCACATAATTACGGAACATTTCTTCCATAGATTATCAGCCCGATTGATTTTCATGAATATTAAAAGGATAATAATTTCTTGGCGAAGAAACAACTCCAACCCTTCGCTCGCGATGATAATTTACCCGAACATCTTAGCACCCGCTCTTTATTAGCCCAGTAATCCCTTCTTATTCCGCTTCACTCAGAACCGGCATCGATTTCTTCTTAGACTCCGGCAGCCTTTTGGGAAGGGTGATCCGGATATCTGAGCCTTCACTGGGTGTTGATTCAGCAATTATTTCCCCGCCATGTTGCCTAATCACCTTATTGGCGATAAAGAGCCCCAGTCCCGTCCCCTTGTTTCCCTTGGATGAATAAAACATAGTGAAAATATTTTTCCGGGTTGCCGCGTCCATCCCCATTCCGTTGTCCGAGAGTGTAAAAACGATGTTGTCGTCTACCCCCTCCTCTGCCGAAAACAGGATTCTGTGATCGCTTTTATCCCGATCCTCCACGCAAGCGTCGATTGCATTTTCTAAAATATTCACCATGGCCGCGCCCAGGGTATTCCTATCGATCTCAATGGTGCTGCCGGAAGTTTTGTCCTCATATTCGAAACGAATCCGGTTGCTTTCCATAAGGGGATTGACGACGGCAGCCGTCTCGCCGATAAAATCGGCAACGGCAACCCGCTCCCACTCAAGATCCCGGCTCTTGGTATAGTAGAGGATGTCCATCACGAGCTTCTTGATCCTGTCGATCATCTGCCGGGAGATATCGAGCCCTTCGGTGACCTTGTCCAGGTTGCCCGCCGAGACGCCGGAATCGAGGAGGTAGAGCCCTCCGTCGAGGCCCGTGAGAAGGCCCTTGATGCCGTGGGAGATGGAGCCGATCATAAAGCCCAGGGAGGAGAGGTGGTTTTCGAGCCGCCTGAACTCGGTGATGTCCGTGAACATGACGAGGACCCGCTCCACGTCGCCCTCGGAGTCGAACACGGGGGAGGTCCATCTGAGGATGGTCATCTTGATGCCGTCCGAGGAGATGATCTCGGCTTCGGTGGCGTGGCTCTTGCCGGTTCTGAAGGTGTCCATGACCGAGCATTTCCGGCAGGGTTCGTCCCGGTTCTTGCAGATGCCGAAACAGTATTCGCCCCTGTGGTCTCCGAAGTATTCCTTGAAATTGGTGTTGGCCTCCAGGATATGGTACTCGTGGTCCTGGACGTAGATAAAGCAGGGGGCGCCGTTGAAGAGCTGCCGGTACTTCTGCTGGGTGACCTTGAGGTCCTCGGTCAGGCGGCGGACCTCCCGGATGTCGGCAAACATCTCGATGACAAGCTCCACCTCCCCGTTTCGGTTGTAGATAGGCAGGGTGTGGACGCTGACCGGGCGGTGGATATTGAAGCGGTTCATGATCACCTCGTCCGCGTGGACGGCCGCGCCGGTCTCGATGGTCCGGTACACGGGGCAGGATGTTTTTGCATCGCCGGAGTACTTGTAGATATCCCAGCTGTTCATGCCGATTCCGTTGCCCAGGCGTTCCCGGTAGATCTGGTTGGTGGTGACGACCTTGCAGTTGTTGTCGTGAACGGAGATAAAGCAGGGCATCTCGTTGATATACTTTGCATCGGTGTTGACGATGCCCGACAGGCTCTTGACAAAGGAGCCCAGGCCCTCGACCATCTGGCTGATGCCCGAAAGCCGTTCGGCCTTGACGGCCTGATCGACCCTGTAGTTGAAATAGGAGGACCCGTCCTCGCATTTCGCCTTGATATCCTTTCGAAGGGCGATTT
>PPCM01000782.1_pt1 | contig 20184 bp, 17 predicted proteins | sample 1555541 | NCBI WGS metagenome assembly PPCM01 (sample SAMN05284479, study PRJNA326546) | Marine sediment metagenome, whole genome shotgun sequencing project. | isolation source: marine sediment | place: Germany: Wadden Sea | collected 2012-09-05 | reverse complement strand
GCCGAGCACGAGCTCGTCACACTCTCCCCCAACGGCCGCTCTGCCCTTATCGAGCTCGACACGTGCGAGGAGCTCCTCGAAACGGGCGCAGTCACCGTCACCATGGACGAGCTTGATGCCGACTTCCCCTCTGGTTCGCCACCCACCCCCATCCCCCACGCCACCCTCCTCACTCACCCGGGGGACATCACAGCGTCTCCGAGGTCCCTCAAGTCCGCTGCCCGGCGCGCCAAGGCCGGCAGACGTCCCGCGTACACGCTCGACATCAACCCTGTCGACACGGCTGTCTGCGACGACGCCTACGCTTGCCTTCGGGCCATGCCGAGCGAGGACTGCTGGGGCTACAGCGAGGTCGAGGACCTGAGCGACGATGAGTGTCTCGCCGGCGTGGAGATCAGGCTCCCCATCGACTGTGAGCTGTGTTAAGTGCGGTGTATGGCTTGAGTGGCCATCTATGTCGCATTGAGTGTCTGAGACACCGGATCAAAAATATCGGAAATAAATCACGGAAATCAATGGAGCAGGCAAACTATGAATAATTGAAGGCCGACTACTGTCAGTTCAGCCATGGTAGCCCCGATGCCTACTCAATTCTAAGGTGGAATCTGCCATGTTCTTGGCTTTTGCGATGATTTATTAACGCGCACTCGACCACGGGGTGACCGCGCGAACGCACGCATCAGTCTGTTCTCAGAGCGTTGATGGGTTCGTTGATGGTCCCGTGCACTCACTGTGCGTCCATATGCGTTGTGTGCATTCCATGTCACTCATAAAAATGCGTGAAGGCTTGCAGTCCCAAACACGAAACTCTCAAACAAGGGATGAGTTCAGACATGCCAGCCGTCGTGAAACTCAAGGAGAGGGTGGATGCATACATCGAGGAGAGCATCACTGGGGACCGGGAGCGTGTAGAGTACGTTATGGCTCGCGAGAACCTTGAAGAGTCTCTCCGAAGCCTTGAATCGAGCCTCGATGTCGAGAAACTCTGCAAGAAGAACAGCCACGGGAAATATGGGATCAACATGCTCTGCAAGGCCCTACATACGCTCCTCTCACACTGTGTGTCCGCACCCGACGCCCTTTATAAGGTCGCTGTGACCATTCTAGAGGACCTCGTCACCCAAGCCGCTGACAGTGACTCACAGGCGAAGTTCTCCGCAGCTATAGTCGACCACGACGTCGTCACGGCCCTCTGTGTTCCGCCATCCGCTTTATCCGTCACCGGTACCGAACCTCTAGGCCTTGCCGCCGACCTTCTCAGCCTAGTGATGGACCCGGCCCCGCTACACCCGTTCGCCCCGGGAATAGTTGATGCCATGATGTCACATGTACAGCAGGCGACTGTCACAGAAGCGTATGATGTTCTGGACGCGCTGTTGACGGCGACAACACAATTTATTGACCATGAATCGGCGACCAACACCCTCTCCATCCTAACGAAGGCGCTACACGACCATATCGTGGCAGCCGAGACCGAACTCGCTGCGATCGACGATGTCCACGCCTGCCTCTCCAACATTGCGCACTTTGCCGCCTTCATCGACCAACCCGCGTTAACTTCCACGATTACACATGTTCGGTCCGGGTCAGCCCAGCACGGGTACGGTCCCCTGGTCCGCGCGCTTGATGTTATCGCCTCCGTCCAGCCCGATCTATCATCAGCGATCGTCGTCGCGGACGGACTCGGGCCTGTGTCTGCCGTAATCCAGGCGGGCGACGCGGAATACGCGGTGGGTCTACTCGCCACCCTGTTACACTACACTACTGGCACGGAGTACGGCAGGGTGATGGCAGCCTTGATGGCCAAGGACGCCACTCTACTGCAGAGCACCATGGCAGAATACGCCAGAATTGACAAGGCGATCGTGGACGCTGGCCTTGATTGCGACGACGATGATGAAACTGATGAGGCTGCGTCGGGAGACGCCGCTTTGGCGAGACTTGAGTTGGGGGAACAGACGATGCAGGCCGCGGGCTATATCATAGTGCATTGCCGCGCAGACCCGAACTTCAAGTCGGTGGTCACGAGTCAGTTTGTAGCGGCCACGGGGCGGTCGTTTGGGGTGATTGGCGCGGCGGCGCGGGAGTGGCTGGCGGACAAAGACGATGGGAAGGAGATGATGGATGCATTGGTGAAGCGAACGATTCGTAAATAGAGCAGCTCGTTGCAGAATTGTGTTGGTGATTACACTGGTAGATTTGCTCAAAAACCGGCAGATGAGAAGAATCGAGATTGACCATAGTTGATCATAGTTGATCATAGTTTATTCGTTTTTGTTTATTTGGCCACTTTATGCCCTTGATACAGACTGGCCACTACAAAGGCTATATCACGGATACAATCGCTTGTTTCCGTTAATTAAAATAAAAAATATTATCCCACCACGGATGTCCCACATGACATCCTATCTCATCCCCATTCAAGTGGGGGTGAGCAAGTCACACATTAGATGATGTGGGATTAATAAAAAAAAATGGTAGACGGTTGAAGCTGTCAAGTCTCCAAAAAGTCATTCTCAACAAGCTTCCAGCGAACTGCCATTATGTCTTCGGCAAACATGAGCCTCAATGAATCGCTGAACCTTAACGAAGACTTGGAGACATTCTGGGACCCCCCCATAGAGCGAGCACCGTCCCCATTGCCATTGTTCTCAAGCCCGACGCCACCACAGAACGAGTGGCATCCGGAGTATTTTGGGCCTCAAGACGGCGAGTTTCTACCACTTTCTGATCTTCAGGACGGGTGTTCCCCAACACCGGCAACCATTGGCGAGCATACAGAGCTTGTAGCCTTATGGAACTCAGACATTACGCCAATACGGACTTCTTCACTCACTACAACTCCAATCAGAGGCAAGCGGGAGCTCAAACGCGGATCGCTATCCATTTCCCGACACCTCTCGCCATTGACCATGCCTCGCCCCAGGGGGGGCCGACGCAGCGTCTCTGTAAGAATGCACGTTAACTCACCGTTCAGGTGTACGTCTGCGCAGCAAAAACTGGCGTGTGCCGCGGTCAAGAGCATCGACCTGACTAACATCTCGGGTGAGAACTCATCAAATCAACAAAATCATTAATTGTCAAGTGAGGGGGGTTGTGTGGCGGGTCGGACGCTGGACAAGTTGCCGCTTGGGGGTTTGGCGAGCTCGATGGCGGTGTGGTGATTTATCACTCGAGTCAGTGGCGGAGCGCGCAGGTGTTTTTCATTCGTACAAGGCTGAACACACGCCAGGACGACGCGAATATGTGAGTCACTTATAAAAATGTAACCGAGGGGCGTGCGGGAGAAGCCGTCGACCCAGATCGCTGCTCTCACGCCGGATTGACGTGGTCGGGCCCGGCGGTTCACTGCGATCGCCGGGAAAAGAGCTGGGCTGAGACCGAAATGACGATTGAAGGTCATAGGAGATCTGAACGGTCTCACAGGTAGACATTGGGGCTACCACCGATGTCCCACATGACATCCTATCTCAGCCCCATTCAAGTGAGATTGAGCAAGTCACACATTGTCGGTCGAGACGTCGGTCGACAATGACTTATAAAAACTCTTCTCCACAACTTGCGCATAATACCCTACATGCCGGATTCCAGTTTTGCTGAGAATGAAAGGGGCGAAACCGAGTCTACACATCTAGAGAAGATGTGGGAGACAATATTAGCGGACCCCAGTCACCTTGACCATGTTGAACATCTTGTTTCTTTGTATCGTGCGAGCATCAAAGGAGATGAAGCCGTTATTCACCTCCGAGCCATCATGTTCGTCTATCTGTTCTATCGGATCCCTTGTAAGATGTTCACCATCGCCGAGCTTACCTCCAACGCTCTTTCGTTCCTGCGAGGAATTCCGGACTCGGACGGAAATGCCCAAGAGGAGCCGAACGACAACGAAAAAGAGCGCGACGATGTGTTGATGAACGAGTGCATCGAATGGTTTAAGGCCCACGACGGAATAACTCTGTTGATGTCGGCTCGTTTGTACCAGTCCAACAAACCAGTACACTACTTTAGAGCCAACCCCACATACTACCTGGAGAATACCAAGTGGATCACCACTGTCATTGCCCAGGCCCGCGTCTCCGCGTCTGACGACGTCCCCGATCTCTGGGGTGAGCCCAACCCCACCACACCACTCCCATCACAGTCCATGGAGCCAGACACAGCCCCACAGATGGAATACACGGCCACACCCTCAGTAAACAGCCAACCTGGTCTCTCCCAGGAGGAGAACGACCTCATCGCGCCAAACCGCCCGCCAACGCCCGATAACCAGACAGGCGCTCGTTCTCGAGGCGCAAGGAAGACGGCTCAGCTCTGCCACGAGATAAAATGTCAGCTACAGGCCGGCGCAAAGACTCGGGACGAGTTGGCGGTGATGACGGGGTTCGCACGCCAGAGGGTGTGCACAATCGTGACCGTTTATCGTGCAATCGGCCTAATCGTTCCCGCAGAACAAAAATCAAAACTCGAGTGGGAGACGCGGGGTCACCGTAGACTGTGCTGGCCCTTCCACATGCTCATGGACGTGGAACACGATCGGCAGCGTGTGAAGAGGGGCCTAGCGGACATCAACCTCAAGGCACACGCTTTATTCGTCAAAACCATGCTGCAGCGCCCCATTGGGATGCCTCCGCCGCCCGAGACTGTCCGAGACGCCGTGCTCGGCCCGGATCCTGACTTTAGGGCGATGGAGTTGATGACTAACCCCTCTCTCGAGTACACCGGCGGGTAGCGGGCTGGATGGGGTATCAGTTTGCTTGTGCACCGGGGGGGTTGCCTGGTTTGTGACTTGGGTGCCAGGTCAGGCGGTTGGGCCCAAAGGTGTGAGTGCGCCTTGTGGGCTTGCTGGTTTTAGTAGTTATAAATTTATCACGGGAACGAAGATAGCGAAGCTATTGCTCTAGATATTGCTCTAGATAGCGAATTTCGGATGGTATCAAGCGCGACACGTTCCCAGGTTGGACATATGAACAAACGCAATCCAATGTATAACGCACAGGAACAGATTTCTGACCCTGCATTCTCGTTCAAGACAGGTTCTGACAGGATATCATTACAAGAGCGGGTTAAGCGCTTCTTTTCGAAGGGTAACCTCGCGAACATGTTCTCGTTCACGGTGCTCGTTTTGGGTGTGTTCATGAAGTTCCTGCCATTTATCCGTCACTGGTTTATCACAGAACTAGTCTTTAACGCAGGTCTCTTCGGATTCGCAGGAGGCATAACGAACTGGATAGCGATTAAGATGCTGTTTGACCGCGTTCCCTTCCTCATCGGTTCGGGGGTGATCCCCCGCAAGTTCAAGCTGATCCGCAAGACCATCAAAGACATAATTATCAACACGTTCTTCGACTCGTCGTTCCTCTCCGGCTACGTCAAGCGCCAGGCGGGCGTCCTCGTCGAGGGCATCAACGTCGAGGCCAAGATTGGCGCGATCCTCAACAGCCAGAAGTTCGACATCAAAGCATAATGTCACACATTGCTCAACCAACCATCTGTCGACAAATATGTGACATGCTCAACCCCACTTGACACGTTAAACCACCATACACAGTGGCCCAGGGCACCGCTGCGGGCATGCTACAGCCCATGGCACTGTCTTCGACGTGGTCAATTTGAAATAAGTGACCGGGAACCCGGGTCGTAGGATGCGTGTCCAGTGTGTGTGTCCCATTTGCCCACCCAAAATCAGGATGTTCAAAGTGATTGGGTTTGTCAACAGAATTCAGTCTGCGATTCTCAACTGCTTCAATCGTTTTATAGTTCGAAGAGACGTGTTAATTAGGTCCGTATATGCCGTTAAATGGTGTGTAGTATCACCTCTTCCCTCTGTACCTAAAATTTGTATGATGAAAAAATACAAACATTGAATGCAAACACCAACGGGGCTTCTCGAAACAGATGCCACAACAAAACAGCCAAAGCCAATTACACACGTAGATTTAACCTGCTTCCTCTGTGTTGGGATGAAAAAGGTCAAGGGCGTTCTGACCTTGGTCCAACCATATGGGATTCAGTTTGAACCAGACGGAGACGACGCCTACTACCTTGAGGCTGAGGAGATCTCCCCAGGCGAGGGCCTCAGGAAGTACACAGTGAACATCAAGCCAAGCATGATCCGCCATTCAGCGTTGGCGCATCACTTGCCGCACGCCTGTGTTAAGGACGCGCGTGCCGAGCTCGAGCACATGCAGCATACCGTTTCAGCCCAATTCGCCAAAGCAGCGATGAAAAAGAAGGCCCCGGAGCCGACCCATGCGCGACTTCTCCAGCGCCAAGTGACCGAGGCCCTAACCCGATCAGCAGGGACCCTACACACGCTCGAGATGAACGAGGTCAACAGGAACAGACATCATCAACGACCAACCCCTCAGAGGCGGTCGTTCGACGCCCCAGTGCACTCGGAGTTTGCAACCCCGAGACATTCGCTTGATTTCGTCCGGCCGCCACCCGAAGACCTGCTTGACGCCGGGGCCGCTCATCCTGTCCATCGTCGAGCAGTGCTCCCCCGCCATTACCTACTGCTGTCGTACCTGACGCCGTTTCGCGCTAAGAAGGCCGGCCCCGCGCACGCATACTTTCTCGCCGACGCCGCCCAACTTTCAGCTTTTTATAGCGCTTTACTCGTCTCAATCGTGCGCGCCAAACGCGTCCTTGCCGGCACCCGCCGCCGCCGTCTCTCAGCCCACGCGTCCGTTGAGTCTGACCTTGAAGACACGGTCCGCCCCTACCTCGCCCACGCGTCGGTCGTCCCCCCCTTGCCGGGTCGATTTAGTGAGGCCCATCTCGAGGACATGATGGATCTTGCCGAAAGCTCATCGGCGGCCCGATCACCCCTTGATGAGCTTAGAGATCGATGGCAGATGAAGCCCGGGGATGGTTCAGGACAGAGCGCGGAGGAGAAGATCGCGTGGGAATATCCCAGTGACGTCTCTGTTGATTCATTCCCACCCAGCCCTGAGGGAGGGTTCCTGAGACAGAGAAGCACCGCCAAACTCCCACAAAGGACCAAAGGAAAGAGGAAAACGAAGACTCTGCCCGTGTTTGAGCCCGTGTCGGTCACGGACAAGGATTGTGAAACGTTGCATACCGTGGCTGGGATCGCTGAGGCCATACCAAGCCTTAGAAGGGCAGGCAGGACCACAAGAAAGACCGGAATCATCACCTTAGAGGCTCTAGCGGAGGTCAGACACTATCTCCCGTCATACCTCCAACATCGCGAACCAAGACTTGTTTATAGCGACTATAAACACGGTCGTTCGTTCACGACCATGATGAGAGCTGCGAATGAAGAGGAGAACACGCTGTTGTGTATCGAAACTCGCGACGGGGCGGTACTTGGGGGGTTTGCGCCGCATCCATGGGCAATGCATCCCGGCTACTTTGGATCCGGCGAAGCGTTCGTCTTCAAGCTCAACCCACACCGGCAATGCCATGTATTCCCGTGGAAAGGAGCCAACAACTCGTTCCAGCTGTGTAATCAGCGTGGGTTGGCGTTTGGCGGGGGTGGGGCGGGTACGGGGGTGGCCATTTATCTCAAGGCGGATCTCAGGCACGGGGAGAGCAACATGTGTCCGACGTTCGGGAACCCGGCGCTCGTGAGACTAGGGGAGGAGGAGTCGTTCGAGGTGGCTGGGGTCGAGTTGTGGAGCCTACACACCTGAGGTAGTTTGGGCAGAAAGCAGTGGATCATCTCACAAGTCAGTTGATAAATATGGCAGCGATACGGTTAATGAGCTTGTTGCGCATGATTTGCATGTGTAGTGCAGTCTGCCAAGTTTGGACTGCTGCAACGATCTACAGTTTATAGTTTCGTGTTTGGTACAAATATAGCCTAAAGTTCTGGAGTACATCCCGTACCGACCACATGCATGTCTTTTATTTCTTCGCGATTCGGACAAGTCATCGTTTTGGGAGGTTGGTTTTAACCATAGTTTTTCTCAGAAGGAAGGAGGTGTTTCACAGCACCGTTGATGAGCCGGAGCGGCCTTTTATGCCGTTGAATCCGATAATTGAGCTTCCGAGAGTGCGTTGCCGGTTGTAGGTTCCCGCAAGGCGAACCTCCCGGTCAGCGAGCAGGTGTATCTCAAGTCTGGCCCAGGGTCTATGACCCAGTGAAAGTTTAGACAAAACCCACCTGACACATCCATCCTTAACAACATCAGCGTCATCGCGCGCCTCTGCAAGAGTTCCAGATACTGTAGAGATCAAGAAGTAAAACCAGAGGACGACATACCAGCTATCACACGCAACTGGCAATCCTGGTATGATCACAGCCCTCTGGACCAATATTACTACCGTCCCGTGCTGCCGTCATTCGCCCGCTTGTCAGGTTGGGCTTATATGCGCCATCGTTTTATAACTATTCTATTCGAAGGAGGGACGCCAGGCTTGAACTGATGCTCGCGATTTCCTGTTCCCTGCCACCCTATTTGTGTTACCTCTCATGATTTTTTTCTCAACTTGACACGCTGTAGAATGAGAGCCGCGCACCCTCCGCACGAACACAGGGCGTTCTTCCGCGACCATGCTTAATCTGAATCGATCTTGGATAACCCTACAGACCACGTTCAGTGTTGCGTTGTTTCCACTGACCTCCTTAACAATGCTCTTTGGGTTCCTTGCTGTTTTCCCGGAGAAAGCAGGCCTCAAGCTCTTCGATATGCTCACCATGGCCTCCATTCCACCGTTCATCATCGCGGCCGTCCTTCTACCGATCATTTTCGCTGGTCCACGTCGGATGATGCCCCCCAGCTTCATGTCGTCAACACAACAAGCCACGCTCAGCCTTCTGTGGGTAGCAGGCATCACGTTGATCGCGTTCACAGCCATGTTCGCGACCTCGGCCAACTTTGTGCGGCTGGCTTTTCTCTTCGCAATCCGCCCACTGTGCGACGACCTCTTGAGCTTTGCACTGCTGTTTAGACCGCTGTCAGTATTCCAGCTTCTAATTTCTACCGGCCGAGTGCTGCCGTTCGGGATAGCGTCCGTTATCAGCATTGATTGGGCGATGGAGACGATCGCGATCATCTCGAACCATCCGGCAAAGGAAGTGATCCCCAACGTCACAATCATAATTGCCGCTATCATCTTCTCACTACATGGCGTCCTTACGCGGCGATTCTCCATCGTTCAAGGCGTTCGCTACCCTATCCGTGCTCTTCACCACACCCATACAATCGCGTTCAACATTATCAGCCGGAAACACCTGCGATGCACCGCCAAGACCGCCGGCCGCGTCGACCGCATGTTCAACGCACCTATTTCCGACGGTGAGGCAGTCCTCCCCACAAAGCCCATTGCTCTCGCGTCCCGTCTCCACGATGTCCTTTTCCTGCTCCCGATACTGGCCATCGTCAGGACTGTGGCCACGTTCATCGCCCCAGATGAGTTCCCGGCGATGCAGCTACCCGCAATGCAGGTGGCCACCCTTGCTCCCATCGCTGTGATCTCTGGCTTGCTCCTCATTGCACCAATGCTAGCCGTGGCCGTCTTTAGAGACACCGATCAAGGCCCGCTTTCATCATGGGCTGCCATGGTGGTCCCATGCCTCGTAGTAGCCCTTCTCAGGCGGGATCTCGCGTCTCTCAGACCTGAGCACATCATGGGCATTCTAACCCTCTTCCTTGCCATGGTTGCTCGATCTACACAGGATTCACAGATCGTCGAGCACCGCATCAAGGCTGCCAGACGCGTTGTTGATAACAGCGTCCAGCTCGCAGCGTGTCCACCCCACATTGCTACCGCCAAGACGGAGTTCTTCACTCATCATCCCGAGTTCGACGCGGACAAGGCGCGCGCCATGTACATGCTCGGTTCATACTGTAGACCTAACGCGTGTCACGTTGATGCCCAGCCAATAGCGGCACACCAGCTCAGAGCAATCGTGTGTCGGCTAGTCAAACTGCCCAAGCTCTGGCAACAAGACGTTTTGGGGCTGTTTATTGCCGATCAGCTCAAGGCTGCCAGATGGGAAGTCAAACGGCGTGGATTGATGCCGCCCGATGAGACCGAGAGCGTAGACGGGGCGAGCGGCACCGACCACGAGGGCGAGGGTGAAGCGTATAGCCCCGAGACAGACACACTACGCTCCTGCCTGACGCTGACTGACGTGACCGACATGAGTGAGGGCGAGGTCACACCCCCCGGGGTCGAGGCGGGCACCTCACCCATAACCTCCCCCACCCCAGGTGATGATGATAGCGGGTCCTCCGTCACCTCCCTCGGGTCACCCTCACCCACCCCCTCACCCGACCCTGCCCACCGACCAATGACCCGCGGCGAGATCAAGGCTCGCATGGACACGGCCCAGGTCCAGGACCGCGAACCTGCCGCGTTAACGGTGATGACAGTCGCCAGTGGAAATGCCATCATCTCCCAGGGTACGGGGACCTCCAGCGAGGCCGGGGCAGGGTCGGGCGACCTCGACCCGTCGCTTCAAGACCTCATCCAACAACTCGAAGGGAAAAAGAAGCATCGGAGGTCCAAGGAGAGGGATAGAGGTGGTGGCTCAAGAGGGCGACACAAGAGGGATAAAGACAGGGGTCACAGAGGGGGAGGGGGGAGTCGACGCAGGTCACGCCGGTCGACCCCCGCCCCACCCGCACCCGCGGCACCTTACCCCATGCCGTGGCCTGTTATGGGGTGGCCCCAGTCCGCCGCCCCACCCGCCAATGTCCCATCATCCGCCCCCTCAGTCTCGGAATACGCCGCCTCGGAGCCCCGCCGCCCCCCACCCCGGCATCGCCCCCTCAGCATCCCTCTACCATCGTCTATCGTCGACTCGGTGGAGTCGAGTCCTGAGCCCGTGCCGGATGAGGTCCCGGAGGCGTCGCCCGACATGCTGCCGCCGAGAGTCATGTCAAACATGGGGGTCACCGTTGAGATCACGACCCCGTGAAGGCCAGGCTGTCAGATGTAGTGTTTTCCATTGTAAATGTAGACGCGGCATCTGTTTATATGTTGTCATCCCCAAAATATCAAACTGTAAGAATCTGGCGTGCGAATGAGTGGCAATTAATGTTTCCACGTTTTTGTCCTATTGGGGTCACTAGTATGGCCATGGGAATCCAAATGGTGGAGCGGCTCCGGGAGATTGGAGATTTTCTTTCGTCTTCCCGCCTCATGTCAAGAAAACAAATGGTATTAGTTGGTGGAGATATCTCAAGCATAGCAGTCATCGGCCATCAATGCACGCTTTTTGTTCTGATCACATCATATATATCGAATCGATCAAAGACGGCAAAGTAGTATTGAGTTCCAGAAGGGAAAACTGATCGCCCTGGCAACGGCTTCGGAGACTCTAATGAAGAAAGCACGTCTCCGGGACATTCGAAGTGGCGCCTTGCAGTACGGCCCGTTTGATTATTTCAAAAACCATGTTCCATCTGATGAGTTAAGAAAGATCACCAAAGTACAATTTCCTCTGGATCAAATGCCTGAATATGGGCGTAGAGATAGGTTGTACTATGAGGAACTCGAACTGTATGCGTTGCTCCGTCTCCGCCCATCTGTGTTGAAAGCAATGCGGGTTAGTAGCACGGCCACAAACGCAGTGTTCAAGATCAGGTCTGTCTGGGAGCAAGCGAGCGACCCCAACTGTGACATCTACAAGAACCTGTCTGAGGAGGTCCGTACGTGGTGGGATGACGAAGGCCGGCCCCTCGGGCGTGTCATAATCTCTCACCACAAGCGTCTCGCCCAAGCCCTCATCGATGGGAATCTTGGATTCATGCTTTACCTGCAGAAGTGTTAAGCTAAGCCTTTACCCCGTACCGCCCCCACGTTCTCTCTCTCTCTCATCTTCTCCTCTCTGGCATTTTGGCCTCATTATCTCTGGCGGCGCGGGTTTTAGTGTTTATAGATAGAATAAACAGATTTCTCTCATTGGTTGGATGGGTTGGGTTGGTTGCGCTGAGGTCCTTCCGCAGGAGGGCTCGTGTTGCTGTGTATAACAGGCTGACGATCTTTTCAAATAGATGACATTTCCACACCACATCGGCTCAGTTTGGTCAAGAAGTGTGTGTTCTGTGTGTCCAGCGTTGTCGTGGCAACTGTTGGAAAGTCCGATACGGTGCGTCCCTTGAAAAACTGGAACGTGGTGGCGAAAGTTAAACAAACCCAAAGCATAAAAACGCGCTGAAATAGAACCGCGAACGATGGTACACGCCCACTGTGTGCATATCACGTGATGGTTTCTGGTCGACTGTGGGAGTCGCAAAAGTTGCAAAACACAAATGGCCGATTCTCGCCTGACAACACCAGCTGGAGAGCCCCACGCGCCCCCACCAGGTGTATACTCTAGTACACAAATAGTGCCCATCAGCAAGTATGAAATGCAGGTAACTACTAGCAAGGATGGCCTCGGAGTTCGTGTTCCTCGCCCGGGTCTGTCCCGTCTGGGCAGCATGGGTGCTGTACGGACCCCTGCATCCCCGAATGTCGCTCAGCTTCGCACTAGCTCCCTCCAATCAATGGAAAAGGCCAAGAAGAATGCCGAGGATCGCGATAAGCGCCGTATTGTAACAAAGGACGTTGAGGAGACCCCTGCCGGGAAGCACATTGGTGAGATGATCACCGAGCACGTCCGCAGCGGCTCCCAGACGGACTCCATGGGCTCCCCTCTCCCCGTTGTTGGAGCCATCCCCGAAGTTAATGATTTCCGCCAGGGCCCCGGCCTCCCATCTTCCATCCGTCGCAAGGAACAGACGTTCGGCTCCCCGCTGTTCCGTATGGTACGCGACCCCATCAAGCGGGTCGACCGCACCCCCGTCCCCCGCCCCTCTAACCCCACCCCGGCCAGCGCGGACCCCCCCAAGCCAGGAGAGATCTCCGTCCACACCATGCCGTCCCACGATGGCACCGTATCCGAGGGCGATGAGCTCGTCGAGGAGAAGGTCGTTATCGAAGACGCCCCGATGACGCCTACCGTCGACACCGCCATGTTGGGTGAAGAGGGTGACGAGGGGAGTGAGGCAGGCGGTCAGGTTATCGTCGCCCATCCAGTCCCGGCGCCTATCAACGTCCAGGTGATCGACACTTCCACTCACCCTCTCGTGAGGCTCATTGGACCTGAGGAGGCCGCCCGCGAGATGCTCCGGGCAAAGGAGCCCGTTCAGAGCCCGTATGGGACACCCACCATCACCGAGATGCTTAAGCGCCACGCTAAGGTCAGCGATGGGCCCGCGGGGGGCTACGAGGACGGACCCGGGCTGCCCAGCCCCATCAGGGGCCGCTCGATGATGGAGGACAAGGAGTAGGGCAGGTAAATTGTATCACTGGAGCATAGCGTGGCGGGGGCGGGTGGGGCAGGGTTGGGGGGCTCGGTCCGGTGACGATTCTCATCAAAATCTATAAAACGATTGATGTGCACTGAAAGTAGTGGCGGCGTTCGGTATGTTTTCATCTTTGGGGATGAATGGATTGCGTGTTTTGTGTGATGGTTGGATCTATAAATACCTTTCCGCCAAGCACATGGGAAGAAGAACTGCCGCACAGGGCCGCGGAAAGCGGAAACCAAAGGCCCAGCGGGAGAATGACGCCGGTCAAGGACTCGGTGGCCCCCGCACAAGTGCCACACAGGCGAATGCCAACGCACACTTGGAGAAGTTTGTGAAAGTGAGCCCAGATGACGTTGACTTCGACCCTGAGTATGTCAGCCTCCAGAAGCCATCCGGCAACCAATCGTTCACCATTCTCTCGTGGAACGTCTTGGCTCAGAAGTTCATGCACGGCCATTGGCGTTGTCCCAGCTTTGGCGTCTTTCGGCACGCTGCCACGCGCATTCCCCAGATTGCGGCCATCTTAGACGCTGCGGACCCGGACATTCTCTGTCTCCAGGAGGTTGATGGTGAGATTTACACATACCTCAAGGTGCGTTCTTCATTTTTTGTTTTAACCTTATTCAGTATTCGCAATTCTTCAATCGACATCAGTATCAACACCGATGGGTGCGTAAAATGAACTCACTCCGCGCGTACCATCCCAAATATCCCGACGGCTGCCTCACGGCGTGGCGTTCGTCCAAGTTTGAGCTCGTCGGAGAAGATATTGTCACCCTTAACGACCTGGCCGATCCTGCCCACCCCCTGTACCGCAGCGGACCTATGAGGGAGATATGTCACAATAACGTCGCTCACATTGTCGCCTTGAAGCCGACGCTCGATTCCCCCAAACAAACCCCCACAACCCAACCCAAACCTAAACAACCCGACACCACAGACCCATCCCCCGCGTCCGTCGAGGCCGGCATCGCCTCCATCGCCTTCACTCCCCGTCCCCCGCCCGACACTGTCATAGATAACCCTCCCATCGTCGTTTCCAACACTCACATCCACTGGAACCCCGCGCTGGAGTGGCTCAAGGTCGGGCAGGCGGAACAGGTGCTCAATTCAATGGCTGGCCTCGCGAATTACTGGAGAACTACGAGGACGCTCTTTTGCGGAGACCTCAACTCAGTCCCAGGATCGCGCGTTTATAAGAGCGTATCTGGGATCGGATTAGATTCAGTTTACCGGAATTTCAGAATCCATTCTCCTGCGGCGCCTGTCGATGACTCCGAACACGCCGTCCTCCGCGAGACTGAGTTTCGTTTCGGCCATCGCGGTCCTGATTGTTGGAATGAGCCCGCGTTTACAGTGCTTACTCCGATGTTTGCCGCGACTCTGGATTACGTGTTCCATGGCCGTGGACTGGAGCCTGTGGAGGCGCTGGCTCTGCCTTCGATCAACCGGCTGAGGGTGTTGCCGAACGCGCGGTTCCCGTCCGACCATTTGCCACTGGGGGCTCGGGTCGAGTTGAAGGGAGTGTAAATCAGCAGCTTTAGTGGAGGTTATTGGGTTGGCATGTCTTGTGTGTGGTAACAGCCCATGGTGGTGATGATGAAACGCTTATACGACGCGGATGGAAAGGTAAGGTAAGGTACTAATCTGGGGGGTTGGGTTCCAGGCCTGTAACAAGGCTACTTGGGCCATGTAAGACAATGATTTGACTGGTACGACTCAACCGTGCCCAGTGTTAGGCAATGCCTGTCAGGTGATTCTTACCTTATCCTACCTTACCAATCGTCCCTATCACGTGACCAAAGGCTTGATCATGGCCGGAGACCAGTGGTTCCATGAAGCCTTATAATGTTGATCTTAATGTGCTAATTCATTCTGTGTTCGAAATTTGGATACTCTCCCAATTTGTAGTTAGGATACTCAAATATTACGGTTTCATACCGCCGAGACAGAGGGAGATAAGTGAGCCTGAGCATCTCCGGGAGTTAATTGATCTTCTTGATGGGTTCTTTGCCCTCCGCAGGACGCTCCATTGCCTTATCTTACCTAACCTAACCATTATTTATAAATTTATCATAAATTTGTTCCCCTTAGCGAGCAATTTGACGACCCTGGCGTAAACGCGGTCCGTCATTGGTACCCAACGAGTCCAAAAGAACAACAGCGAATACTTGTTCGCCATAACCCCATGTTCGGCACACCGTTTTCCTCCCGTCGGCTCTGGGTTTGAGGGTAAGGTAAGGTAAATATTTTAGCATTAACATAATTTACTACTTTCTACCAGCCAGTGATGCTCGAGAAGCCCTGCTTCTCCCCGCCCCCTGGTGCCCCTAACCCCTGGTGCAGCGGGTTAGCCTGCAGGTCTCTAATGAGCAGCCTCGCGTCCTTGACGAGCTGGAATGCGTCCGGCATAAGGAAGGGATGGTGCCAGTCCTCAGGCTCCTTCGTGGGAGAGATCTTCTCACGGACGATCGCCAGACCCATCCGTAGCATGCCTGATATGATGCTAACTGCCTTCAACGCCTTCTGCCGCTTCAATTCACGTTCCATTAACAGGTAGTGTTCACTGCGGATGAATCGCCAGTACACGTCTCCGGCAATGATTCCCCACACCTCCTTCTCGGCGGCCTCGAATAGGTTCTCACTGAGTGGCGGCTGGGCGAGCCCTTTGACGATGGCCTGGACCTTGGAATTCGTGATATTGACTTGTCTGTCAGAATTCTCGGCTATAAATGTGTCATGGATCTGGACTCCGGCAGCGAGGATGTCGTCATCGCTGCGGCACGTCTGGAGCTTTGTTCTATACAGGGCCGTGGCGACCAAGAAGTCGAAGTTCTCGTCAGAGAACTCCTTTCGCATGAAATCTTGGAGGTAGGGTCGACACGAGGGGCTTGATGCCGTGTTGCCCGGGGTACATCGTTGATTGTGGATTGGGATCAGAATGAAGCCGAATGGGATGACGAAATACATAAAGATGGCCAACATCTCGTTGATGAGGGACAAAGAGAGCGTTCCGATGTGAATCATACCGTACTTGGAGTAGAGGATCATCACAGCGACGTTGAGGAGGCGGGAGATGACCATAGTGAGCACGAGGACGAAATGGACGATCGAGAACGTCGAGTGGAGTCGAACGCGGGGGAGAATGAAGCTCGCGAAGGACAGAATGGTCACTATGTTGAATAGAGCGGTGATGGGATAGAACGTGATGAATTTGAGGATCATGGCAAAGTTGTACAGCTCACCGTACTTGTCGCGGCCAAATTCGGAAAGACCGGCAATAAGAAGAAAACCAAACTCACCGACAATGAGGACGAGATTGGGCACGCCGATGACGACAACGACGATAAAGACGAGGGCGCGGACGACCGCGGGGGAATCAAACATGGGCTTGATGAGGTTGGAGAAAACGGCCCAAATGAAGGTAGCCATGTAGAGAATGTAGCTAAAAACCATGACCATCCACTCTTTGTACATGATCATACAATAGTCAAGGGGCCCGACCTCGCTAATGTGCGAGGTTGGCACGGAATCGTTACCAAATATCATGCGGCGTGCGATATCGATCGCAATCATCGCACAATGAAGTATTGGTATTGCATACAAAGATGTGAGAGTAACGACGTTGCAGATGCAGCGCACATTCAGTGATGCCGTCATGAAGATGATGGGAAGTATACAACCGGCCACAAACAAGGAGAAAAACATCGTGACCGTGTAAATGGCGTCGTTGAGCAACTTCATCGACGTAAGGACAATGTGACTGTTCGAATCCATCTGTAGCAATGTGTTTCAAGTGTGCAATCTATAGCTTGGAGCAACCTGTCTTGAGAACTAGATCGTCTCTTGTTGTGAACACATTTTTTTATAACCATGGTTGTAGGGCAACTGACCATCAGACGATATAAGTTGTGGGATGCTCCTAGTCCATGCAATTTGAGCACAAAATCACCGAGAGTGACTTCCCATCCACGAATCTGCGAAGATCTGAATCCATGCTGATTCCACAATAGATCGAGATAAAAGATCACACTCGCCGACATTTTCTCCCGCACAGGCCGCAAAGTGGCGGTCGTGTCTGCACCAGGGGTATAATCTGAAGGCGAACAGATTACTTGCTCACTTATGTCATCTCACGTCTGGATTTGATGAGCAAGCGAGCTGTATCACCCATGCTCAATTAAATCCTTCCTATGTGAGCCTGGTATCCAAGAGGTGCAGGGCCTTGCTGGGGAATAATGATAGTTTTATAAAGCTTCTATAAATGTATGGAATGAGTTGACACACGGTAGGCACCCTGCTGAGTTAACGTATCGCCCCATTTTGGCGCTAATCAAGAATTAAGTACCGAGCTAAAATCTGAATGAGCGCGGGAAAACAGAACGACAAAATGGCTGAAGAAGGCCAGATGATGCTTCAGGTCGATGGCATGATCGATAACCTCACAAGAATGCACAATGCACTTGTCCAAGAACGCAAACGCATTCAACTTGAGCGAAAGGAAGTAGAGTTGAATCGCCGCTCGTTCAACATGGAGAAAGAGAAGCTCATGAGCGGCCAGGCGCCCAGGCACGTTACGTTCCGCTCTCCCACCGGGTCCGGCACCAACGGCGTCCGCCCCGTGACCTCTCCACTTCAAATCGCCATCGAGGCCGCGCACGATGAGATTCGCCAGTTCCGATCCGTGCTCTCGTCCCAGGTGCGGACGATCCGGTCCCTGGGGAGCTACTCTGGGGTTCCGTCGGCTTCTCCTTCGGCGGGTTCCCCGTCACTCCTGTCCCAGCTGCCGTCCGTGTCAGCCATATCGGGTGGGTCAGACGGGCCGTCGTTCACACATCTTAGCTTCCCGGATGTGGCATGAGGGACGGGGCGGGATGACTTGTGAGCGGTGAAACGACACTTGTATTTGATTTTTGTCCAGATGGCGTATGCGTTGGCGGTAAACCGTTAATTTATCCTACACCTTCTCTTTCTCCTTCACTTCCTCGACCTTGGACACCTTCACGTCCTTGGGGGCGGCCGGCAGCAAATTATACATGATGATGACGCCCGACACGGATAGCGCGCCAAAAAGATGCGACATTGTCACCCGGATGCCAAAGAGGAAGGAAGATACGTACACGCAGAGGATCACGGATGCCGAGGAGCAGAAGATCTTCACTGTGTGAGTTGTTTTTGTTGTTGGGAAGGGAACAAACCAATGTTGTTGGCAAATTTCATGATCATCGAGATAAGGAGGCCAGAACAAGACATCGTCAGGATGAGGGACCACACAAGAGGCGTCCAGCCCGTGAAGAAGTTGGACTTGACGGGATCGCGGTCAACGAGCACCCAGTACGAGAAGTTGAAGAGAACGCCCCAGAAGTAGAGGCAGGAGTTCTGGACATGGACGGAGACGTGGGAGTAGGACTTGAGGAAGTACTCGGTGTACACAGACGCGAAAGACGAGTTAACGGTGTAAACGAGCGCGATGACAAGACCAATAGTGCGAGACGACGAGCCCGACGAGCCGCCGGGGATGTACTGGGTCCAGGAGATCGTGATCACCAGCAAGAAGAGGCACATGTAGTGCATCATCGTGAAGCGCTTTTTGAGGACGACACGCATGAGAAGAGCAGTCGTGATAATCTTGAAGTTGGAAACAATCTGGAAAATGGCTGGTTCAAGGAATTTGAGAATGAGGAAGACCATGTTGTTGTTCACGGCATAGACAGCCGCAGGGACGGCGGAAATTAGGACGAATTTGATGTTGAGCTGAGCAACGGACGACTTGATGTCCTGCATTGGCTTCATGAGCAACATGGAGATCGAAATGCAGATCTTCATGAACTCTACGTATGCCACCACGGACGAAGACGTGTAGTCGTACGATCCATACGCATTTTTGGAGGCGTATTGGAGAAGGACGTCCAAAGAAAGGAAAATAGTGAGGATAACGCAGACAGCAAGGATTATGAGAGCTGAGCGGGCGTTTTTGATCCGCTTTAGCTTGGCAAGCCACCGTTTGTAGTCAACCATGCACCACAATTTGGGTTTTCAAGAGGACCGATTCATAAAGTTGTGGCGGAGTTTCAGGTCGTTCACAAATGCCTATAATATCAGGGCACGTATCACCGCGCCTACCGCAGTTATGAACATATCTCCAATTTAACTGAGGCAAATTTGAGATTGCATCTCACCTGGATCACTGAAGGCCCTAGCACTAAACCCAGACCTCGGGCGGGCGGCAGTTTATCCATCACCTCTCATCCGCTTCTCCCTCATCAACTCTAACGGAGCTGGCATCATCCCGATCCACATGATCAGCTCCAGCATCAGTCTCCACATCAACAACATTATCAACCTCATCCACAACCCCAACCCCATGGCCTTCGCCGTCATCGCTGCTGGCCTCGGCGATGAGCTCCTCGTGGTCCACTGCGGACCCAGCCTCACTCGATGGCCGAGAAACCTCAACAAACTGGAGCTCGGCAGGTGCGGGGGCGGCGACGGGCCGGACGGGCCGCCGGGCCCGGTAATTAGGCAGTAACGAGGCGAAGAACGCGATTAACGGTCTATCCTGTGGGATGGTGGCCCCGACCCTCTGCCGGACATAATTGGCAAGATTGGTGGGCGGTGCCGAGTCCGAGAGGGGGATATAGACGCACATGAGAGAGAAGAACAGAACAACGACGACTGCGGCGATTAACACGGACATCCAAGATCCTGATGAGATCATAAAAAGGAACACGAAAAAAAGAATGTATCGGAGCGGGAGGCGGATAGTCATGGGCCCTCTGGCGCTCGACATCGTGACACGGAGCTCTAGCATGCCGTGCGGGGTTGGCCGGTCGAGGTTGACTGCTATAAATCGACGGGTGTGGAGAACACGGGTCGGTCGGGCGTGTCGATGACCGTGGTGGCGGTGGGG
>PPCM01000781.1_pt1 | contig 20190 bp, 16 predicted proteins | sample 1555541 | NCBI WGS metagenome assembly PPCM01 (sample SAMN05284479, study PRJNA326546) | Marine sediment metagenome, whole genome shotgun sequencing project. | isolation source: marine sediment | place: Germany: Wadden Sea | collected 2012-09-05 | reverse complement strand
TTATTTTATTCTTGCCTTCTTTGTAATTACGGCATGTATTTATGGAACCGGGTTAGCAACTGTAAAAATAGAAGAACTATTTATTAAACAAATTAAGTCAGCGACGAATCGCGATGCACTCACTGGAGCTTTAAATAGTAAAGGTATAGAAGAAGAAATTGGTGAGTGGATTGCAAAAGAGCGTATGTTTTCAGTAATTATGATGGATATTGACAACTTCAAGCAAGTAAATGATAGTAAAGGTCATCAAGTTGGTGATGAGTATATAAAGAATATTGCTGAAAAATTGAATAACTACGTAGGTAATGACTTGCAGTTTGCCAGATATGGTGGAGATGAGTTTACTATCATTAGGGAGCAAACTGATATAAGTGTTGGTGCGTTCTTAGAAGGTGTTAGAACCAAGTTTAATAATGATAAAGATTATCCTGTTTCAATTTCATTTGGAGAAACAAAGTACGTTGAAGGAATTAGTGGGGAGCAGTTATTGTATCAAGCTGATGAAGCCTTGTATTATTCAAAATCACATGGTAAGGGATGCTTTACTCTGTATGAAGATATAAATAATGAGAATATTACAATAGAGAGTCTCAACCGCAATCGAGTTCTTGCCAAGTTTGTTGATTTCTCAAATAAAATTGCTTTACCAATAATGATTCTAAATCAAACAGGAGAAGTGACCGAAATAAACGATGTTTTTTCAGAAAGTTTCTCATGTAAAACTGCTAAAGAAGTTGAGATTAAGGCAATAAAGAGTAATCTATTTAACGTATCTGATGTGATATATCTTCACAATACTAGAGTGATAGCTTCTAGTACTCATCACCTTTATGAGAGATGGGTTGCCTTCAAAGATGATAGTGGAAATCTAGATTATGTAATTGTGATTATCGAACAAGAGGTTAATTAATCTCAAAACCAATATTTTGTATATATAAAATATCTTAAACACGACATTAATATGAAAGAAATTTATTAATGTTGATAAAGAAAAATATAATTAATACAATGATAAGGAGGAAATCTTTTGAAAATGAAAGTGGGGTCATCTATTGATATTCATCGCTTTGAAAAGGGACTTGATTTAATTTTAGGTGGCGTAAAAATAGAGCATGAAAAAGGACTTGTCGGACATTCTGATGCTGATTGTTTATTACATGCAATTAGTGAAGCACTAATAGGAGCAATGGGTCTTGGCGATTTAGGCCAACACTTCCCGGATACTGATCCTAGTTTAAAAGGAATAGATAGTAAAGAAATATTAAGTATGGTTAATGAACTACTTGCTGAAAATAATTATGAAGTAAGTAATATCGATTCACTAATTCTTTGTGAAAGGCCAAAGATAGCTCCATACAAGGAGCAAATGAGGGCTAATATTGCAAAGATATTAGAAATTGATTTAGACCAAGTAAATGTCAAAGCAACTCGTGGAGAAAAGCTTGGTTTTATTGGTGCGGAAGAAGGAATTGTTGCCCAAGCGACAGTTTTAATCTATAAAAAACAATCTAAAGGAGAAAGAAATGAATATTAGAAATCTTAGTCAATTAATGGAAGAAGCTAAAAATTTACAAACTAAGAAATTAGCAGTAGCTTGTGCTGCTGACCATGAAGTAATTTTAGCTGTTTCTAATGCTGTTAAACAAGGGATAGTTGACCCTGTTTTAATCGGTAATAAAGCAGAGATTGAAGCATTACTAATTGAAGAAAAGCAAGAGTTATCAAAGTATACTATCATTGATATCGATGACAAAGTAGAAGCTTGTCGTGAAGCAGTAAGAATGGTATCGAGTCACGAAGCAGATATTTTGATGAAGGGATTAGTTGATACATCAATAATCTTAAAAGCTGTTCTTGATAAAGAAATTGGTTTAAGAACTGGGAAAGTATTAAGTCATACAATGGTTATGGAAGTTCCTGGTTTTGACCGTTTAATGTTCATGAGTGACGGAGCAATGAATCTTACTCCTAATCTTGAGCAAAAGAAGCAAATCTTAGAAAATACTGTTGAGGTATGTCATGCATTAGGTAATGAAGATCCAAAAGTAGCTGTTTTAGCTGCAGTTGAGAAAGTTAATCCTAAAATGCCGGCAACAATTGATGCACATGAGTTAGAGGAAATGAATAAGCGTGGAGAAATCACAGGTTGTACAATTGGTGGACCATTTGCTTTAGATAATGCAGTTAGTGCAGAAGCAGCAGCTCATAAAGGAATTGATCATCCAGTAGCAGGAAAAGCTGATGTATTTATCGTGCCATTTATTGAAGTTGGTAACGTGTTCTATAAGGCTTTAGTATTTATGGGAACTACACAATCAGCGGGGATTTTATGTGGGGCAGCAGCACCAATCGTTTTAACATCACGTGCAGATAGCGATGTAGCAAAGTTAAATTCAATAGCATTAGCAGCAATGATTGCTGATCACAAAAACTAGGAGGCCATTATGGGTAAAAAAGTATTTGCATTAAATCCTGGATCTACTTCAACAAAGATTGCAGTATTTGATGATACAACATGTATTTATGAGAAAACATTAAGACATTCGACAGATGAAATAAATAAGTTTGAAACAATTTTCGATCAATATGAGTTCCGTTATAATGTAATTATGGAAGCGTTTAAAGAAAGTGGGATCGAGTTAACTGATTTAAGTGCTGTAGTTGGTCGTGGAGGAATGTTCAAACCAATTCCTGGTGGAACGTATTCAGTAAACGATAACATGATTGATTGGGTTAAGAAAGCACCTCGTGGAGAGCACGCATCTAACTTGGGTTGTGTAATTGCAAAGGCGATTGCAGATCCATTAAATATCCCTTCATTTATTGTTGACCCTGTTGCCGTAGATGAGATGGCTGATATTGCAAAAATTACAGGAATGCCTGATTATCCAAGAGATTCTTTATTCCATGCCTTAAATCAAAAAGCAGTAGCTAAAAGATATGCTAAGGAAGTTGGAGTTCCATATAATGAGTTAAACTTAATTGTTGCTCACTTAGGTGGAGGAGTTTCAGTGGGAATGCATGAACAAGGAAAAGTTGTTGATGTAAATAATGCCTTAGATGGTGATGGACCAATGAGTCCTGAACGTAGTGGTACAGTACCTTTAGGGAAGTTATATAAAGATATCTTTGCAGGTAAATGGACACTAGATCAAATTAAAAAGAAAAACTATGGTCAAGGTGGATTAGTAGCTCACTTAGGAACAAACAATGGTCTTGAAGTACAAAAGATGATTGATGCAGGTGATGAAAATGCTGAGTTTATCTTTGAAGCATTCGCCTATCAAGTATCTAAAGAAATCGGTGGATTAGCAACAATTTCTAAAGGTAAAATCGATGCTATCTTATTAACAGGTGGTATTGCATATAATAAATTATTTACAAACTGGATTACTGAAAGAGTTTCATTTATTGCTCCTGTAAAAGTTTATGGTGGTGAAGATGAACTTGAAGCATTAGTAGAAGGTGCGTTAAGAGTTCTTAATGGTGAAGAGGAAGCACAAGTTTACTAGAATTTAATTGAATGTAGAGAAATCTACATTCTTTTTTTTGCCCTTTATTTATTTTTAGGAAAGTTGTATTATGGATATGTATGATATAAAGAGGAGGGTAAAATATGACGATAGAAGAAAAGGTTAAAATAGCTCATGCAGCTATTATTAAGGACTTTGAGAGTGAAAATGAGTTTGGAACGAGACTGTTTTTAGAGCATCACCTTGAGGAGTTGGATTCAACTGAACTAGAAGAAATTACAGGTTCTGATAATCCTACTATAGAGGAACTTCTTAAAACTATTGTTTGGATTGATAATGAAAGTGAGGAAATGATTGATTTCTCATTACCAAACGATATGACAAACTATGTTATTTGTGTTCACATGGACGAAGATGGAAATGTTGAAGAAGTATCAATGGAATCATAATAAAGGAGAATTAAAATGGAATACAATACAAAAACAAATACACAATTAGCTTCATCTGCTTATAATGTAATTATTGGCTTAACAATAATCTGGGGATTTTTTGTTAACTGGTATATGATTAAATATGTTGATATGACTTGGTTGCTATATCAAGAGTCATTTGTAATTATTATTGGGTACCTAGCAGTTGTTTCTGCTGGAGTAGCATTATTTAGAAAATCTGATAATCCCCTTGTTAGTTTTATCGGATATAACATCGTAGTCTTTGCCTTTGGGTCGGTGCTTTCAATCATTTTATTGCAATATGATACTGCAATTGTTAAGCAAGCACTTATTGTTACTGGGGGATTTACAATTGTTATGATGATTCTAGGAACAATTTACCCAAGTTTCTTTGAGAGTATTATTGGGATGGTTACTCTTGTGGCATTCGCTGTTATTATTTTAGAACTTATCGCAGCATTTTTCTTCAAGACATATTTCGGATGGACTGATTTTATAATAGCTGCAGTATTTTGTACTTATATTGCCTACGATTGGGGAAAAGCATTAAAACTACCTAAAACTGTCGATAATGCAATTGATAGTGCAGCAAGGTTATACATGGATATAATCAACTTATTCATTAGGATACTAAGAATCTTAAACAAGAAATAATATTTAATGATTATTAAAGATGCCTTTATTGGGGCATCTTTTTTTTATAAGAAGCCATAATAGTAAGTGTGGCTTTTTGAAGTGTTGATGTTTATAATTAAGGGGGAGGTGTTTTTATGAACTTTATTTTACTTGTTGATGTTTTACTATGTAGTATGTTTATTAGAGATTTATTCGTTACTAGTCAAATAAATGAACCACTTCCACTTATATTATTGTCAGTTTACTTTGTTTTAAAACTCTTATTAAGTGTTTTAGAGCAGAAAAAGTTCAAATTAATTACCTTAATATCTGTAAATTGCCTTTTAGTGATGGCTTCTAGTTTTCACATAGAGTTTGCCTTATTTATTCCTTTTAACTTGCTAGTTATTAGTTTCTTAGAGAGTGCAACAGCTCCTTTTCTAGTACTTATAGTGATTTACTACTTGAAGTTAGAATCTCCTTTAGACGCTAATTATATAGTTTATACACTATTTGCTTTATTGATACTTATTCAAGATAACTACACAAAAAAGAAGATGTTTAAGTTAAGGGCTGTCAATGAGAAGTTAAAAAATGATTATGACTTAAAACTTATAGAAATAGATTCATCAAAAATAATGAATGATAAGCTAGTTTATCAATCGCAGCTAGAGGAGAGAAATCATCTAGCTCAAAAACTTCATGATGAACTTGGACACACATTAGCTGGAAATATTATGAGGTTAGAAGCGATAAAACACACTGTACCAAACTCCAAAACAAAAGAGATGTTAAGTGAGGTACTTTTCAACTTAAGGGAAGGGATGGACTCTATAAGAGCTATTCTTAAAAATATTAAACCCGATAGTTCAAGCATAAATATTGGTAGTATAAAAACAATGATAGCAGAAATTGATCAGGTTGACTTTAACTTAAAGTATTCTTCAGATATTAACTTAATCACAATAGAGATGTGGAAGGTAATCAATAGCAATATAAAAGAAGCCATTACCAATATGCTTAAGTATGCTAGCGCAACAAAATGTGTTATCACCTTTGAGAAACTTAATTCTTTGTATAAGGTTAGCATAGTAGATAACGGAATTGGATGCCACAATATATCGCAAGGAATTGGTCTTGCAGGAATGCGACAAAGAATGGTAGAGGCTAATGGACAGTTAATTGTAGATGGCAGTAGTGGATTTAATATTGTAATGATTTTCAATATCGGTGAGGAGAAGGCAAATGGCAATTAAAGTAGTAATTTGTGATGATGATAGACTGATAACAGACAGTTTAAAGTTTATTTTTGATTTAGATGAAAGATTCAATATTCTCAGTACTTTTAATGATGGCCAAAAAGCGATTGATTATTGCATTAAGAATCAAGTTGACGTATTACTTCAAGATATCAGAATGCCTGAGGTAAATGGTGTTGAAGTAACAAAGCAGGTTGTCGCTCACAGCAATACCAAAGTTCTTATTCTAACAACATTTGACGAAGATGAGTATATAGAGCAGTGTTTTGAAAACGGGGCAAAAGGTTATTTGCTAAAAAACAACCCCCCAGAACTGATTATGAATGCGGTAATAAATGTCGCTGGAGGTAATGTTGTAGTAACTGATAAAATAATGGAAAAAATGAGTGCGAAAACTCATAACAATCATAAACTTCAAGTTCTAACAAAAAGAGAAGGAGAAATAGTGGTTGAGATTGCAAACGGACTAACAAATCGAGAAATTGCTCAAAAACTCTTTATCTCAGAAGGAACGGTGAAAAATAATATCACTTCAATCCTTTCGAAGTTGAACTTAAAGCACCGTACACAAATAGCAATATACTATCTTAGTGATTAAATAATGACTTTAGTCACGGTAGTTCTGGAAGATTCTCACTTAATGAGAGTCTTTTTATATTGTACACTTTTAGTGTAGAAAGGGTGGTAATAATGAACGTATTAGAAATTAAAAAATTAGAGAAGTCTTTTGGAGATATTAAGGCAATAGATGGAATTACATTTGAAGTTGAAGAAGGAGAGATTTATGGTTTGCTTGGACCAAATGGAGCTGGTAAATCAACAACTATTAATGTCATTTGTGGATTACTTAAGAAAGATAAAGGTTCTGTAAATGTATTTGAGAAATCGATTGATAAAGACCATGAGTACATTAAGTCAAACATTGGGGTTGTTCCTCAAGAAATTGCCATTTATCCAGATTTAACAGCTATGGAAAATATAAAGTTCTTCGCATCACTATATGGAATTAAAGGTAAGGATTTGAATGAAAGAGCTCTTGAAGCTCTTGAGTTTGTAGGACTTTTAGATCGAAAAGATGATATGCCTTCAAAATTCTCAGGTGGTATGAAAAGAAGGTTGAATATTGCTTGCGCAATAGCTCATCAACCAAAACTTATTATCATGGTTGAACCAACTGTTGGAATTGATCCTCAATCAAGAAATCACATTCTTGAATCCGTTCAAAAATTGAATCAGAATGGTTCGACAGTTATCTACACTACTCATTATATGGAAGAAGTAGAGGCCATAGCTACAAAGGTGGGAATAATCGACCATGGTAAATTAATTGCCCAGGGTTCAATTGCTGAACTTCAAAACTTAATTTCAGATAGAAGTACAGTTAATGTGGCAACTGATTTAGGAACGGAAGTAAATATAGAAGAAATTTCGTCTTTAAAAGGCGTTTTAAAAGCAACATATATCGAAAACTTGATAAGTATTGAGTCTTTAAAAGAAAGTGACAATCTTCATCAAATAACAAAGTACTTATCGAATAAGGATATCCCTATTAGAGAGATTGGAATGTCGAGAGTTAGCCTTGAAACGATTTTCCTATCATTAACTGGAAGGAGCTTAAGAGACTAATGACTAAATTATTGCAAATGATCAAAATTACAATTTTGAGAAGTTTTCGTGACATTAGTACTAACATTATCCTCATTGCAATGCCATTAGCCTTAATCTTTATACTTGGAATGACATTTTCCAATGTTAGTTCTCAAGGTATCAATTTAGCAGACATGACAATACATGTATCTGCAGAAGATGATTCGACCTTTGCAAAAGGATTAGTAGAAGTGCTCAAAGAAACAATTTCAGAAGATAGTGTAATTAAGTATTCAACTTATGAAGAAAGTAAGGAACTTTTGGAAAATAATAAGATTACATGCTTCATTGAAGTTGATGATGAAAACTTTACAGTTAAGATTTATAAGAATCAAATTATTAATTTTGACGCCTCAATGATTGAAGGAGTTGTAAGAACATATACTAAGAGAGCAAATGTTTTTTATCTTATAACATTGGTTGATCCTTTGTATGTAACAGCAATTGAGGAAGAAAATGTCGATATAACTAAGCAAGTAGGACTTGATAAGTCAATTACATTGACCCACAAAGACTATTATGGTATTTCAATGATTATTCTGTTTGTTATGTACGGAACGATGACACCGGTATATGAGATTTTATCCGATCGTCAAAGAGGATTATTAAATCGAGTTGACATAGCTAATGTAAAAGCATCAACGGTATTAGTATCAAAGATGGTTGGTTATACGATAGTTTCGGCTATTAGGGTATTTGCAGTGGTTTTGATTAGTACTCTATTAACTAATATCTACTGGGGAGTAAATCCTTGGATAGCGATGTTATACATCTTGGCGTTTCTTACGACATTGACAGCTGTAGGAATTGCTATTGGTTACTCAATCAAGGAAGTAACAGCAGCTAATACAATTATGAATATTTTCATAGTATTCAGCGCTTTCATGGGTGGGACTTATATTCAAATAGATAACATCCCAGTGATAAAGGATATTGGAAAGTTTGTCTCGATAAACTGGTGGGCAAACAAAGGATTAATGACCTCTATTTTTAGAAATGACAATACAATATTAATCCAAGGATTAATAATGTGTGGAGTTGTTACATTAGTCTTAGCAATTTTTGCAATAAATGCAATTAGGAAGGGAGAGAGAAAATTTGATCGCTAGAGTCTTTATAATCATTAAGTTGATTTTACAAAGAATGTTTAAAAGAAAATCAAGTATCGTTTTATTCTTAGTTCTTCCTGTAATGACTACCACATTCTTGCTATCGTTATATGCTTCGCAAACAGGTGGAACAGTATTGCTGGCCTTAGAGGATAATTCTAACTCAAAATCATCAGAAGCACTTATTGCAGAAATAGAGCAAATTGGTAATTACCAAGTTATTTTGAAAACAGAAGAGGAAATGAAAAAGGCTATATCAGAGGGTAACTATAGTTTTGGATTAGTTATTGGTAAAGATTTCGAAAAAGATATTTTAGAAGGTGAGGAACCAGAAATATATATTGTTTCGCTAGCTCAAAGTGAAGGAGCAAGCTGGGTTAAGATCACTAGTGACTATCAAGTTAGAAATATGCTTGATCTTGCAGCTGTTTCCAATGGTTCAATAGAACACTACTATGAGTTATTAAATAGAGCTATGAATAGTGGATATACATTAAGCACAGAAAATGTAGAGGATGAGTCTTTAGAAAGAGAAGCATCTCAACAATCAATAGGAATGTTTTTGATGTTAATAATGCTTTCGTCTTTTGCAACAACGGGATTAATTTTTAGAGAGCGTGAACTAGGAACATTAGATAGAATAAGTATTGCTCCAAACTGTAAGAGTGCTTATGTCTATGCCAATGTTATTTCTAGCTTTGCGTTGTTAATTATCCAAATTGCCTTAGTGTTAGCTGCTAGTAAGTTTATTGTAAATATTGATTTCCATACTAGTATTTTGAATCTGTTTATAATTATCTTTGTATACGGCTTTGCAACTGTTTCAATGGGGATGATGTTTGTTCAAGTGGCTAAAAATGCGAGAAATTTCAGTTCAATAAACGCATTAGTACTTACTCCTACATCAATGATTGCCGGATGCTTTTGGCCAATATCATTTATGCCTGATTTCTTAGTCAAGCTGGGTTACTTAACACCTCAAAGGTGGGCATTGATTGCCATACAGGATGCACAGAGCCATAGTAGTTTCTTGGGAAGTTTAGGAGTTTTAGCAGGATTTGGATTAGTTATGATATTTATTGCGATTTATCTCGCGAAAAATAAAAATAAAATTTCGCATTAATTAAATTACCATCCCCCTAGAACTGATGCTAGGGGATGGTTTTTAACTTTTAAGGCAAATTAAATTATAAAGGTAAGACCCCTGATAGTGATAGAGTCGATATATCATCAATTTTTCTTCACAACCCTTTAAATTAAAGGGTTTTCGTGTTATCATTAATAGAAATTTTAGGTAAAAGAGGACAGGAAAATGAAATATTTTGTAATGAGTGATATCCATGGACATTATTCAATTATGATTGATAAGCTTAAAGAGAATGGATTTGATGAAACCAATCAAAATCATAAGCTTATTATCTGTGGAGATATGTTTGATAGAGGTCTTGAGTCACTAGAGGTCTATCGGTATTTGAAAAGACTACATGACGATAACAAAGCAATTATTGTGTTGGGAAATCACGATAACTTTGTGATTGATTTTTTAACTGAGCAAGAACGTGTTGAGTTTAATTGTGAAAGAAACGGTTTTGACGAGACGATAAAAGCATTTTCTAAAAGTGCAAAATATGATTTTACTGTTGGCCAGATTAAGAAGTATAAAGAAGAAGTATTGGCAGATTACCCTGAATTACTTGAATGGTTAATGTCATTACCTTTATACTATGAATTAGAAGGATATATCTTTGTTCATGCTGGATTCAATACTGATATTGATGATTGGAAGCAATCAACAAAACGAGAGTTTATTTGGACAAAGAAGTTTCATCTAGATATCTTTGACACAAGTAAAATTAATAAGAAAATTGTTTGTGGACACTACCGAACATCGGAAATGGATTTCTTACACCGAGTTGGTAAGTATGGACACTACCGTAAAGGGAATAAAATATTTATTGATGCCAATGTGGAAGAGAGTAAGAAGTTAAATATATTAATTATTGAGGAGTGATTTTATGGGAAACATTTCAACATATATTTTGATGATTACAATAGTTTCATTAGAGAGCTACGCGATTTATAAGAAAGAGTTTACCTTGAAGTTTACAGGAATAGTCGGATTACTTTATATTTTGCAACTGTATGCAATGTATTATAGCAACATCCACTATTTGATGATTGTAGTATATTTAATAGAGACAGTTTTGCTGAATGTAATTCTCATTGTCTCGATTGCATTTCGCTTTCCTGCCAATGGTAATGAAGAAGAGTAATAAGGAAGTTGATTTAGATAAATACCTTAATATTTAAGTGATAAAGTGGTATTATATATAGTGATAAATACAAGGAGTTGATTTTATGGATAACAATTCAAATTTTATAAAAACAATTATTAAAAATGATTTAGAATCTGGTAAGCATAATGAGATTATTACTAGATTTCCACCTGAACCAAATGGTTTTTTACATATTGGACATGCTAGAGCGATAGTTACAAACTTCGAGTTAGCTAAAGAGTTTGGTGGAAAAACAAATCTTCGTTTTGATGATACAAATCCATTAAAAGAAGATGTGAAGTTTATTGATAAGATTATCGAAGATATCAAATGGCTTGGATATGATTTTGATGTTTTATACGGTAGTGATTATTTCATGGAAATGTATGAGAGAGCATTAGTTCTTATTAAGAAGGGTCTTGCATATGTTTGTGAGTTAAGTGTTGAGGAAAGTAGAGCATATCGTGGTACAGTAACTGAACCAGGAAAAAACAGTCCTTATCGTGATCGTAGTATTGAAGAAAATTTAAAGTTATTTGAAGAGATGAGAAGTGGAGTTCATCCTGATGGAAGCATGGTGTTAAGAGCAAAAATAGATATGGCTTCTAATAACATGAATATGCGTGATCCAATAATTTACCGTATTATTCACCATGATCACTACAATACGAAGGATACTTGGTGTATCTATCCAATGTATGATTATGCTCATCCATTAGAAGATGCCATTGAAGGGATTACTCACTCATTATGTTCAAATGAGTTTGTTGACCACCGTCCAATCTATGATTGGTATGTAGAGCATACGGAAATGCCAAAGGTTCCTCGCCAAATTGAGTTTGGTAAGTTAAACATCGAAGGAACTGTTTTATCAAAAAGAAACATTATTAGATTAGTTGAAGAAGGTGTAGTTGATAGTTGGGATGATCCTAGATTACATACTTTATCGGGTCTTCGCCGTCGTGGATTTAGACCACAAGCGATTAAAGATTTTATTTTGAGTACAGGTTTATCAAAACTAAACTCAACAATGGATATTGACTTCTTATATAGCTTTGTAAGAAATGACTTACAAACAAATGTAAAAGCAGTTATGGCTGTTAAAAATCCTTTAAAAGTTGTAATAACAAATCTTGATGATGATCACTTAGAGTACCTTGAGGCTGACAATCATCCAAAAGATGAAAGCTTCGGAGTTAGAAATGTTGCGTTTACAAAAGAACTATACATTGAAAAAGATGATTTTGTGTTAGAAAAACCAAATAAGAAATGGAAGCGTTGGGCAAAAGATATTGAAGTTAGATTACGTCATGGTTACTTTGTTAAATGTAATGAAGTCGAGTATGATGAAAATGGTGAAATTTCATGTATCTACGCAACTTATGATAAAGAAACAAAATCTGGAAGTGGTTTTAATGAGAGAAAGCCAAATGGTACAATACATTGGGTAAGTGCCTCGAAAAATATTCCGGCTACTTTTAGAGAAATCAATGATTTACTAGTTGAAGGTGGAACAAAAGAAAACTTTATGGATAATTTAAATCCTGATAGTATGGTAAAACATGAAGGATTTGTTGAGACATACTTAAGTGACTCAAAAGAGTTTGATCGTTATCAATTTATTAGAAACGGTTATTATGCAAAAGATAAAGACTCAAGTGAAACAAATCTAGTGTTTAATGAAATTGTTCCTTTAAAGTCATCTTTTAAGAAATAGGAGATAGTTATGAAAAAAATTAGAACGAGATTTGCACCAAGTCCTACTGGATTCATTCATTTAGGAAACTTGAGAAGTGCATTATATACATATTTAATTGCTAAGTCTAAAGGTGGAGATTTCATCTTAAGAATTGAAGACACTGACCAAAAGAGATTTGTAGAAGGAGCGATTGATGCCATCTACGATACTTTGAATGATTGTGGTTTAGCATGGGATGAAGGACCTGATAAAGGTGGAGATTTCGGACCATATATACAGTCAGAGCGTGTAAAAGATTATAAGAGTTATGCTTTGGATTTAGTTGAGAAGGGTGAAGCATATCCTTGCTTCTGTTCTGAAGATAGAATTGCCTCTTTACGCCAAGAAGCTAATGATAATAAAGAAACATTCTTCTATGATCGTCATTGTTATGGGATTGATAAAGAAGTTGCTAAAAAGAGAATGGAAACTGAAGATTATGTAATTCGTCAGAAGACTCCTGACTCAGGAGAAACTACATTTACATGTGAAGTTTACGGTGAAATTTCAATTCAAAATGAGTTGATCGAGGATCAAGTTTTATTAAAGACTGATGCATACCCAACTTATAATTTTGCCAATGTAGTAGATGATCATTTAATGAACATTACTCATGTTGTTAGAGGTAATGAGTACCTTACTTCAACTCCTAAATACACATTACTTTATAATGCTTTTGGTTGGGAAGAACCTACTTATGTTCACCTTCCGCAAGTCGTTAAGGAGAATGGAAAGAAGTTAAGTAAGCGTGATGGCGATGCTTATTATGGAGATTTCACTGCTAAAGGTTACTTACCGGAGGCAATCATTAATCACCTAGCATTATTAGGTTGGAGTCCAGAAGGTAAGAAAGAAATTTTCACATTAGAAAAGCTAGAACAAATCTTCTCTATCAAACGTATTTCTTCTTCACCAAGTTCATTTGATGTAAAGAAACTTGATTGGATTAATAACAGTTATATTAAGAAAGCTGATCCAGAAAGAATCTATAAGTTAGCTTTACCGTATTTACAAGAAGCATATAATCTTGATGGGTATAGTGAAGATAACTTAAAGAAGTTAGTATCAATTTATCAGTCAAGGTTGAATAATGTTCAATCGATTGTAGATGAAGTTTTAATCTTCTTTACAGAGACAGAACTTGATGATGAAGCTAAAGACTTATTAAATGAGGAAGGTGTCTTAAATACTATCAAGGTATTTAAAGAAGAGATTTCCAAAGTTGATTTTGATGAAGATGGTGTTCAAAGTGCTATAAATGCAACTAAGGAGTTAGCTGATGTTAAAGGTAAAATGTTGTTTATGCCTTTACGAATCGCAGCTTCAAAAGTGATGCATGGAGCTGATTTGATTGCTACTATCATTTTACTCGGAAAAGAGAAAGTGCTTAAAAATATTGATTCAATCTTAGAATTAAACTAAGTTCTTGACTACTGTTTTACAGTAGTCTTTTTTATTTTTTATAAACAGAAACAATGGTGTGAGATATTTTTGAATATGTGATAGTATTAATATATGTGAGAGGAGGGTGTCTTTTGAAAAAAGTTATTTTACTAATCTTAGCAATCCTTATAATTGTTTCCTTAAGTTACTACAATGAGTTTGTCGTTTCTAATGATAAAGCGACCCCTCTGGAGTTTACAGAAGAGGAAACATTACTTTTAGAAGAAGCATCTAAAGGAGTTTTTACTATCGCAGATGTTTATCATTCTAGTGTTGTAAATCACATTTCTACTTTGTTTAAAGAAAATTATGACATCAACCTCAGAGTTAAACCTTTTATAAATATCGATAAAATGTATGAAGCTTTGGGTGAAAAGGAAATCGATTTCGCTTTTGATGTTACTAACATTGAAGAAAGTAAAAAAGGTTATGAGTACTATGAGTCAACAGAGTACATAAATATTAAGAACGCTTTATACTTTGATAAGGAAAAAACTGATATCGAGGATAAGGATAAAACGGTTTTGTGTCGAACAATAGAGAAATGTAACTTGTTTACATCTTTTGGTATTCCTTTTAAAGATATGGAAGTTGAAAGCAATCTTACTTCGATTATGAAGAAAATGTCTGAAGAGGAGTCAATAATCTTTTTTGATACTGATTATAGCGCCCCGTTATTTTTAAGAAATGGATATCATTACTTAGTCTTAGATGAGGCTATCAATTTTATACCAAGTTATATAGTTACTGCCAAAGAAGAAAATAAGAAATTTTTAGAATTGTTTAAGAAGATTTACACCTCTAAAGATTTTACGAGAGCATTAAAGATGAGGTTGATTGAAGCTGATTCTAATGCAAAAATACATTTCCTAATTGAATATAAAGAAGAGTTGGATACTAACAAAACATATAAAGTATTCTTCAATGACTTGTATCCTTTTGCATACCACGAGGATGGTCGTTGGAAGGGGGCATATGTTGATGTAGTCAAAAGTTTCTTTGAGGATATGGGTTTAAAGTATCAAGTGATAAATCTTGATAAAGAACTTCCTGAAGGAGAATACCTTTTAAAGTTATTTTATGATGAAATTGATGTTATCACACCCCTTGGTGTTGTGGAAAGTAGAAAGAAAGAAGTTTTGTTTTCAGACACTGAGCATTACGTAGATTTAGTAGCAATAAAGCGAGACTCTTATAAAGAAGAGTATTATGCTTTTAATGAAATGTATGATGAAGTTATCGGTATCTTTAATACGGGTGTAGATTATGAACTACCTACTTCAATTATGGCTGGAAAGAAGTTTGTTGTATACAATACTTATGACGAGTTATTTGAAGCTTTGAAGAACAAGGATATCAACTATGTTATTTGTACAAAGAAATACTTTGAGCAATATCGAAATAAAACCCAAGAGTTTTCATTAGTTGTTGATGAGAAACTAGGTATATTTGGGGGAGTATCGGTTGTTATCGGATTTAATAATAGCGATCAAGGTCATGTACTTCGAGAAGCATTCTCTTATTGGAGTGATGAAGATTTAATAAGTCGTCAAATCGAGCAAATAGATAGCAACATTAGTCCCATTAAGTATTATAAACAACGTGAATATATTATTAATACTTTGTTTTTAATAATGATCGCTTTAATAGCTTCGATTGCTGTCGTGTTTTTCACAATGTCTAGGTACGATTCCTTGACAAAAGTTAAAAACCGTCACGCATTTAACAATGATTTTAGAAAAGTAATCCCGCAAGGACACACTTTAATATATGTCGATTTAAACAAGTTTAAGATGATCAATGATACATATGGTCACTCATCAGGTGATTTAGTTTTAGTAGCCTTTGCTAATAAGTCAAGAAAGTATTCAGGAATGGATATGTATAGAATTGGTGGAGATGAGTTTGTTATTATTGTTAATAATCAAAAAAATGAAGTACCAATAGCTGAAATAATAGATGACTTTCAGTCAGCGGCAGTAGTTAATCCTGAAAAGGATATTGTCTTTAAAGTTAGTGCTTCCTTAGGGCATTTATATCTAGAAAAACCAATCCCTGTGAACTTAGCATTGGAGTATGTTGACTATGCAATGTATAGAGCTAAAAGTGATGAAACCACAGTGGTTGATGTAAGTGATAGCTTTATTGCTGAAATTGATGCTGAAAGAAAGGTAATATCTAGAATAACTGATGCTTTCGAGCAGCAAAAAATTTCAATTAAGTTTAATCCAGTGGTTGATGTTAAAACGAAGAAAATTGAGACTTTTATGGTAGACCAGTACTGGAAGAATGGCCCAGAATTAGAGCACATAGAAAAACGAATAGATTTCATTAGGCAAATAGGATTAATTGAGAGGTTAGATAGTATTAACTTAAATCTTATTATCGGGGCTTATAATCAAATAATTCATGAAGAATCATATAAGGATCAAACATTTACAGTTTCGATGACAGAATCTACTTTCGAAAGAACGGTAAAGAATGTTATTGGTGAGAATAAGGCAATTGATAGTTTCTTCGCTAATCAACTTGTAATAAGAATTGAGAATGCCGCAAAACTCTCTAAAGTAAGTTCGGCATTATTGCAAGAGTTTAGCAAAAGAGGAGTTATGGTCCATCTTAAGGATTTAACTTTGACTGAGGATATAATTGATCTTATGGCTAGTATAAAGCACCTGTATATTATGGTGGATAAGAAACTTTTGATTGATTCAAGTGAGCAGTATCTGTTGTATAATTCTATGACAGATAAGATCAATACCTTTAAAGACCAAGGAGCTAAGCTACTTGTTACTGGTGTTGAATCAAGAGTTGATTATGCAAAGGTAAATCAGTTTGATATTGATTTTGTTTCTGGAGAGTATATCTCAAAACAATTAGAACTAGAAGAGTTAAAAACATTTCTTGAGAATGAACCTTATAAGTATAAAATGGATGTTAGAAAAAAAGTAAGAAATTAGAAGACAAAAACAGTTGTCTTCTTTTTTGTGCTTGTGATTTAGGGTATAATATTAATGGGTGATTAAATGAAAATATTAGATGGATTGAACAGTAAACAGCGAGAAGCTGTGTTGAATACAGAAGGACCTTTACTAGTGCTTGCAGGTGCTGGTAGTGGAAAAACAAAAGTGCTAACAAGGAGAGTTTCTTACTTAATTGGTGAGAAGCTTGTTTCGCCGTGGAGTATCCTGGCGATCACTTTTACGAATAAAGCAGCAAAAGAGATGAAAGAAAGAATTACAAGTGAGATTGGTACTGATGCTCAATCTTGTCAGATCTCTACCTTCCATGCTTTTGGTGTTAGGGTTTTAAGAAAAGACATTGATAAGTTAGGTTATGATAGAAACTTTGTGATAATCGATAGTAGTGATCAAAAAACAGTAATAAAGCAAATAATGAAAGATTTAAACATTGATAGCAAAAAGTTTGCTGTAAATGCCATTAGAGAAGCTATTTCTAGTGCTAAAAGTGAATTAATTGATGCTAAGAAATACCAAGGGTTTAATAATAATCCTCATCAGAATGTATATGCTAGAGTGTATACAGAATACGAGAATCGTTTAAAGAGGAATAATAGTGTCGACTTTGATGATCTAATATGCTTACCATTGAAACTATTTATTGATTTTCCAGAAGTTCTTGAATACTATCAAAACCGTTATAAGTATATTTTAGTGGATGAGTATCAAGATACAAACTATGTTCAATATTCTATTGTTAACTTACTTGCTAAAAAGCACAAAAATATCTGTGTAGTGGGAGACTCCGATCAGTCAATCTATTCATGGCGTGGGGCAAATATTGAAAATATTCTTAACTTTGAGAAAGATTACCCGAATGCAAAGGTGATTTTACTAGAGCAAAATTACCGCTCTACTAAGAATATTTTAGATGCTGCAAATCGTGTTATCAAAATTAATAAGTATCGTAAAGATAAAAAACTTTGGACGGATCAAGAATCGGGAGAAAGTATTGTATATTACCGTGCGATGGATGAACGAGATGAAGCAGAATATGTAGTTGATCAAATAATGAAAAATAAAGAGAAAGGTGTACCTTATCTTGATAATACAATTCTTTACAGAACAAACGCTCAATCAAGAATCTTTGAAGAGTTTCTTTTAAGAAATGGAATTCAATACAAAATTGTCGGTTCGCTTTACTTCTACGATCGAAAAGAGATCAAGGATCTATTAGCTTACTTACGATTACTAATTAATAAGAATGATGATTTAAGTTTGAGAAGAGTTATAAATGTACCGAAAAGAAGTATCGGACTGACGACCGTTGCTAAATTAGCTGATATCGCTAAACAAGCAGATTCATCACTTTATGAAACGTTAACAAGTAACGAGTTTAATACTACAAAGGCTAATACTTTAAGAGGGTTTAAACTTCTTATAGATAGCTTGCTAGAGATTAAGGATAAACTAACTTTAACAGAACTTGTCGAAATCGTTATTAGTAGAACAAAACTAAAAGAATACCATAATGATGGTTCAATAAAAGCAGCATCTAGAATTGAAAACATTGATGAGTTTTTAAACATTGCTCAAAGTTTCCAAGAGATGAATCCAGAAATTACTTTGGAAGAGTTCTTAGTAGAGACTAGTTTAGTAGCTGATATGAGTCATCACCAAGAAGAGGATGACGACTATGTGAGTTTGATGACAATTCATAGTGCTAAAGGTTTGGAATTTCCGTATGTATATCTAGTGGGGATGGAAGAAAGACTGTTTCCTCATGCGAGAAGTATTTATGATGAAATGGAAATGGAAGAAGAGCGAAGACTTTGTTATGTCGCTGTTACAAGAGCGGAAAAGAAACTGTTTATATCAAACGCTCAAATGCGCTTGTTCCAAGGGCAAAGACAAGTAAATTTAGAGTCACGTTTTATCAAGGCAATATTAACTGAGAACTCAGAAATAAATAGAAAAAATACTTCAGTTATAAAAGACATCAAAGTTGAAGTGCCAGTGTTGAGAAGTAAGCCAAGCGGTGAGTATCATGTTGGAGATAAAGTAAAACATACAAGGTATGGAGAAGGAATGGTAGTAAGTGTTAAGGGTGATTTATTAGATATCGCATTCGCAAGTCCTCATGGTGTGAAAAAGATATCTAGTTTGTATTCATCACTATCTAAACTTTAGGAGGATGTTATGGAAGAAAGAATATTAATTTTAAGAGATCTTTTAACTAAATATGGACGTGCTTATCATGTTCATGATAACCCTCTAGTATCTGATGCTGAGTATGATAGTTTAATGCGAGAGTTGATTGAGCTTGAAAAAAAGTATCCAGAGTACCAAGATGATAACTCTCCGAGTAAACGTGTTGGCGGAATTGTGTTGGATGAGTTTGAAAAATTCACTCACCAAGCACCGATGTTAAGTTTAAGTAATGCGTTTGATGAAAATGACTTAAGAGATTTTGATAAGAAAATTAAAAAAATTACAACAGATGTAAGCTATGTGTGTGAGTTAAAGATTGATGGTTTAGCAATCTCACTAACTTATCAAAATGGTGAGTTAGTTACAGCTGCTACTAGAGGTAATGGTAGAGTTGGGGAAAATGTAACTGTTAATGTAAGAACCATTAACACAATACCTCTAAAAATAGATAGCAAACAGGAGTTTATTATCCGTGGAGAGGTTTACATGGATAAGAAAGCTTTTGAGAAGGCTAATAAAGATCGTTTCGCTAGTGAAGAAGCGGCATTTGCCAATCCAAGAAATGCTGCCGCAGGATCAATAAGAACTTTAGATTCTTCGAAAGCTGCAAAAAGGAACTTAGATGCCTTCTTATTTAGCGTTGTTAATCCAGATTCACATGGTGTGGAAACGCACTTTGATTCATTGAAATATGCTAAACAATTGGGGTTTCATGTAAATGTAGAGGCGAAGCAGTGTCAAACAATTGATGATGTAATAGCATATATAGATTATTTTTCCAAGTTGCGTGATCAACTAGACTATGAAATTGATGGGATCGTTGTTAAGGTAAATGAGTTGGATAAGTATGAGGAAATTGGTTACACTCAAAAGAGTCCAAAATGGGCGATTGCTTATAAATTTCCAGCTGAGGAAGTAACGACGAAGTTAATCAGTGTTGATTTTCAAATAGGGCGAACAGGTCAAATTACTCCAGTTGCTAATTTTAAACCAGTTTTAGTGGCGGG
>PPCM01000780.1_pt1 | contig 20260 bp, 16 predicted proteins | sample 1555541 | NCBI WGS metagenome assembly PPCM01 (sample SAMN05284479, study PRJNA326546) | Marine sediment metagenome, whole genome shotgun sequencing project. | isolation source: marine sediment | place: Germany: Wadden Sea | collected 2012-09-05 | reverse complement strand
GCATGACACGGGTATTGGTCAAGCTGACTTGCACGCGCGGATCCGGTGAGCCATCGGGCAGCCGCAGCCATGCGGTCTCGCGCCAGCGGTCGCCGCGAATGCCTTCGACAGGATCGAGATAGAGCGCGTCAACGGGCGTATGCACGCCTCCGGAGGGGCGGTTGATGCAGTGGTCGATGCGGCCGAGTGGAGTCGGCGCGGACTGGGCAAGGCGGACGGCGGCGGCTTGGGATTCGGGGCTCATGTTCAGGATGCCAACGCTCAACGATCAACGTTCAACTTAAAACCTCCTACGCCCGTGGATGCGCTTGCTTATGCGCTTCCTTGAGCCGGGCGATGGAAACGTGGGTGTAAATCTGAGTGGTCGAGAGGTTGGCGTGGCCGAGTAACTCCTGGACGGCACGGAGGTCGGCGCCCTCGTCGAGCATGTGGGTGGCGAAGGAGTGGCGCAGCTTGTGCGGGGTCATATCGAGCGGGAGGCCGGCGGCGGCGAGGTGCGTCTTGAGCAGCTTCTGAATTTGGCGGGGCTCCATGCGCTGCCCCCGGCGGGTGCAAACGACGGGGGCGTTGAGCGCGGCTTCGAGTTCAAAGCGCTGGACGAAGGTTTTGAGGCATTGCACGGCGACGGGACCGAGCGGACAGAGGCGCTCTTTGCGGCCTTTGCCGAGCACGCGGGCAACGCCTTGGCCGAGATCGATGTGCCCATGGTTCAGGCCGCAGAGCTCGCTTACGCGGAGGCCGCCTCCGTAGAGCAACTCAAGTATAAGGCTGTCGCGGAAGGCCTCGAACTCGCCGATTTTGCCATCCTTCCAGAGCAGGATGGGCGCGTTGAGCAGACCGCGCATCTGTGACTCGGTGAGGAATTTGGGCAGCGGACGATCGAGCTTGGGCAGGGTGACACCGGAGAAGGGGTTGTTCTCGGCGTGGCCTTGACGACGCAGATAGAGATAGAACGCGCGGAGCCCGGAAACATGGTTGTGCAGGGTGCGGCGAGCTTTGACACGGCCTTCTTCGATCAGGAAGGAGCGCACTTGAATGGGGGTGACAGCGGTGAAGTCGTTTCTCCATTTACCGGCCTCCTGCAAATGGCGGACGAAGTTTTCCACAGCCGCACGGTAGTTGCGCACGGTGTAATCCGACACCCGGCGCTCGAGCGCGAGGTGGTCGCAGAAGGCGTCGAGGTGTGGAATGATTTCAGGCATAACCACTCAAAAGATCCGAACAGACCTCATTGTTAAAACCACGGATGGACACGGATAAACACGGAGCAGAGTCAAGATGCACATTCTTTAATCCGTGTGCATCTGTGTCCATCCGTGGTTAAATATTATTTTAAGAAATATTCTACTTCCCCAGCTTAAAGCGTTCGATCACTTCGTCGGCGAAGTAGCGGTAGGCGTGGGCGCCGTTGCTGTTGGGTTCGTATTCGAAAATGGATTGGCCGAAGCTGGGCGCCTCACTCAGGCGCACGGAGCGGGGGATCATGCTGCGGAAGACGAGCTCGTCAAAGTGGTTGCGCACCTCGCCAACGACTTGTTGGCCGAGGTTGGTGCGCTGGTCGAACATCGTCATGAGGATGCCGCCGAGCTCGATGCCATCATTGACGCCGGCTTCGCGGAGCTTCTCGAGCACCTTGAGGATCTGGCCAAGGCCTTCCATCGCGAGGTATTCGCACTGCAGGGCGATGAGTAGGTAATCGGCGGCGGCGAGGCTGTTCATCGAAAGCATGCCGAGCGCGGGCGGGCAATCGAGCACGATGGCGTCGTAGTCGTCGGACTCGCGAAGCGGTGCGAGCACTTCACGGAGCTGGATCAGGTAGTTCTCGCGTTGGAAAAGCTCGATCTCGATCGCGGCCATATCGACCTCGGAGGGGATCATAAAGAGGCAATCGCTGGAGCCGACGGGTTGGACTTTTTCCAAAGCCGTGCCTTCGCCGCAGAGCGGGCCGTAGAGGCTGCCACCTTCGAGCTTTTCGAGGCCGAGGCCGCTGGTCGCATTGGCCTGCGGATCGAGGTCGATGAGCACGGTGCGCACGCCCTTTTCGGCCAGCGCGTAGCTGAGGTTAATCGCGGTCGTCGTTTTACCGACGCCGCCTTTTTGATTCGCGATCGTAAATACTGTGGCCGACATATGCCTTCGTTGATAGAGGAAGGAATTTGCCCGTCGAGCAGAAAGGCGAGGCGTTTGCTTCGCGGACAAACATTCAACAAACAACTTTCAACAAACACCCCCTCCTTTACGCCTCTGCCACCACCGGATTGCGAAGCATGCCAATGCCACTGATCTCGATGGCCACCTCGTCGCCCGGCTTGAGGAAACGCTGGGGATCGGCGGCCACGCCGACGCCCGGCGGTGTGCCAGTGAGGATCACCGTGCCGGGCAACAGAGTCGTGCTCCCACTGAGAAAGGCAATGAGCTCGGCCACCGTAAAAATCATGTCGCCCGTGAACGACTCCTGGCGGATCTCGGTATTGAGGATTGTGCGGATGGGTAAAATCTGCGGATTCGGGATGCGGTCGGCGGTGACCAGGATGGGGCCCAACGGGCAAAAGGTATCGAAGCTCTTCCCCTTGATCCACTGCCCGCCTCCGTGAAATTTCTGCCAATCGCGCGCGCTCACGTCGTTGGCGCAGGTGTAGCCGAGCACGTAGTCGAGGGCATCGGCCGCGCGGACGTTTTTGCAGGTTTTGCCAATGACCACAGCCAGCTCGCATTCGTAATCGACCTGGTCGCTGTGGAGGTGGCGCGGCAGCACGATCGGGCTCTCGGGATCGAGCACAGAGGTCGTGCTTTTCATGAAGACAACAGGGAACTCCGGCAGCTCGGACTTCATCTCTGCAGCATGCTCGCGGTAGTTCAGGCCGATGGCATAGATCGTGGTCGGCTCGACGGGTGCCAGGCGGCGCACCGCATCGAGCAGCTCATCACCCTGCGAAAACTCGCCATATAAATCGCCCTCTAGGCGATACACCTGATTCCCTACCTCGCATCCATATTGGATCGATCCGTCCCGAGTTTCCACGCGCACAATTTCCATAGATTGCCACAATCGCCTTAAGCGAGGATAGCGCAAATTTTTTCTTGCTTTGGCCTTGGTCACTACTTTTAGTCCCGCCTTTCCGTATGGTGACGGGGGCTTAGCTCAGTTGGTTAGAGCGCATCCTTGACATGGATGAGGTCGCAGATTCGAATTCTGTAGCTCCCACCATGCTTCGCTCTGCGAGCTACGCATGGCGCAGCCAAAGTTAGTTCGCAGAGCGAAGCATGCCCTTGCGTAGCCCGGAGGGCGAAGCGGGGCGCGACTTGTGAACTGAGAAGCAATCGATCCAAACAAGAGGTTTCAAAAAACGTGCACTACGTATACATCATACGCTCAGACTCGCACCCGAAGCAGAGCTATGTCGGCTACAGCACGGATCTTAAAAAGCGCCTTCATTACCACAATCAAGGCGACAGCCCGCACACCACAAAATACAAACCATGGAGTCTCGCTTTTTACGCAGCATTCCCAACCAAAACAAAAGCACTCGACTTCGAAACCTATCTCAAATCACATTCCGGCAAAGCTTTTACTGCCAAAAGACTCACCTAGCCTCGGGCTTCGCTCTGCGAGCTACGCATGGCGCAGCCAAAGTTAGTTCGCAGAGCGAAGCATGCCCTTGCGTAGCCCGGAGGGCGAAGCGGGGCGCGACTTGTGAACTGAGAAGCAATCGATCCAAACAAGAGGTTTCAAAAAACGTGCACTACGTATACATCATACGCTCAGACTCGCACCCGAAGCAGAGCTATGTCGGCTACAGCACGGATCTTAAAAAGCGCCTTCATTACCACAATCAAGGCGACAGCCCGCACACCACAAAATACAAACCATGGAGTCTCGCTTTTTACGCAGCATTCCCAACCAAAACAAAAGCACTCGACTTCGAAACCTATCTCAAATCACATTCCGGCAAAGCATTCACTGCAAAACGCTTAACCTAAGCACCAACCGAATCCCCTATGCGAAAGATCAAAGCACTCATTTACGCGCTCCTCGGCGGCATGGTTGCTTGGGCTTATTGGCAGCGCGGCGACACCGGGATGGCGATCTTCATTTCAGTTTTCACACTCGCAATCATGGCGCTGACGCTTGCACCGATCGGGCAACTACGAATCAGCTGGGACGAAGCGGGCATCACACTTGCCGCCTTCCCGAAGAAGCCACGACATATTCGCTGGGAAGAGCTAGAAAAAGTCTCGCTCGACCATCTTGGGTATCACGTCACCGCCAGTACCGGGCGATTCAAGATCCGTAAAAAGGTGATGCCCGACGACCTATTCCAGCGGATCAAAGAGAACGTGAAAAAAAACCAAGAGCCCCGCGATTAGAGGCATCGCCGCCTACTCATTCACGCAAGCCGGGGGAACGACGCCGGTCATCTCTTCAAAAATCGACGGCTCGTCCTCAAATTGCTTGAGCTGCTCGACGAGCGCGGTTTGCCCGGGAGAGCAGGTGAGAAAAAGCTCGGCGCCTTCGGCGTTCTCGACGCCCATCCAAAGCTTGACCGATTCGTAGTGCTGCAAAAGCCAGCCAAGCGCCTCATGCATCGCCTGCCCATCCGTCGGCAGTTCATAGAAATCTGCCTGATGGTCACTATGCGACCAAACAACTGTCTGAGGATTATCTAAAGGGGCGGGCACGGTGGAGAAATAAGACTTTCTGTGTTGCTTTCAAGCATTCCAATAAATCTGCAAACGCTTCAATCTTTTTTAACAATTACCCGCCCCGGACTCCTCGGCCAGAGCAATCCGTTTGACCACTTCCGCCGCTAGGAAAAACCCTACGGTGCCGGTCAGGTAAGTCGCGGAGCCGAAGCCGGTGGAGCAATTGAGCCGATAGTCCTCCCCTGGCTCACGCTCGCAACTCACCGTGCCATCCTCGCGCGGAAACACCGGCAGCTCGTCGGAATACACGCAATCGATCTTGAACTTCTGCCGCTTGAATTTCGGAAAACCATACTCGCTGCGCAGCCGCTTACGCACTTGCAGCAGGAGCGGATCGTTGATCGTGCGAGCGAGATCGCACATCCGCACGCGGCTCGGGTCGATGCAACCGCCCGCTCCGCCACAGGTGATTAGCTTGAGACCGCGTTTGCGCGCCTCAGCGATGAGACGGCATTTGTGCCTCGTGCCATCGATCGCATCGATGATGTAGTCAAACTCGGGCGCCAGCAGGCGATCCGCCGTGGCTTCAGAAAAAAAGACTTCCTCGACCGTGACCGCGCATTCCGGTGCGATCTGCTCCACCCGCTCTGCCAGCACCGAGGCCTTTGAGCGCCCCACATTGCCATCCAGCGCGTGAATTTGTCGGTTCACATTGCTCAGGCAGACCTCGTCCATGTCGACTAGAGTCAGCGCGCCGACGCCCGAGCGCGCGAGCGCTTCGACCACCCAAGAGCCCACACCGCCGAGCCCGATCACGCAGATATGGGCGGCACGAATGCGTGCGAGGCCGGATTGGCCATAGAGACGACCAATGGCGCCAAATCGTGTTTCGTAGTCAGACATAACTCAGAGGACAGTTCCGAAGAACGCAGTGATGACAAGACCGGTCTTTGTAGAACAAAGAACCGGATCAGTCTGAAGTCAGAGGTCAGAATCAATCAAAAACGTAATTCATCTGCGGCCTCAAACTGCCCGAACCAGGCAACTAAAGTATCCGACTTCCTTCAGATCCGCCAAATTCTTCCTTCACTCCGCTCTCCGCACCCGCCACTCTGCACCCATGGCAACACTCCAGGAAATCGTCGCTTTTTGTGATCAACGCACCCGCCGCGCGGAAGTTAAAGACTTCGACGGCGCCTACAACGGCCTGCAAATCGAGAACAATGGCACCGTAAAAAAGATCGGCGCGACCGTCGACGCCGGACAACGCCCCTTCGAGACGGCCATCGCGGAGGGCATCGATTTTCTAATCTGCCACCACGGGCTTTTCTGGACGCCGCCGATTCCCCTTGTGGGCGCCAACGCTCGCAAAGTAAAAACCGCCTTCGACGGCAATCTCGCAGTTTACGGCGCACACCTCCCGCTCGACTGTCACCCCGAAATTGGCAACAACGCACTCTTGGCGAAGGCACTTGGGCTGAAGAAGGTCGACACCTTTCTTAATTATGAGGGCAACGACATGGCAACCGTCGCGCAAGGCCCCGAAGGCGGACGCGCCGAACTCGCCAAGAAGCTCCAGACACTGTTCCCCGACACGTATCACGCCATCGAATACGGCAGCGAAAAGCCGAAGCGTATCGGCATTCTCACCGGCAGCGGTCAAAGCGCTGTGCCCCACCTACTCGAAAACGGCGTCGACACCCTCGTCACCGGCGAACTGCGCCAGCATCACTTCAACATGGCGCAGGAGCTCGGACTCAACCTCTACCCCTGCGGCCACTACGCCACCGAAGTGTTCGGCGTCAAAGCCCTCGCGGCTGAAGTCGCCGCCAAATTCCAGCTCGAGTGGCAATTCATCGAGCAGCCCTGCCGACTTTAAATTCCCAGTATCCATAGTTGCCAAAAGGGAGAAGCAACCTAAGTTATTTACCCTATTATGAATAAAGCAGCTAAACGAATAGAGCCCGACGGGAATTCTATGCTGCTGCGTGCTTCAGCGAAGCGGCTCTTTGAGAGCCTGATGGAGCAGACCGCCGACCGCATTTATATCAAAGACAAAAAGAGCCGCTTCATCGCCGCCAGCCAAGAGCTCGCCAAAATGCACGGCTTCGAAGACCGCCATGCGGTTGAAGGCCTCACAGATTTCGACCTGTTCTCCGAAGAACATGCTCAGCAAGCTTTCGATGACGAGCAGCGCATCATCGAAACGGGCGAACCCCTCGTCAACAAAGTCGAAAAAGAAACCTGGGAAGATGGCTCCATTACATGGGTCACTTCAAGTAAGGCGCCGCTTTACCTCTCCTCCGGTAAACTGGCTGGCATCATCGGCATTTCACGCGACATCACCGCCGAAAAGATCGCCCGCGAACAACTCGCCGAAAGCGAGCACCGCCTACGCGAGCAAAACGAGATCATGCGCTCCGACTACGAGAGCGCGAAGAAAGTGCAAAGCGTGATGATCCCGGGTCGTGTGCCACACGTAAAGCATGTCGATATCGCCTACCTATGGAAACCAATGACCCTCGTCGGCGGCGACATCATCAACTTCCCGCGCAACCCCAGTAACTGCCTCCTCTTTTTCATGGGCGACGTCTGCGGGCACGGCGTCACCGCCGCCTTTTATACCGTACTCATCAAATACCTCACCGCCCACAGCGCGGAAGTGTATAACGATAATCCGCGCGACTTCTTAAACTCCGTCAACGAAGGCGTGACCGGGCGCATCAACAGCGGCTTCGTCACTGGACTCGCCGGCCACTTCGGCGCACGTCAAAAAGACGGCAGCCGTAGGCTCATCCTCGCTCACGCGGGGCACAAGCAAGTGCTCATCTATCGCAAGCAAGAAGACGAGATCGAACTCATCGATCTGCCCAACGGCACCGTCATGGGCATCCCGGGCACCTCTGCATCCAAGGCCAAAGCGCTCGACCTCCAAATCGGCGACCGTTTCTACGCATTCACCGATGGCATCGTCGAAGCCTCCAATCCAAAGGGCGATGAGTTTGGCATGGAGCGCGTCATGAGCAGCTTCAAGAGCCTTTCCGATAAGCCGATCAAAGAGACGATCGACACCATCTACGCACAAGTCAGCAAACACACCAAAGTCCCCGACCAGCAGGACGACATCACGATCCTCGGCTTCGAACTGACCTAGCGCGCGTAGGGAGCTTCACTTGTGGAGCCCCGACCAAGTCACCGCGCGCACTGATCCACCACACTGAGAATGTAGGCCGCCGCCGTTTCCGAGCGCAGCACATTCGAGCCCAGACGAACGGACTGAAAGCCCGCCTCACGCAGCGCGGCATATTCAGCGGGGGTAAAATCACCTTCCGGCCCCACTGCCACGACGACTTCGTCGAGCGAACCGGCCGCTTCCAGAACCTCGCGCAAAGGCCGACTCCCCTCTTCCAAACTGGCGACCACTCTTAAGGAACCCTGATCAGCTGCGTGCCTCTGCAACCAGTCGCTCACCGAAACCGGCGCAGCCAGCTCCGGCAGATAGCTGAGCCCGCACTGCTTACAGGCTTCGATCATCGTCACCCGCCACTTCTCCATCTTGGAGAGCAAGCGCTCGCCTTTGATCTGCACATCCCCTTGATCGGTCAATACCGGTTGCACCCGCGCGGCACCAATCTCGGTCGCCATGCGCAGAATCAAATCCATCGTCTTTCCCTTTGGGATCGACTGGAGCAATGTGACTCGCGGCTTCGGCAACGGTGCCTGCTCGACCGAGTCGATCGCCACACGTGTCGCCTTCGCATTCGCCTCTGTGACATGCCCCCAATAACGAGCGCCCTTTCCATCCAGCACCTCAACCGTCTCTCCCACCTTCGCCCGAAACACCCGTACCAAATGATGGCTCTCCCGCACGTCCAAGGTCAAAGCATCCGCCTCAACAAGAGCTTCGGGAAATAAAAACGAACGATATTGCGCCATACTAAGAAAAACTGAAATCAATGAAAGACTGAGAAGCTGAAAACACTCTCGCTTCTTTGCAACACATTCAGTTCCAAGTTGTCGGTTGACCCGTCTCCAGTTCTTTCCACTTTATTCCACTCCTTCCGCAACCCAAGCAAGAAGCCGCCTCTTTCTGCTTTTCAAAATTTCAGAATCTCAGCTTTTCCTATGACTTCTCCATTTCTCCAAAAAGATTTCCACATCAAGTGGTCGACACTCACGCCCGATCATATCGAGGCCGATATTAACCAGGCGCTCGACGAGGCCAAAGCCGCCGTCGATACCGTCGCCACTCAGAGCCAACCGCTGACCTACGAGAATACCATCGTCGCCCTCGATGACGGGCTCGAAACACTCAACCGCGCATGGGGCCTCGTCAGCCACCTCGACTCCGTTGCCAACAGCCCCGAGCTTCGCAAGGCTCACAACGCGATGCTGCCCAAAGTCAGCGAGTTCTTCGCTGGCATCCCGCTCAACGAAGCCCTCTGGAAAACCCTCAAAGCCTACGGCACGCAAAGTGACGCCGAGACACTCTCCCCCACCAAGCATCGCTACATCGAGGAGACGCTGGCCGACTTCCGCGAAGCGGGTGCCGACCTCCCGCCCGAGCAAAAGAAGCGCGCCGGTGAAATTCAAAGCCAACTCGCCGAACTCACCCAGCAATACTCCGAGCATTGCCTCGATGCGACCAATGCATGGGAGAAGATAGTCACCGAAAGGGGACAACTATCCGGCCTGCCCAAGTCCGCGCTCGATGCCGCCCGCCAAAGCGCGGAGCAAAAGGGCAAAGAAGGCTGGCGCTTCACCCTACAAGCCCCCTCCTACATCCCCGTCATGACCTATGCTGACAGCGACGCGCTGCGCGAAGAGGTCTGGCGCGCTTATGCCGCCATCGGACGCGAAGGCGAGCACGACAACCGTAAACTCGTGCGCGAGATTCTCGACCTGCGCCACGAATTTGCCCAGCTTGTCGGGCAGGACAACTTCGCCGACCACGTCACTGAACGCCGCATGGCCGCTTCCGGGCAAGCCGCCCTGAGCTTCGGCGAAGAAATATTCGAAAAAGTCCGCGAACAGTTCGAGGCCGAGGCCGAACAGCTCCGCCAGTTCAAAGCCACCACCCACTCAACCACTCAACCCCCCAACCACTCAACTTTGCTCGAGCCCTGGGAAGTCGGCTACTGGGCGGAGAAGCAACGCAAGGCCAACTACGACTTCGACGAAGAAGTCCTCCGCCCCTACTTCCCCATCAACCGCGTCATCAGCGGCATGTATGAGATCGCCCAAAAGATCTTCGGCCTGCGGATAGCCGAACGTCGAACATCCAACGTCGAACATCCAAGGTCGAATAATGAAAAGTCGGATCCACTCGAAGTTCAGCGTTCAACGTTGGACGTTCAAAGTTCGGCTCCGGAGGAGCCGGAAACCTGGCACCCCGAAGTCAAATTCTACGATCTCTTCGACGCCGAGAGCGGCGAGCAACTCGGCTCCTTCTACGCCGACTGGCACCCGCGTGAGCCTAAGCGCGGCGGTGCCTGGATGAACTACCTGCTTACCGGCGAGCGCGATCCCGCCAAAAAGCGCACGCCCCACCTCGGCCTGATCTGCGGCAACCTCACCCCCGCCGTCGGCGATCAGCCCGCTTTGCTCACCCACCGCGAGGTCGAGACCATTTTCCACGAGTTTGGCCACCTGCTGCATCACCTCTGTGGTGAGGTCGAAGTTAAGTCACTCAATGGTGTCAACGTGCCATGGGATTTCGTCGAGCTGCCCTCCCAGATCATGGAAAACTGGTGTTGGGAGCGCGAGAGCCTCGATCTCTTCGCCCGCCACCACGAGACCGGCGAGCCGATCCCGCAGGAGCTCTTCGACAAGATGCTGGCCGCTCGCAACTACATGAAAGCCAGCGCCAACGTCCGCCAACTCGCCTTCGGTAAAATGGATCTGGAGCTACACATTAATTGGCCGCAATCGGCCAAGGAGGATCTCGACGCCTTCGTCGACAACGTGCTCCAAGGCTACAGCGCCGAGTATCAGACCAAGCCTAGAGCAAACCTTTTCAATTTCAGCCACCTCTTCAGCAGCCCGACCGGCTACGCCGCCGGCTACTACAGCTACAAGTGGGCGGAAGTGCTCGACGCCGATGCATTTACCCGCTTCCAAAAAGACGGCATCCTCAACCCCGAAACCGGCCGCGAGTTCCGCACCAGGATCCTGGCCAAAGGTAACTCCGCCGACCCCGCCCAGCTCTACAAAGACTTCATGCACCGCGCCCCCGATCCCGACGCACTGCTGCGACGGGACGGGTTGGTCTGCTAGAGCCGGAAACAGCAATAGTCTCGACACTCAGCCAATAACGCTCCACAAGATAGGCTTGAGACCATTCCCCCACCTTCTGATGAGCACTGTCCGTATTCTACAGTTTTTTACGATCTGCTGGTTCAGCGGAGCACTGTCGGCTGCTTACGGTTTCGAAGCGAAGGTCACGGAACATATCCGCGCGAGTAGCGTTTACATAGAGCGTTCCGACGGAGGCACGGCCACAGGCTTTTTCCTCGGGGGACACGGCTATGTGGTGACGGCGGCGCACGTGGTCGAAGGCAGCACAGATCCGCTCACCGTGCAAATTCGCCCGCTTCAAGCGACGGACGGGGCAGAAGCCGTCGAGGGGGTATTGGTCGCGCTCGACCGGGACAAAGACCTGGCCATTCTGAAAACTGATCTGTCTCCGAGCTCATTCTTGAGCATGGCCTCGCAAGTTCCCGTGCATTTGGACGAACTCCTCGTTTGTGGCTTTCCTTTCGGTGCTGCCCTCGGCGACGCGGAGCGATCCATCCCCGAGCCCTCGCTCAACCTTTGCCGGGTCTCCGCAATACGGAAACTGGACAACGGCACCACCGTCCTCCAGCTCGACAACCAACTTAATCCGGGCAACTCGGGCGGAGTCGTGGCCAATGCCGCTGGGGAAGTCGTCGGGGTGGTCAGCAGCGGCATCCCCGGCAGCGGGATCAATTTCGCAACTGCACTGCCCGAGATCCGCACATTCCTCAACGCACCCACCGCCATACGTACCATCCACCAACCCGCCACGGCGGAGCTGTTGGATGACGGGCTGCAATTCCGCGCCGACTTATTTTTTCTCCGAGAAATGGAGGGAGACCTCGAAGTCAGCTTAACGCTCCAACCTGACAATCAGATCGCCCAAACTGTCCGCTTGAACCAAGCCGCCAAAGGCACCTATATCGGCAAAGCCAACCCAATCAGCTTAGAGCACGGAGAAGCCACCGTCTTATCCGCGCGCGTCCATTTCCGCAACGGCGCGATCCGCACCGTCCGGCTGCAGAACTTATCCCCGATTCAAGGTTCCTCGAAAAACCGTTTCAGCGAACTCGAAGCACTCACTTTCGACGAAAAGAGAAATGCGACGATGGTCTACAGAAAAGGAAACCATCGAAGTATCGACGCAGCCGATGCCTGGAGCCAGATCATCGCCGCACAAATCGAGCCTTCGCCCGCACTCGAAGTCGATGCCAGCGCGATCGAACGGATCGGTTTCGCGCGGGCGCTACCCATGCGAGAAGTCGTCGCCACGATCCGAGTCGCACACGGAGGCGCCGAACTGGGCACGAAGCACTTCCGAATGAAGATCGAACATAGCGAAGCACCCACTACGCGGGAAATTTGGCTCGGCCTGAAGGTAACATCCGCCAACCGAGCGCAGCTCTGGGGACCCGACATCCCCGAGATAACACGCGCCGAGACAACTCAAAGTGCACAGACTGAGGCGGCACGTCGGCTGGCAGCTGGAGACGCCCCGATCCACGTCCGCTTCGTCGAAGGCACTCGGGACACCACTCCTGACAAGCTCCGCATCGAGCTTCCAGACGGCTGCGCAACGACGCCCACCCCCTTCCTCGGCGGTCGCCGCCTACTACTCCCCTTGCAGTATACCCGTAACTTCGCCATATTCGACCTCGCCGAAGGGCGTTTTACCGCATTCTTGCACGTCGATGCCGAGGCAGTGGTTTTCGCCGGCTTGGGCGAGAAACTCTATGCCCTCGTGGACGGGGAGGCACTCTACACGCTCGATGCGGCAAGCCTGCACATCGACGGGGCGGTCGCCCTACGAACCGGCTTCGACGCCAACGCTCTTTGGGGCGGACTCGGACACGGAAAATACCTGACGCTGACCGGGCGCGAGCAAACATCCGTCTACATCTACGACACCGAAAAACAGAACGGACAGCTTGTGGAATGCCCCCATAACGCCGACGACCACCAGTTCCATAGTATGGAAAACGGCGACATCTTAATAGCAGATGCCCACGGGGTCTTCAGAACCTATCTGAAATCAAACGGATCGCGTGGCCACGAAGTAGCCAACCGCGAATGGCCAGTCCCCTCGCGTCCGCTCCCGCTGGATTGGTCGGGGCACCGGTTCTTATTCAAATCAGGGCAAGTTTATGACGTACGACGATCAATGGCCGACGACGCCGACGAAAAGGAACGGCTGCACAGTACCTTCAATTGGAGCACCCAAGCATTGGCTCTCTCCGAAACCTCCGGTCGCTCGCTGGAACTCGTCGATCTGCGCAGCACGAGCATGGCCTTCACCACCACCCGCCTCGAGCTCCAGAATATGAGCGTCTGGACACTGGTAGGGCTACACCTATCTGGAGCACGCGTCCACTTGCTGCACAACAGCGAAGGCACCAACACTACCCCGCAATGGGTGCTTGAAACCTTCGACAACCCTTTCCCTAGAAAATGATGCGCTCACCCGTAGACCCGCCGACATCTGCCCCGCGCAGCCTGAATCGCTCAATCGCTGTGCCCATTAGTTATCTAACATTAGCCTGCCTATGGCTCGGCATCCTCCCCGCATCAACACTCCGTGCAGACAATCAGATCAGCGAGGCGCCAGTCGCTTTCCACCTGTATCCCCTGCTCCACCCCGGTAGTGGCGAATTAATCGGCACAGGCATCCGGCCAAGTGCCAGCAACATCGTCTTCAGCTTCGGCAGCGGCAACGACGAGATCGCAATCGCCACGCACGAAGGAGGCGATCTCCGTGTGCTGCCACTCATCGCCCCAAGTGAACGCAGCCATCAAGAGACCAATATGTGGTGGCGCCCCGGCTACGCCACCAAAGCACTCCCCGCAGGTGCCGCGCCCGTTCCGCCCCCCGGCGAATGGACACTCTTCAGCTACACCGACAACGACGGCACCACACTCCCTGAACTGAAGGCTCAGCCCCTCCAACTTAATCAAGGCCAGCAAGACCGGCTGCGGCTCTTCCCTTCACAAATCCCCCCAGAGGCGTTCGCGGCGAAAAATGGCTCCTATCTGGGCGGACTCATATTCGAGGGAGCCACACCGATCGCCATCGTCGGCTACAGCGGGCGCTCGGGCATCCGGACTTTCCCAGTCAAAGACATTCAGGAATTGAAAGCACTGGCAGACAGCCCCCCGATCCAAAAAGATGTTTTCCGGGCAATGCTCGGAGAGATCGAATGGCCAGAGGGCAAGCCCACCCTCGCGGAACCGAGCAAGCCCCTCCAATTCCGCCTCCTCACGCCCCACGGCGAGCCTCCGCCCAGAATCACCGTCCGGCTCAACGAAGCACACAAGCAAGATGGACGCATTGAACTCGTCCCGGTTTCACTCGACGGAAAGCTCTGGCAATGCCTCGTCGACACCACGCCCTATGTCGACACAGCCAAAGGCGTCACGCTCACCATCACCGCCGGCGAAACACACATCCAAGGCCAGGCACAGAACGACCTACTGGAAACAGCCAAAGGCACCCTGCTCTTGGCCGACCTACCGCTCCACCTCGACTGGAAGGCCAACTACCGAGGCAAAGGCATCGATCCGGCCGATCTCGTTGGGATGCAGGGCATCACCGACGCCACCACGGGCGACACTTTGGCCGATTGGTCGGCCGTGGACTCCGTGCTCCTCCATAAGCTCCGACAGTTCGTCGATTTAGAGATCGCCGTCCAGATCTCGGCGGGCGACGCCAACTACGAAGTCGACGACCACCTGAAGTTCGACCTGCTCAACAGCCCGACGGACGCCCCCCGTTCGCAAGGCGAGCCCACACGCTCGATCCGCATGACGCAATTTCAACTTGAGCGCAAAATCCCCGCACGCGACGTAGCCTACACCTCAGACGGCAGCCACCTCATCTTCGTGAACGCCGAGGGCGACATCGAGATCGTTCACCGGCAGACGCTCTCGACCGTCAGCGTCATCAGCACCCACTCCGACCGTAAGACTGCCGAGACCTATTGCTGCGACGCCACCTTCCTCTATCTGCTCGACGACGAGCAGCAGCGGATTTTGAGCTACACCTTGCCCTCCGGCCAGTTCCACGGAGCCATCACCCATACGGAACTCGGACTCGGCCAAGACGAACGCATTCATAAAATCGCCGCCCACCGTCTGGGCACCGACGAATGCGTGCTACTCATCGGCTCGGGCAGCTCCACCCGTGCGCGGCTCGCCCGAGTGGACACGCGCGCGAAGCGGATCATTTTCTCGCAGGAGCTGCACTCGGGGCCATCGCGCTACAATATAGAACCAATTGAAATGGTCAGCCCCCTGTTCGCCAAGCTCTACGGCGCATGGCCACTCTACACCAGCGGCTCCGAAGCCAGCATCAAAAAGGAAAATAGCATCCCCTTGCGCCAGCTCTACATTGAAACCAACGCCGATACCCTCCGCTACCGGGAGCAAAAAATTGCCTTGGCCGCACTCGAAGCGGGACTGCCCAACTTTCGCTGGACTGACCGTCAACGCATCACATCTGCCATGAAGCGAAACTCTGGCGGCACCACGCCCGTCCAAGCCGAGCCAACGCAGGCGATATTTGTCAACGAGCCCGTTTACCTCCGGAGCGAAGCCGGACAAACTCTGGACGCGCCCCTGCCCGTGTATGCCGACGAGCCACTCGATTTCCAAATCTGGGCAGGGCCTAAAGGCTACGAAATCCATCCCGACGGACGGCTGACTTCCGACGGCAGACGCGAAAGCTCCCTGCATCCCGACTTTCTCCTCATCCGAGCGAGCAACGAAACCACAGGTATCAGCTTCTGGGTCGCGGTCGACCGACGCTAACGCACCCGATTTCGACGCCAACCTCCTGCTCCACGCAGTCAACACCGACAGCCCTGACCATCCAAAAGCCTTCGCATCGTGGAATACGCCTTTGCCTATTAAAGAACTGGTTGAATTTTTCCCAGCGTAAGACTGATTGATGCCGAGCTGGAAGATCTACTCGCCGCCGAGCAACTCCTGCAAGCAGCCGGCACTGGCGGCAACCTCGTGAGCGATGCGCAAATCGCAGCGGCCGCCTTGCGCCTCGGTGCCACAGTCCACAGTCCACAGTCCACAGCGCAGACGCCGACTTCGACCGCTTCACCGGGATCCAATGGATCAATCCGCTCATCAAATAGTTCACCCGCTATCAGCCGAACCCTTTTCAATATTTTTGATTCAGATCTCCCTCTTGACTAAATCTTACCGCCGTCTTACTTTTTAAGAAATGAAAACCACCGTATCCAGCAAGGGGCAAGTCGTGATCCCCAAAGCCTACCGGCAGAAGCTCGGCTGGGAGCCGGGCACCGAACTGGAGGTATGCGAAGAAGCGGGACAACTTTATCTATCGAAGCCTTTGCCGAAAAAAAGAAAACAACTCCCACTCTCTGCGGCAATCGGACTACTCCACAGGCCGGGCGCGAAAACGTTATCGCTTGAAGAAATGGATGCCGCCATCGACCGGGAGGCCAAGAAATTCAAATTTTGATCGCCGCAGATACCAACATTGTCTTGAGACTTTTTATACAGGACGACCCCAAGCAGTCTCAAAGCGCAGTGCGCCTTTTTTCAGAAAACACTATTTGGATCAGTCGAACTGTCATGCTTGAGTGCGAATGGGTACTGCGCTCGGCGCTCCAACACCCGCGAGACGCCATCTACGAGATGCTCGACACACTCATCCACCTCGAAAACGTCGCGGTCGAAGGCTATCAAATACTCGATAATTGCCTGCAAAGCTACGCCGAAGGGATGGACTTTGCGGATGCACTCCACTTGCATTGCGCCAATAATGAAGAACTCACCTTCTATACATTCGATAAAGCTCTCGTCAAAAAAGCGAAACAACTGAAAGCCTCCGCTCAACTTCTTTAACCACCATGTCCTTTTCCCCCGAAGATCCGCCCACCGGCACCGACTTTATCGAGCAGACCCTCTCCGCGCCCGAAAACGCGCAAGAGTCCATGCTGCGCCCGCTCTCGTTTGCCGACTTTGCCGGCCAGCCCAAGACCCTCGAGCGCCTGCAAGTCATGGTCGGCGCCGCGCGCGACCGGGGTGAGCCGCTCAACCACATTTTGCTCAGCGGCCCCCCCGGCCTCGGTAAGACCACCCTCTCCCTCATCCTCGGCAACGAGATGGGCACCAAGGTCAACATCACCTCCGGCCCCGTCATCGACAAGCCGGCCGACCTCGCCGGCCTGCTGACTAATCTCAACGAGGGCGACATCCTCTTCATTGACGAAATCCACCGCATCTCCAAGACGGTCGAAGAATACCTCTACTCCGCGATGGAGGACTTCCGTATCGACATCATGATCGATCAAGGCCCCAACGCCCGCAGCGTCCGGCTCAACCTCCCTCGCTTCACCTTACTCGGTGCCACCACCCGCATGGGTCTGCTCACCGCGCCCTTGCGCAGCCGCTTCACGCTCCAGTCGCGCCTCAACTATTACGACCACGCTACCCTGCAGGGCATCATCGAGCGCACCTGCGGCCTGCTCAATGTGGACTTCGAAACCGGCGGCGCGGCCGAGATCGCCCGCCGCGCACGCGGCACCCCGCGCATCGCCAATAATTTGGTCAACTTCTGCCGCGACTACGCCCAACAGCGCGGCAACGGCACCATCACCCAGGCCAGCGCCGCGGCCGCTCTCGAGCTCCTCGAGATCGACCAACGCGGCCTCGATGAGATGGATAAACAAGTCATGCGCATCATGGCCGAAAACTACCGGGGCGGCCCCGTCGGCCTCGGCACCGTCGCCGTCGCCGTGGGCGAAGAGGCCCACACCCTCGAAGAAGTCCACGAACCTTTCCTCATTCAAGAAGGCTACCTACAACGCACCGCCCAAGGCCGCGTCCTCACCGAAAAAGGCTGGCACGTCATCGGATTGGAGCCCAAAGGCGGCGGGCAAACGGAGCTGCTGTAAAAGTAGTGGGGTGATTCTACCTGCCGTGAGCCTGCCGAACGATCGCCCCCGCACTGGCATCCGCCGCTAGATCAGTCTGCGTTTCGTTAGACTGAACTCATCGCCTTGAAGTTTGGGGTAGCGATGTGACGCAGTCACGTCGACGTTCATAAAGCCAAGCCAGTCGCCAGTCCGACGACCTTGCTCCTCCTTCGCTCTCCGAGCTAAGGCGGACAAGTGCGCAACGTCGCTACAGTTTTCAGTTCTTAACACGTGGCCGCCTAAAGGCGGAACTCCAACCTAGCAAACGCTCCCCGCACTGGCAGATCACTCTTCATAAATGAAGCCCCAACATTCAATGTTGGACGTCCCCCGAGGAGCCAGACAGATTGCCGCCCCATGGACTTTCCTCTGAAACCTCTGCGCGGCCAGACCGACCCGGACACACTCCTCGAACACTTCCTCGACTACGCGGCGGCCAAGAACCTGGAGCTCTACCCCGCCCAAGAAGAAGCCATCCTCGAACTTTTCGCGGGGAAGAACGTCATCCTCAACACCCCGACCGGCTCGGGCAAATCACTCGTCGCGGCCGCGCTCCATTTCCTCTCCGCCTCGCAAGGTCGGCAATCCATCTACACCTGCCCGATCAAGGCGCTGGTCAACGAAAAGTTCCTCGCCCTCTGCCGCGACTTCGGCCCCGAAAATGTCGGCATGATGACCGGCGACGCCTCCGTCAATCGCGGCGCGCCCATCCTCTGCTGCACCGCCGAGATCCTCGCTAACATCGCCCTCCGCGATGGTGAGAACGCTAAAGTCCACGATGTGATCATGGACGAGTTTCACTACTACTCCGACCTCGAGCGCGGCGGCGCCTGGCAAGCCCCCCTGCTCACTCTGCCGCAGTCGCGCTTCCTCCTCATCTCCGCCACCCTCGGCGAGACGAGCTTTTTCGCCAGCGAGCTGGAGCGCGTCACCTCGGTTGAGTGCGTCACCGTCTCCAGCACCGAACGCCCCGTGCCCCTCGAGTTCGACTACATTGAAGAGCCCTTCATCGAAACGCTGGAGAAGCTGCAGGCCGCCCAAAAGCTGCCCGTTTACATCGTCCACTTCACCCAACGCGCTGCCTCCGAAACCGCGCAAAGCCTGCTCAGCAGTCTCAACGTCTGCAGCAAGGCCGAGAAAGCCGCCATCACCGAAGCGCTGACCGACGTCAAGTTCAGCAGCCCCTTCGGCAAAGAGATCAAGAAGCTCCTCCGCAGCGGTATCGGCCTACACCACGCCGGCTTGCTGCCCAAATACCGCGTGCTCGTCGAGAAGCTCGCCCAGCAGGGGCACCTCAAAATCATTTGCGGCACCGACACACTCGGCGTCGGCGTCAACGTGCCCATCCGCACCGTCCTCTTCACCCAGCTTTGCAAATACGGCGGCGTCAAAACCGGCATCCTCACCGCACGCGATTTCCACCAAATCAGTGGCCGCGCCGGGCGTAAGGGTTTCGACGACCAAGGCTACGTCATCGCGATGGCGCCCGAGCATGTGATCGAAAACAAGAAGCTCGAAGCTAAGGCCGCCGCCGATCCGAAGAAAAAGAAAAAGCTGGTCAAACGAAAGCCCCCCGAGCGCGGCTTTGTTCACTGGGACGAGGCCACCTTCACCCGCCTGCAAAGCGCTCCACCCGAGCCCCTCCAGTCCAGCCTCAACGTTTCGCACGGCATGCTGCTCAACGTCCTCAGCCGCGAGGGCGACGGCTGCGCCGCCATGCGCCAACTGATCCGCGACTGCCACAACACCGACACGCGCAAGCAAAGCATGCGCCGCGAAGCCTTCCAGCTCTTCCGCGCCCTCGTCGATCGCAGTATCATCGAGATCCAGCCCAAAGGCTCCGCCCAGAAGCTCCGCGTTAACGTCGAGTTGCAAGACGACTTTTCCCTCAACCAAACCCTCGCCCTTTTCTGTATCGACTCCCTCGGCCTACTCGACACCACCGCACCGGATTATTGCCTCAAATTGCTCAGCCTCGTCGAGTCCATCCTCGAGGACCCCGACATCATTCTCCGCAAACAGCTGGACAAGCTTAAAACCGATAAAGTCGCCGAGATGAAAGCCGCCGGGGTCGAATATGACGACCGCATGGAGGAGCTCGACAAAATGGAATACCCCAAGCCCGAGCGCGATTTCATCTACGACCGCTTCAACGTCTTCGCCGCCCTGCACCCCTGGGTCGGCAGCGAAAACATCAAGCCCAAGTCCATCGCCCGCGAAATGTTCGAGCGCTACAGCAGCTTCGCCGACTACATCAAACTCTACGGCCTCAGCCGCGCCGAAGGCCTCCTCCTGCGCCACCTGACCAACGTTTACCGTGTATTGGAAAACACAATACCGCCCGTCTTCAAAACCGACGAAGTCATCGAGATCATCACCTACATCGAGCA
>PPCM01000778.1_pt1 | contig 20285 bp, 6 predicted proteins | sample 1555541 | NCBI WGS metagenome assembly PPCM01 (sample SAMN05284479, study PRJNA326546) | Marine sediment metagenome, whole genome shotgun sequencing project. | isolation source: marine sediment | place: Germany: Wadden Sea | collected 2012-09-05 | reverse complement strand
AGGCCAACGCAGCGCGTGAGGCCCGTGTCGATGAGGCCAAGGAGGCCCTGGCCGGTGCTTCCCGCGAGAAGCAGCCCATTCCAGAGTATCTCCTGCAGCAGGTCCACAAGTCGCTCAGTAGCTGCTTTGTGGAGGTCGGGGCGATCCGTCCGGCCGATCCCGTGGAGTACATGGCTGACTACCTCATTCGCCAGGCCGAGCAGCTTTGAGAGTGTTATAAATATGACTATTATGAAGTTCGGTTTGTGACAAATTTGCACCGTCATCTCCATGCGGCTGTGTTGATCGACGCCCCCAATACATACATCCTAACCGAAGTGCTTGGTGTGGGTTATTGGTATATTTGCATTTGATAACTGTGATGAGACCCCTTTACGCCAATCAGATCCTATTCAGTCTGATCTACAATCGCACCCGCCAACTGGAACTAATTGTGAGCTACAAACATGAGATGCATGTCCCACCGTATCGGACAGCGTCCGGATGGACTCTATGGTTGGGAATCGTGTTGGTGCGGCACTGTTATTCATGACAATGACGTGACTGTGATGCATAGTGTATGCCAACAAACCGGGCAACTGGGCTACCAATCTTAAGCAATGGCCATCCAACTGCCGTCTCATCACTCTAAACGAGTCTGAGGCCTGAGGTCGTTCATTTGCCTAACTAACATCGGGTTGACACCCAATGTAATTCATGGGGAAAATCAGATGAAGCCCAACCATGCAAGGAGGTCTTTTTGGCGCTCCCGAAGGTCAAAATAGCGCGCCCCCGACACCCCTCAAACAGCTGGTCGGCCACGGCCATCCCACGGTGAGATTAATCACAGCCTCATTTATACTTTTCTATAAACAATATAGTCTTCGATAGTGATGCCCCTTACGCCACAATGTGTCAGTATTCGCCCTACCCACCCCGATGACGTTGATGCCATCATAACCTTCTCCGAAACCCGCAGCTGCCGGCCTCGAGGTAAGGTAAGGTAAGGTAAGGTAACCTGTAAGGTAACTTAACTAACTTACCTTAACCTTACCTTACCGAAGTCTTCATGACCCTGCGATGAACTGACCGACGATCCGATGCCCACGGTTATGGGGGTGTTTCATTCCGCGTTCATGGTACAGGAATACGGGTCAAATCGAGACACATTTATCATTATCTTATTGACGGCTGTATAAATCATGCACCTCTTTGATCATACTATTTACGCTACTGATATGTATCATTCACTGTCACTAGCTCCATCTATCTTCTATCTGTCCACTCAATCACGACACAGACGCCACGAGAATCCAACACCCGGCAGACCGCTCAGCAGGTCCAGGATCATGCGAGAGATCTCCTGCTTGGCGATCCAGACCCACATTACACCTACCATAGCCCCAATAGCTGCGCCCCATGCGACCTGGTCATATGAATGAACCCCAAGATAAACACGGGAGACTGGTGTGGCGATGCACAGGCCGGAGAAGAGGAACAGCGCGATGTGCTGTACAAAGGTGGGACGGTGGAGACGCCCGAACGTATACCGGGCGAGTACCAGCGAGAAGCCGACCCATTGAGCGTGGGATGAAGGGAAGCCGAAGTCCTGCTTGGCCGATCCATCAGGACGCTGGCCGGCAAATGCATGCTTCAGGACGTGGTTCAGTAACTCGTTGGCTAGCTGGCCAGAACCGACGACGCACATCCAGAGCTCCCCGTGGGTGACAAAAGCTGCAAACGTCAGCAGCCCAATAACAAACGGCCAAAAGGTCAGAAGAGCAGAGAAATACGACAGAGGGTCATAAGGGTCGTAATAGACAAGCGCGAACTCCAAAGGCTGAGACATTACGTGCTATGATGAGCTGGAGTGAAAATGAGAGTTACTAATATCAGGCGAGATGCGATCACTCGCATGGTTATGCATGGATTGCAAAGATGTATTCTGCAATCCGTGCGGTCATTTCTAAATCGACTTTCGACAGCCAAAGGCGGTTGAAAAACTCGATGATTATCAACACTAAGCAGCTGAAATCATTAGAGAGCACCATATCGAACCACATTCGGAAGGAAGTTCGAAGCCTATCGCCTGCAGTCATCTTCTTTGTCCCAAACACGGTCGACTCTGTTTGCGCTGCGGACACCATGAAGGTTTGAGCCACCTGAACGCCCTTATTCAGCATGTATTCAACGTACACTACGGTGTGGACACCCTCGTCCTTCTGACGGTTCGCACCAAGGAGGAACTGGCGCGGAAAATGGCGAACCAAGAGGTGGACGTGATCGTCTTCATTAACTGCGGCGGGAAGGACAACATCCCGCTCATGATGCAGGGCCCGGACGTCTCGGAAGATGCCGTGCCGCCCCTCGTCATCGTCATCGACACTGATGTCCCTTATTCACTCAACAACGTCCTCAGTCAAGATGTATGGTGCGTCGACGATGGCCGCACCCACGAGGAGCTGCGCGCCATGCACGAGCAGATCCCTATTGGGGAGCCCCCTCTGGACGACGACACGGCTCTCGACAGCGATGACGATGCCGATATTGATGGCAAGCGTGACCCCGTGAATCCGGACGAGACGAGCGAATGGGACGAGCAGTACGCCGGAGAGGTCATCCAGGCCATCACCACGGAACAGGTTGACCTTGAGGAGCCCGCGCTCGTCCGCTATAATGATTGTGCCCGATGTGGGTGTCCTGCGTCGGTATTGGCGTGGGAGCTCGCCCGCACAGTGAATGTAGAGCCTCAACAGAGCCGGTGGAACGCAGCTGTTGGGCTATACTCTGTCCTGGCTGCCGGAAGACTCGAGGAGGGGGATGAGGAGCACGCGGGCCTCGTCGGGGCACTGAGAGCGGCCGGAGCAGGTCCCGCCCCCGCCCCCACGGTGCCTTCACAAGACGTGCTCACCGAGACGCTCGCCGTTGCTCAGTTCTCAGCCGTAGCCCAGGGTCCACAGACGACAACATGGACCCAGCAGCTCGAGATGCGGCGCTGCCTACCGTTCTTCATGCAATCTCACGTGCCCCTTCATCTCGCCGCCCAACTAAGCCACGTGCTGGTGCCCGTGTGGGCCCAGGCTGTGTTTGACCAAGGAGACACGCAAACGGGCGTGATTTCCCGAGTTAACAGCTACATGGCCAATATTGGGTTCGAAGCCGGCAAAACACAGGAAATGTCGTGGCCAGTGCTGATCAACCGGCCCCGCTCGGTGGACCCCGTTGACGTTATCGTAGCCATCCAGTCGGGCCGCAGCACGGAGCACGTCACCGCCCACGCCCGGAACTTTATAGGTGTAACTCAGGTTGCTGTCGACAGTGTCGAGGCTTACCACCACCACACCCACATGGGGGCGCCCGAGGCCGCCGGGTATCTCCAGGCGTTGATGACGGTCGAGGACACGAGCCGTGCCCACCCTGACCGGATCGTTGAGCCCACAGGCCTTGTGGAGCCCGTCGACGCGCGGTTTAGCCAGGCGGACGCGATGCTCCGGGTTGGGCTCAGTGCGGACATCACGGGTGGACTCGCCCGGCTCTATCTGACGGGCGGGACGGGCGGTGCGGTCCGTCCTCAGCCCTGGATCCACTCCATGTTGCAGGCGAGAGAGATCATGGTGTCTGCCGTGTACTCAGCACTCAGCCAACGGCACCGGGGCGGGGCGGGTGTGCACGTCGCCGAGGTCCCCGCGTCCAAGCTCCCCCGCGCTACATGGACTGACCCAGCCGTACTGAGAACGGTTGGCCTGATGATACTGGATGCCTTGACACTCAAGGTCACCCGAAAGGCAAACGCCGCGGGAGGCGACGAGCTGCCCCTGGCCCTGATGGTGACCAACGATATCGCACCCGGCCGACCCAACCTGATTTATTTCGTCGCTCGCGGGACCCAGCGTGTTTATCGCCATCTTCCGGAGATCGTGCGGGCCACGGTTGACGGGGAGATCCGAGGCATCTCGTATCCCCTTCGGCTCGACTCTATCGACCGTTGCCTGGTGTCTGTGGACCATGAGGAAGGGTCCGAGGACTGTAGATACGTGGTGGTGAACGAGATCGACGAGATGGTCCGGCGCGTGCTTGGGCAGGGCTGAATGGGAGATCAGCTTGGTATTTTACTATCATAGACAACTTCACTTCCAGACGACGCGATAATGCTGAATGCGTTTTTGCCAGATTTATCAAAAAATGCCGAAACGGAATAACCACGTTTGACGTTGTATTTGCGATATTATCCGGCCGTTGGCATCATCTTGAACGTACCAAACCTTGTTCATAAATCGACTCAAAATTTTCATCCGAGATGGCCACTGACAGGACGCTGTTCTGTATTGATCTCACCAAGGGGTCCAAACTCGATGAGTTCACAACACTACAATCCAAACTGAGACAAAAGCTTAACTTTGAAGTCAAGGCGTTCGTCATTTTCCATCATTTTTACCTAGAAACACCGACAATTTCACCATAGCGAGTCAGCAAGTATCAATATTAGCATTTCTGGGGCCAACTCAGCCATTTTATGCCAACGACTTCACGAGCCTGAAGCAGTTCATCGACAAGGGCCGCTCCGTGCTCTTTCTTATTGGCGAGGACACCAACGCGTCCAACCTCAACTTCCTGCTCGAGCAATACGGGATCAACGCCAAGAGCGACAAGGTGGTGTCCGCAGCCTTCAACGGGAAGCTGATGCACCCCCGCGAGTGTCTTATTACGGACGGCATCACGAACCGGGACCTGTCCAAGCACGTGAGGAAGTATGTCTACCCGCACGGGTGCACACTGACCACCCAGCGGCCCGCCGTGGCCGTGCTCTCCACTGGCGCGAACGTTTACCCATACAGCTGCGTCACGGCGGCCGTTCATGAGACAGAGTCTGGGGGTAGAATCGCCGTGCTCGGCAGCAAGGCCGCGTTCAGCGACAAGTATCTCAACATGGAGGATAACACAGCGTTGCTCGACTGGGTGATCGGCTACCTGGCTCATGAGAAGGATTGCACCATCAACAAGCTTGACGCGGCGACATCCAGCACCACGGAGCAGCGGAGGGTCGCCAACACGGGCGCGCTCGCCGTGAAACCCAAGGTGGCGCCCCACGCGCTTGACTCTCTCCCCGGGAATTATGTGGCACTCATTCATAACAACCTCAAGCTGTATGGCGGCCGAACGGACCTCATGCCGGAGGTCAGCAAGCTGTACGAAGCGTTGGACCTTCCCCGCGGCGATATCAGGCTCATTCCCCCGCAGTTCGAGGCCCCCATACCCGATCTTGAGCCAGCAGTCCATCCCCCCGTGATCATCGAGCCATACGAGCCGAAACTCGACCTATTTGACCTTGACGAGGAGCTAGCCGACGAAGACACGCGTCTGGCCCGTGTTGTCGGTCGTGGCGGCGATATAGACTCCGCCATCACTGCTATGGGTGAAATAGTGGGGATCTCGAGACATCTGAACCCCGCGGACAGGACAAAACCCAACGCCATCCTACACAAGCTGCTCACCGCGGTGGTCCAGTTTAAGATGTTCGATCAGGGCGATGGGGCGGCCCCCGCACCCGAGGCCGATCACACTGTGGAGTCGTTCGGGAACAACGTGAACGTCATGCGCGTTGACTAGGACCTTGTAAATGCTACATACACTGGAATGTTCCGGCAAGAATCCGTCTTGAAACTTCGAAAAAGAGCAAATTCAACAACTATAAACAGGACGACTAAATGCTGCAATTCCAGCGAATGTTCTTTATAGGAGTAGGAAGACAAGGGTAACGGTCCGAGCACACCCGACCGCCACTGCCAGTGTAAGCTACAGGGTCACCAGCTGTGCGTTGAGCATTATAAAAAAATCAAGCACCGAAAAACTCGAGCGCAACATGTCGCTGAATTGGCCAGATCGGCCAATAGACTTCAAGACATGTCCAGTGAAGATGACTGCACAACAACCAATTCATGTCTTCAATCCAACTGACAGCGTCATCGCGTTTTCAATTGAGATTACAGAGAATGACACCAATTCGCAGCATTTCAGGATCGAGCCCAGCATTGCTGAGGTTGCTGCCGGCCAGAACCAACAACTCATTGTCTATTTCGACCCTGACGTGCGCAAGACGTTCAATGCGGAGCTGAACATCACCGAGCGCACACCAGAGAGCACCATCAGCACCGTGCTCCACGTCAAGGGCCGCGGCATCGACCTGCCCATCTACATCTCCGACTCGCCGTCCGGGACGGAGAAGGTGACATCCCTGGCATGGGATAACCTGTACATTTCCCTACATGTTCAAAAACAACTGTGGGTGACGAACCGGAGCGACACGACCGTCGACTTCTCATTCCACGAGGAGCAGGAGGCAGCGGGCGGCGCGTTCACCGTGTCCCCCCTCTCTGGCCGCATTTACGGCGGCGGGGCCTGCATGTTAACACTAACGTTCGCCCCCCAGGTCGCGCGGGCCTTCAAACAGCTCTTCATGCTTGAGATCGCGGGCCGCAGCGTCCAGATCCCACTCTCCCTCACTGGGCGCGCCTTTGGACCTCGTCTTGAGTTCCGGGATCCCAGTGGTCAATCTAACAGGCCGATAGAGATGGTGGATCTCGGCGATCTGACCATCTTCGAGACCCACACCAAGACCCTGCTGCTGAAGAACGCTGGAGGCATCCCCGCTTCCTTCACGCCGCCGGACCCGCGCTCTGGTGGCGCAGACATCCGTTTCGCCCCCTCGCACGGCAGTCTGGCACCCGATGAGGCGGTGGAGATCCGTCTGACGGTCACCCCGCGCACCCTGGGCCGTGTGAACCCCACAACGTGCTGGGCGATCGAGGGTGCCATCGACGGGCTCGAGCTGCAGGTCAGATACAAGTCGGTGCCCCCCAAATGCTCCCTCAGCAAGAAACAGATCAACTTTGGGGAGAGAGCGCATTCCTTCGTCCACACTGAGCATATCACGGTCACCAACGACTCCCCTGTGCCCTTCAGCTGCGACTTTGACGTCCATGCGGAGGAGGAGGACACGCCCGGCCTCATGTACGGAAGAAAGGTGTTCGACGTCGCCCTTCTCACCGCCCAGGACGACGATCGTGGAGACGCGATGATCACGGACCTCCAACCCGGCCACACGGCGACTCTAGCCGTCTCGTTCGTCCCGTCCGGCCCTGGGGAGTATGCTGCGCGGCTCAGCTTCAAGATTGTCGACGTCGGTGCCATCGACGAGGTCCCCATCACCGCCACAGCCCGTATCCCCAACGTGGAGCTGTCGGGCCCAGCAGGTGCCATCACGGACCTCGGCCAGGTCTTCATCGGCGAGGAAGTGCCTCTGACCATGGAGGTCACCAACCCGAGCGACATGTTCGGTGCTCGGTGGAGACTCGCGCCGGCACCTCAGGCCGTGCGGAACATCGCCACCGTCACAGCCGAGGAGACCCACGGAGAGCTCGGGACAGGCGACGAGGTCACCATCAGACCCACGCTCACCCCAAGAGTCACGGGAAGCTTTACCGTGCCCGTGCTGGTCGCTATTGACGGCGGTGACGCGCCGCTCGTCCACACTGTGCAGTACACGGCCGTGGGACCCGCTGTGGAGGTCAAGGCCGAGGGCGGTGGGGCAACCATCCAGTTTGGGCAGGTACCTGTACTCTCAAAGTCATCTCGAAACATCGTCGTTAAGAACGTGGGAAAGATTCCCGCCACCTGCATCGCCAGCCTGATGCACAGCGGACAGTCTGGGCGCCGGGCCACCCCATTCTGGATCGATGCCAAGGACCAACACTTCACTGTCGCCCCCCACGCCTCCGTTAAGGTTCCCGTGTTCCTCATGCTCGAGAACGACGCCCGCTTCACCGATAAGTTCCGTCTCGCGGTCGACCTCAGCGAGGACACCGTCCACGAGGTCTCTCTGTCAGCCATAGGGGCAGGGACCACCGTGTGTCCCGTGCTAGACGGCGAGGAGGCGGCGCGGGACGAGGAGGTCGTGTCCGGGGCTATAGACCTCGGGAACTCGTTCACATCACGGCCGGTGCGGAGGACGGTGATCCTCGCCAACCTAGGCCTCGAAGAACAAACGGTGTCCTGGGTCTGTGAGCTCCCCAAGCCTACAGACGCAGAGGGGAAGTCAGCGGGCACGTTCCTGCACATACCAGGAGCACAGACCAAGGAAGGCTACCCCTCGCCAGTGCTCGAAGTAGACATGCCCAAGGCCACCATTCAGCCCAAGCAGCAGGTCGAGTTCGTCGTCAGCGGGGTTTCTTCGGTCCCCACCAAGGTGAGCGAGCTGTGGCACATCAGAGTGACCAAGGGCGGCGAGTCCAACCGCATCGTGTTCTCCCCCCGCTTCTCGGTCGCGTTCATCTCACCTTTGTTCAAGATATCCCCAGAATCCCTCGGGTTCAGGTACACGTTCCACCCCGAGCACGAGGACATCACCGACTCCAACGAACTAGTCACCCCACAGTCGTTAACCATCACCAACGCCGCCGCACTCCCCCAAACCGCGACCATCACGTGCCCCGCCCCGTTCAGCATCGTCGGCGGCACCCCACCTGCCCTCACCCTACCCGCTGGTGGGTCGACCACCATAGACGTGACCTTTGACCCCCGACTCGCCTCACCGAAGAGGGAATACGTCGAGGTCCCCGCTACCATCAGGTTGGCAGTCGCGGGGCACTCGCACCAACATAGGGTCCCGATTCAGGCCACCGTGGCCTACCCTGACATCTCGTGTGACGGGATCGACCTCTCCGTCAGCCCTGCCCCCGTCGTCGACTTCGGCACGTGTCTTAACGGCTCTGTCCAGGAACGGAGACTCAAGTTCACCAACGCGTGCGGCCTCGACGAGCCTGTCACTTTCGACTGGTCCTTCGTGGAAGCCACCGATGAGGTCCAGCGCGCGGTGGATGAGGGCCGCTACATCCCCTCCTCCCACACGTTCTCCATCACGCCCACGTCCACCACACTCGCTGCTGGGGAGTCGCGAGAGGTGACCATCACGTTCACGTCGCACCCAGACACGAAATGCTCGTGTACCGCGCTCTGTCACATCAAGGGCGGCCCCACACGTGCGGTGCGACTCAGTGGGTCGGCCGGAGCGGTGAGCTACACAGTCACCCCGACAGATATCGACTTTGGCACCGTCACCTACGACATCACCCCTCGACGCGACGTCCTCCTCACTAACACGGGCCTGGTGCCCTTCCGGTGGACGTTGGCGTGTTCAGCAGACATCATGTCGTCCCCCACCGGCGGTAAGATTGAGCCCGGCGCCCGCACCACAGTCCAGATCGGCCTCGACCACCGCGTCCCACACGCCGTGTCAGGCCAGGCCTGGCTCCGGGTTGGGTATCTCGAGCCCGTGCCCATCACCATTAAGGCCGACGTTACCTTCCAACGTGTGGGGCTATCCCTGCCGAGAATTCCCCCCGTAGACATCCACGATGGGGAGTCACAGACAGACGCGGAGGCTGAATCCGACCGCGCTGCCATAGAACGCCAGATCACCGCCGCTGTGACCCCGGGTAAGCATGGCCGCGCGACGTCCGCTCTCCTTGAGGGCGGCCGCCTCCGAGTCCGTCGTTCAGGCCAGAGGCTGCCCCTCACCGGGCTCGTCTTCGCCACGTTCCGCCACACCTTCGGGCCCGTCATCGGCGGATCCTCGGGAAGGAAGTACGATAAGCAGATCACCGTCACAAATCTCGGGCCGGGCAAGGCTACCTTCCAGGTTGACGCCAAGGCGCTGGCCCGCCATGGTCTCTCGCTAGACCCGCTCAAGGTCAGCAACCTCCCCCCCGGCGAATCTGTCGGCCTCAAGCTGACCCTTAACGCCGCCGTCCCCCCTGAAGGTCCCCTACTCGTCACAGCTCCCATCCAGGTGTGCTCTGGACCGGTGCGTGGGCCGTCATTCGGCCTGCAGGTGGCCGCGGACGTTATCATCCCCACCCTCACCGCTACACCATCACGCGAGGTCGTGTTCAGCGAGGTCTTCGTCGGCCAGGCCCAGAAACTGCCTCTCATCCTCACCAACCCCGGGCCCCTCTCCTGTGACTACGGGTTAACGTTACTGGCCGCCACACACGAGGCTAAGAAGGCGGCCACCCAATTCACGGTCGACCCGCCCTCAGGAACGGTCCCGGCCAACGATAGCCTCACCGTCGACGCCATATTCTCACCCAACACCGTCGGACCGCATTCAACACAGGTTCGGGTCCAGGCCAGCAGTGGACGGGCCCATACGGTGGGCTTGAAGGGTGTGGCCGCCGCTCCCAACGTCGCTGTGACCCCAGAGGCCGCCGTGATGCCCGCCATGCTTCCCAGAGCCCACGGTGGAGCCACCACAGCCCTGACGATCACCAATGGCACCGCTCAGGCCATGGAGGTGTACTCGATCGACTTTGATCTCCACTACAGAGATGACATCACCCGTCTCCGCACCTTTGACGGGTACACGGACGACACGGCCCTCATCCCCGTGCCGCAGCCGAGGTCCACAGCACCAGAGACACCCGCCACAGTAGGCACCGTCGCCATCCTGACCATCGACGGTATCGTGTCGGGGCTGGCTGACCTCCCCACCAGGCTATCCGGCCATTGGGGCGCGTCCATCGTCGAGACTTCCCCCGAGGACGTCGCCGAGCACGTCAAGTACCCCGACCTGCCTTCTACCACCCCTACAGTGCTCTGTATGTCCGGCGTGCGGGATGCGGGCGCCGCAGTCAAGGCCGCACTCACCGCCCTCGTCGCCAGAGACCGCGCGGAGCAAGAGACGGCCGACGAGGATGAAGACTTGGCCTCGGCGGTCAAGACCCTTCCCTACCCGGTCATGGCTATCCACGTTAAGATCCCCAAGTCTGTGGTCCAGACGCGGGCCAAGGCAGCCCTCGAGGAGCAGCTTAACGCCCTCCCTGCCGCCCCCGAGAAGCCCGAGGAGCTGGACGCGATCGACGAGGAGGAGGACGCGCGCGCCACACCCGAGCAACGCGCTGCACGGAGGCGGGCACTGGCCAAGTACACCCGTGACGCTGCCCAGCTCCAGCGTCAACGGGGAATTCTTCAGGAGGGACTGATGAGAGCCATGAAGGATCTCCAAAGCCCACCCAAGTCCCGGCCCAGGACAGCGGCAGCACCCATCAAGATCACCGTCGTCACCATCGACGCCGACGCCACCGACGGAGAGATCGTGGAACAGGCGGGACGGGCGGGCGAGGCCATGGTCACCCCGCCCACGCCGGACATGTCGATGGAGGAGAGGTATGAAGTCGTGACCAGGCCCAAGGGCGTGTTGGTCAATAAGACGGAGGTGCGTGCACGGGTGGAGGAACCCTGGAGGCCGGTAGACCACCCCTCCGCTGCCATCCAGGCCGAGTCCATCCTATTCGCTCTAACGGACTCGGAGGCGGCACCACCCGCCCCCAAACCATCCAAGGGGTCGACCCCAGCATCACCCCGCACACCCCGGTCACTGCAAAGGTCGGGATCCAAGTCCAAGATTGAGACCGAGGAGCCCCCACCCGTCCCCGCCACGACACGCTGGACGGTCCCGGCCCACGGCTCAGTCAAGGTGTTCGTTCGGTTCACAGCTGACGTGGAATGCCTGGCACGCCGCCGCCTGTCCTTCGGCGTGGCTGGATTCTCCTCGGAGATGTGGCATGTCATGATCTCAGCCGTATCTGCGGTTCCCACGATCTCACTTCTTCCACGGAATCTATTCACATCTAGTCGTGGAGATAGATCTGCTGGATGGATTCCAGTGGATCGCACCGCCAAGACTGCCCGCCGTACCCCAAGATTGGACGAAATTGGTCATTTCTCGTTCGGAGCAGTCCGCATCAACCGCCACCTGATCGAGCCCGCCGCCCCCCTCGCCATTGAGGAGGGTGTAGCCACCCCACTGGGTGACGATGAATGGCCTGCCCTACCCGCGGCACACGACAAACACGTCCATACCATTAGGTTGACGAATTCAGAGCATTTCGAAGCCACGGCCCGTCTTCAGTGGAGATATGGCGGCCGGGGCGCCCCCCGTGACCTCGAGGCGGTGGACCTTGACGACACCATCACTGTGCTCCCTCCACCAGAGAGAAGACCCATAACATCGGCCGGGAAGGCCGGGAAGGGGAGGCCATCCAAGACGGCCACACCACCCACCGTGGGGGCGTTCGAAGCGTGCACCGACATGGCTGACACCACGTGCTTTGCTGTGGACCGCACGGAACTCACCGTACCTCCCGGGGAGACGGCCGAGGTTCGCGTTATCGCCTACCCCACAGCGATCGGGCCCGTCGAGGACCTCCTCATGGTCGGCCTGGACTATAACCCCCTGCCCGTGATCATTCCGTTCCGGGCGACAGGCGACGCACCGAGACTCCATCTGTCCAGCAAGGAGTTGACATTCCCCAAGCTGTTGCTCGGCCGGCACGCTGAGCTCGAACTGCAGGTGGTCAACCCGAGCCGTCTATCGGCCGTGTGGCGTCTGTCTGAAGCCTCCAAGGCAGCCCTGGCCGCCGCCAAAATGGTTGTCACACCCGAAGTCGGAGTCCTGAGAGGCCGGTCGGGTCAGGCCCCAGTCACCATGACGCTGAAGGTCACGTTCACCGCGGATGACGTCCGGGCGGTCAAGGAGGACCTCGTGCTCGACGTCTTCGATTGCCGCGAGCTCCCCGAAGCCGCCGTCCGGACCCTCGTGCCCCCTACCGCCAAGCCTACCAAGAAGACCACCCGCACGGGCCCACCCCCGCCCCCCGCCAAGGCCATCGACCCATACACGGGCGACATCGCCGCCCTGCTGACCACGCCGCTCCACACCACGTCGGCGGCCGTCGGGGCTGAAGGGTACCGCATCGGGGTCGAGGTGGACCTCCCGGGGGCATCCAACGCGCTGGACTTTGGGGATATGCGCGTCTCCGAGGTCAAGGAGGCGGCCATCACGCTCCGTAACGTCGGGGTGTATGACGTCAGATACAAGTTCCTCGTCGACAGCAACCTGAGAGGTGATCTCGTCGTCAGTAGCGCCGGTGGTATCCTGCCGCTCCCGTCCGAACCGACCAAGGGTGCAGCCAAGGGTGCCCCGCCGGTAGAGCAGCCCGGCCGCATCACCGCGGTCATCTCCTTCGACAGAGAGACGACGTACCACTCCACCCGCGGCCTTCGCCTCCAGATCGTCGAGGACTCCACCGGGGAAGTGGTGGACACGATAGACGTCGGGGTGAGAGGGAGGTCGAGCTACAACAGATGGAAGGTGACTCCGGCACGGGCGCTGAGCTTTGGAGCTCTCGCTAGTGGGGCCACGAAGACGAGATCGTTCGAATTGGCCAATACTGGTCGGTTCCCATTCAACTTCGCGTTCGGGACAATTGCCGACATCAAGGCAGCCGAGACCAAGCGCCGCACCGCCGCGAAGGAGCACCGTGCGGCCGCCCTGAAGGCTGTCCGTGCGGGCGAGTCTCTCCCCGAGACCACGGACCCTGTAGTCGTCCAACCCGTCACCACAGGCGGCGACCTCGTGTGTGGCGAAGGCCAGATGTTCCGCCTAACCCCCCAGACAGGCTCCATCGCACCCGACGAGTCCGTGCGCGTGTCGGTCGAGTTCACCCCCACCGGTCGTTGGGAAGGCGTAGAGGTGCTCGGGGTGGACATCACAGGCGCCGACGCCGCCGTGCAGGTCGGCCCCGCCCTGCCCGACCTCGACCCCGCCGACCTCTGCACCGCCAGGTATGCCATTGACGGAGAGTCGGCCATACCCGGCATCGACGTCGATGATCTTAGAGCCGTGTTCGAAGAGCACACGGTCGTGCAGAACCTCGCCCTGGCTGCCAAGATTAAGGACTCAGTGTTCGCCGTCCAGGAGCGGCTGTTCCAGTTCGGCCAGGTGCTGCCCAACAAAACAGTCACAGCGCGCTTCAATTTGTTGAACCCCTTCAAGGTGCCCGTCGACATGAATATCACAATCGAAGGCCGCGAACAGGCACGGCCAAGCAGCAAGGCGGGGACGAAGGCCGGCGCCAAGGGCACCAAGACGGACGACGCACCCCTCCCGTTCACTGTGGAGCCCGCCACCCTGCTGATTCCGCCCCGGCAGAGCAGATACATCTCCTGCCACTTCACACCGACGTTACTCCAGGAAGCCAGTGCTAGACTCAGAGCTACGGCGGCAATCACCCCGCCCCCGGCCCCGGCAGGGGTGGCGAAGGGGAAGGGCAACGACAAGGTCCCCAAGGACGCCGACGTGCAGCTCGCCAGACACCAACAGCTCGTGTTCGACGTCGCCGGTGAAGGGTCTCTGCCACATGTCACTCTCATCCAGCCCGACCCCGTCACGGCCGCTACAGTCGAGGCCCGCATATCCGAACAGGTCGGGGATGAGAAGAAGAAGGAGGTGAAGAAGGACGGCAAGGACAAGCCTCGGCCCGGGAGCGGCGCCAAGGGAAAGCCTGCAGCCGACCCCAGAGAAGTCGCCGACCAGTACGCGCTGTTCTTTGGTCGCATTATGGCTGGATCAACCTCCCAGCGCGTACTCTCATTCAAATGTGCCGGTGACCTGGCCACCACAGCCAGAGTCCGCATCGTGCGCCAGACACCCGAGGGCGCCGTCGCCCCCGGCCCCGAGTGCCCCTTCACACTCAACGCTGGAGAGACGGCCCACGTGGCCACGCTACGGGCACGGGAAGAGACGGAGACCATCACAGTCACCTTCGCACCGCGCGAGAAGGTCGAGGGGCAGTATGTCGTGCGGCTATCCGTCGACGACAACCCCTTCGAGACCACCACCATTCCCCTATACGGTCAATCGTTCACCACTGACCTAGTGGCGCTCGATCTCCCAGGTGATGAAACTTCCATACTCCGTATCGCAGATAGCTTCCCATCAGCACCACAGACGGTCTCCATTAAGCTCGCCAACACGAGCGGCAGGTCGCTACGGTACGATTGGACCCTGAACGATGAGCTCCGGGCCCGGCATGAGGAGGTCGAGGCCACGAAGAGGACCGCCGAGGAGGAGGCGAAGGGCGCCAAGGCCAAGAAGCCCGCCAAAACGAAGGAGGTCGAGCCTGTCCCCGTCAACCTGCTACCCGCAGGAATCACCGTCCATCCAGCTGTAGGATTCCTCGGCCCCGGCCAGGAGCAGATGATAGACGTCACGGTTGCCAGTGACGAGCCCCTCGTACATACACCGACAGACACCACCCTGGCCTGCCACTACTGCCCCGTCCAGACCGTTGACGACGACTGGAACGACGCCATGCGATGCACCGAGTGGGTCACCCCGACCGACGCGGACCTCGAGGCCGGCGCCACCCCCCGCCCCGACGGGCTGATAAAGGTCACCCGTCCCGTCCCCGAGCCCGAGTCAACACGCATTGGGGACGAAGTGGCGCTCAGCCTGGGCCTGGCGTGCGTGTGCGCGCCTCCCGAGTACGCGCTCGGAGCTCCCCAGGAGGAGGTGGAGTACGACGACGGGTCCACCGCCACAGAGTACTCCGTGTCCTTCGCCGAGACAGTCATGTTCCAGGAACGGTCATACACCTTCCCTCTTGAGAACACGGGCTCCGTGGCACTCGATTATGCCTGGCTCATCGCACCTGAGCTAGACTCGACCGAGCGGGGCACAGGCCTACCCTTCGTCGAGGACCCAGGCTTCACCATCACGCCGCAGCGCGGATCTGTGCCACCGGGAGAGACCCTGACGATGAGGGTCTCATTCAAGCCCCGCCAGGCGCTTGTTTATCGCACCGCGGCCATGCTCGAGCTCAAGGGCCTGGAAAGCACCGGGGCCGATGCCCTGCCCGTCGTCCTTCTCGAAGGCACCGCCCAGCAGCCCCTCATCCACTTCGACCTCCCCGAAAGCGACTACATCACCTCCGGGCGCCGCGACTCGGACCGCCCGACCCCGCCCGACTGGGACCTGCCTCGCACCAAGGTCATCGAGATCGCCTCGCGCGGCCTCAGGGTCCGGAGCACGGGCTCGTTCACCGTGCTCAACCCCACGAGCCAGATTTATGACTTCACGTGGACGGCAGCCACCAAGACATCCGCCGTACGCGTGCTCACGTCGTCCGGTCGCCTCGAGCCGGGTAAGCCGCGCGAGATGGTCATCGAGTACGTCCCGGCGACCATGGAGCCCGTCGACTACTACCTGACCCTCTCAATCCCCCAGCTGAGACTCACCATGCCGTTCCTCGCCCACTGCAGACCGTCGGAGCCTGAGGTGTCGTTGTCCGCATCCAGGGTCAGCTTTGACTCCCAGTTGGTCGGCACCATCCAGTCCCAGACCGTCTCCCTCATCAATTCGGAGTCCATGCCGTTCGCCTTCAAGTTCACGGGCAGGGCACTTCACCAGGCAGTCAAGGGTGCCACCCCCGCCGTGACCATCACCCCCGCTTCCGGTGTGGCACCCGCCAACACCACCGTCGAGCTCAGAGTCGACTTTGAGCCCAGCGCCGAGGAAGGCTACAACTACCAACTCACCGGTCACGTGGACCGGATGGCCACGCCCCTCACCATCAACGTCAAGGGCGTGGGGTTCGCCGTACATGATGAGCTCCTCCTCGCCGGGCCCGAGCCCACACGCCTCACATCCGATGCCGTCAACGGCATCGACCTCGGCACGCTGTACCTCCAGGAGAAACGCGCCAAGACTTTCCACCTCCTCAACAAGGGCCGCTTCCCACTGTCCTACACAGTCCGTACGGCCGACTCGCGCCACTTGACGGTCACACCGGCCTCAGGCACCGTCCAGCCCGGCGGACGAGGTGAGATCAGCGCGACGTTCTACCCCCAGGCGGAGACAGACCTCGCGGGCCACCGGATCATCGTCCAGGTGTCGTCTGGGCCGACATACCGCATCGCACTGGCCGGCAAGGCCCGCCGTCCCAGACTTTCATTCACACCGACCCACCACGACTTTGGACCTCAGTTTATCTACCATGGGGGTATGCCACCCGAAGCGATCGCCAAGGTCGACGTCGTGGTCACCAACAACGACGCCCACACGCTCTCCATCGACCCGATCTTTGACGCCACCAAGGCGCCGCACCTGGCCATGCCCACCGCGGCCCCCACAACACTCGCACCGGCCGAGTCTGTGACGTTCACGGTCGAGTTCAGGCCGGGGGGCGCCACCACGTACAAGAACCTGCTCCCCTTCGTCGTCAACGGGCTCATAACCATGCACGTGACGCTAGAGGGCTCAGGTACACCCGTGACGCTGGAGTGTCCCACCAAGGAGGTCTCCGTCGGGCCTATACCCGTCGGGTCCCGTCGTACTCGGACCGTCAGGTTCGTTAACAGATCCAGGGCCCCCGCGCCCATCACGTTGGAGCCATTCGACCCCGTCCACGGCTTGTCAGTCGGTATGCTCACCGAGCCTGTCAAGGACCGCCGTACCAAGACCACCAAGCCCGACACCGGCCCCCCGCAGCAGGAACTCACCCTCCGTCCCGACCACGCCGGGCTAGTCACCATCACGTACCAGCCCCGGTCCCGCGCCAAGCCCTTCACCCGCACGATCACCGGACGCATTGCTGGTGACGTGTTCACGCTGTGCACCGTGTCGGGTGCGGCCCTCGGTCGTGAGGTGACCCTCGACACCGAGTCGATCATCTTCCCGCCAGTCGTCTATGGCAACAAGGTCACACGCACCGTGACCCTCCAGAACAACGGGGACATCGACACACACTTCACGTGGGACCTGGCCGGCCTTGGGACAGACTTCAAGGTCGCCCCCTCCACCGGCATCGCCCGTGCTGACTCCGATACGGCCGTTACGGTCACCTTCGAGCCGACGTCCATCGCCGACGACATCCGGGCGCCCTCGGTCACATGTGTTGTTGAGGGCGTCACCGAGCCCTTGACAGTGGCCTTGTCGGGCAGCTCAGTGGCAGTGTCAGACGCAGCCGATGAGGTAGCCTTCAACTGTGCTGTCCGCGACTCCGACACTCAGTCAGTGACCGTGGAGAACCCCACAGACGTCGAGTGGCAGCTCAGACCGTCCGTCATGGCCGCCGGGGCGCTCCAACAGACCATCAAGGCTGCCCAGGGCGAGGACATCGCCGACGCCGCCCTCCCCGCCCCCGCCAACCTATACGGGTCAGATCTGCCCTTCGCCACCGACCACCTCCTGGTCGTGCCTTCCAGAGGCTCGGCCCGCCTCCCGGTGCGGTACAGCCCGCTCACCATGACACGCGACGAGCCTGTTAGAGGGTCCCTCCTCCTGCCACTGCCGGACGGGACCACCAAGCTGTACACGTTGTTAGGCACGGCCACAGAGCCCGCCGACGCCGGTCACAGCACATGGAATACCATCGCCAAGTTCACATACAAGTCGGGCGTCGAGGTCGCCAACTGGCTAGGCGTGTCCCAGAGATTCACGGCCGAAATCGTCGTCACCGACGCCTACGATGCCAAGATAGACAAGCCCCCCACCAAGACGGGGTCCAGAGCATCCTCAAGGAGGCAATCTACAGAGACCAACGTCCAAAAGGCCCAACGGAACCCGGCGCTGCTCGACGTCATCGCGGTGACCGGCCCCCAGGCCATCGACGTGCCCGCGCTCTCCGCCAGAGAGTACCCAGTCACCGTCGAATGCCCCGTTGCCGCCGTGTTTAACGGCCACATCGTATTCACTAACCCCAAGTCAGGCGAATACGTCAAGTCCACGTTTGAGGTCGGTGTCGCGCCCCCCGGGTTCATGTCGACCATCCAGATGACCACTCCCGCCCGGATCGCCGCTACATCGACCATTCGTCTCGAGAACCCGCTGGCTGAGCCCGTTACCTTCACTGGCAAGTCCACGGCAGCCGGGATCCGCATTCCAGAGACCACAGTGGTCCAGCCACGCTCGTCGGCCACCGTTGAGCTCGTTTACCTCCCGTTGGTCCCGACAGAACTCGTCCGGGAGGAACTCAGTTTCACTTCCGAGAAGCTCGGCGTGTTCAAGCACAAACTCGAGCTCACGGCCACCCCGCCGCGGGCTGAGCGTGCCCTCCACTTCAAGAGCGCGCTAGGCAAGTCCCTCGACCAATCGGGCCGCATCCTCTCGTTGCGGGACGCCCCCACGACGTACAAGGCCACGGTGGACTCCCCCGACTTCACGGTCGCCCCCACCGTCCAGGCAGGCCCCGGCGGGGAGAGTGGCGTCGAGGTGTCGTTCGACATCAGGTACGCTCCCTCCCGACTCGGCGAGGCCCGCGCCACACTCACGCTGTCCGATCCTCAGGCTGGCGTCTTCACGGTGCCGTTGATCGCCAGTTGCCACGCCCCCCAGCCCCAGGGCCCCGTGACCATCCCCACCACCGGCTCCGTCCCCATTCAGTTCAGATCTCCGTTCCGCGAGGCCGTCACCGTCAAGTACCATGTGTCTGGCGGTGATAAGGCCTTCGTACTCAGCTCTAGAGGCGAGATGTTGGCACCAGACAAGGCTGCCGCGCTCAACGTTAGCTTCAAGCCCCAGCCCGGCGCTACCGACACACACTCGGCGATGCTAGTGATTACCGCCGAGCCTGCCGACGGCCCTGTCCGCTGGCAGTATTACCTGCAGGGCGTCGAGAAGTAGGCCCAGCAATATATTCGTGTATAAATATGATACTAAACCTACATGTCGAGTTTTATTCCGAGCACGTTGCTGACTGGTATGTTTTGGGACCGCTTCATCTCTTCGATCCGACGCCGAGTGATTTTTCGCGAGGCTTCCAGCGCTTGCTCGGCTGCGCTGGGCTGCTGGACCTTACCATCAGATGATTTGGTCTCGCGCTGCTTCTTTGTCTGGGTGGTTGGCGACTTCTTGCTTCCCATTCGAATTCCGGCCGGTGCCAACCTCACGGGAGGTGGCGTTGGGGGGTTCAGAATGTATGGGCACGTCTCAGCGTGTGCATCCTTCGTGTCTACCGTCAGTAATGCGGTGCAGCTGGACCCGTCGGCAGCCGGTGGGCCGGCACATACGAGCTCGGTCGACGAGATGATTTCTGAGAGTAACTTGCTCTTTGTGGGCTTGGCGTTGCTGATGTCCGAATCACACATCGGGCATTGAGTGTTTGACGTCAGCCATTTGTTGACACAAGAGCTGCAGAACGCATGACCACATACAGCAATGCGTGGAGAAGCCAACAATGACCGGCAGATCGGGCAAAGTAGTCCTTTTCCTATGGGATACCGTGAACGAATAGTCTCACCTTGATATGTGGCTGAATAATACTCAGGGGCCATAAAACTCCCCTTTTTGTTGCGCCACTATAAATTGCATATCAAACTGCGGCCAAGTGAGCATAAGATCCTGATTTATACACGTCGATTAGTAGGCCTCGAGGACGAAGCGGTTCTCGTGCTCGCGCTGCTGGAAGACA
>PPCM01000777.1_pt1 | contig 20306 bp, 19 predicted proteins | sample 1555541 | NCBI WGS metagenome assembly PPCM01 (sample SAMN05284479, study PRJNA326546) | Marine sediment metagenome, whole genome shotgun sequencing project. | isolation source: marine sediment | place: Germany: Wadden Sea | collected 2012-09-05 | reverse complement strand
GGGTAGAGTATATCATTGTTGTATAGACGTTCGAACGTCTATACAACGGGAGGATGTTTATGAATGCGGATTATGTATTGGTATTAGATTGCGGTACACAGAGCATGCGAGGGATTATTATTGATCCCCAAGGAAAGTTACTCGCAATTGAAAAGGAAAAATATCCAAAGTATGAAACGAATTTGGATGGTCATTGTGAGATGGAAGCAGATGTTTTTTGGGATAGTGCTGTAACTTGTGTGAATAAGTTATGGGAATCTCATGAAGGGTTGATGGAGCATGTAGCAGTGATTACATTAGCATCACAAAGAAGTACGAGTGTGTTCGTAGATGAAACAGGAACACCTTTAAGAAAAGCGATCAGTTGGATGGATCGACGTTCTATTAAAGACAATGTTGGAATGACGAGATTTAATAAAAGAGTCTTTAAATTAGCAGGAGCATGGGACATTGTAGATGACTACAATAGAAGTTGTCCTTATCACTGGGTACAGGTAGAAGAACCTGAAGTGATGGAGAAGTTACACAAATTATTATTCTTATCAACGTATTTAAACTTTAAAATGACGGGTAAGTTTACGGATAGTGTGACAAGTGCACCAGGGTATATTCCTTTTTCTTCTAAAAGAATGACGTGGGCAAACAAATATGACATTGAAGGAAAAGTATTCTTTGTGGATAAAGCTCATTTGTACGATTTGGTTCAACCTGGAGAGTTTATTGGTGAGTTAACAGAAGATGCTAAAACTGCATTCGGGTTTACAAGACCTGTTAGTGTTATTGCTGGTGGATCGGATAAAGCATGTGAAACGATTGGTGTAGGTTGTTTTGATTCATCTGTAGTAAGTGTTTCCTTAGCCTCAATGGTTACAGTCGAAACCACTACAGAAAAGTATATGCCTTTATATAGTGCAGGAACAGTGTATCCAAGTGCGATACCAGGAAGATATAATCCAGAACTTGGAATAACAAGAGGATTTTGGTTAATCAGTTGGTTTATCGAGGAGTTTGGTGAATTAGAAAAACAAGAATCAAAAAATCTAGATACAAGTATTGAAAGACTACTAAATGAAAAACTAAAACATGTTCCACCGGGATCAGATGGATTGTTGATGCAACCATTCTGGATGAGTGATGTTCGTTATCCAAGAGCGTCTGGAACGCTGATTGGGTTAAATGATGTTCATACGAGAATTCATTTTTATAGAGCCCTTTTAGAAGGACTTGGATATTCAATTAGAGAAGGTATTGATGCGATTGAAAGAAAGACTAAAAAAGAAGTAGAACGTATTGGGTTATCTGGCGGAGGGTCTCAATCTGAGATTATTTGTCAGCTACTCGCTAATATTTTAAACAAGGAAGTCTATGTTGTTCAAACACATGAAACAACAGGACTAGGCGCTGCGATGCTTGGGTATATCCATTTAGGGTTATACGACAGTGTAGCGGAAGCATCAATAGAGATGATAGATGTTCAAAAAACATATTATCCAGTAGAGAGCATTGCCGATAGATATGATGTGTTATATAAAGATTTATTTGGATATACGTATAAAAAGATGAAACCGATATACGAACGTATGGTGGATCTTAAACTAGGGAAGTGATTTACATGATGAAGAAAGTAAAAGAGATTTTATCAACATATGATTATGAGATTGATTTTTATATTAGAGAAGACAAAGTTGTATTTTTAAAAGGTGAAGTAAACAAGTGGCAAGAAGTTGTTGATATCGGACATAAAGTAGCTGCTGTAAAAGGTGTAAGAAACATCGTAAATGATATTACTTCAAAAGATATCACAGTGAAAACTGAAGACAACAAGAAACAGATACAAGAAGCCTTAAAGGGTAATGTTACTGAATGTGATGTATTAATCATCGGTGGAGGAGTATCTGGATGTGCGATTGCTCATGCATTTGGTAAATACGATTTAAAAACAATCGTTGTGGAAAAAAATTCTGATATTGGTACAGAAGCTACAAAAGCAAATAACGGGAATATTCACCCAGGATTGTTAGCAAAATACGGAACACTAAAGGCAAAACTAAACTTAAAAGGAAACAAGATGTATACCGATTGGGCGAAGGATTTAGACTTTGAATTACAAAGACCAGGTTCATTAGTTGTATTTTATGAAGAAAAACATAAAAAACAATTTGATGCGATGAGGCTTTTAAAAAGAACAGGATTAGGGTATTTTATTAAACCAGCAAAACAGATGATGCGTACTCCTGGCTTAAAGTGGTTAACAGCTAAAGAAGTGAAAGAAATGGAACCGAACATTAAAGGGGAACCCTTAGGTGGATTCTGGATGACAACGATGGGGATAGTAGAACCATTTGAAGTGGTATATGCCTTAAGCGAAAACGCCATTGATAACGGTGTAGAGTTTAAGATGAATACAAAAGTGCTGGCTATTCAAACCGAAGGTAACATACATAGGGTAATCACAAATAGTGGAATCTATAAAACGAAAACTATTATCAACGCTGCAGGGGTATACGCAGATAAGATTGCTGAAATGGTTAACGACAAGTTTTATACGATTCACGCAAGACGTGGAGCTATTGCTATATTAGATAAAAGCAGAAAAGGATTTATCAACCGTCCAACTGGAGTTGTTAAGTCCGGTGGAAATAAAAACTCTAAAGGTGGGGGCGCTAGTCTTACACCAGAAGGAAACTTCTTGTGGGGTCCTACCGCTAAAGAAGTATACGATAGAGAAGATAAATCAGTGGAAGCCGCTGATATGGAATATATCCTAGCGCTGGGTCAAAGTGTTACGGATGAAGTGAAAAAGAATGAAATCATTCAGTTCTTTGCTGGAATTAGAGCTGCTGATTACCGTGAAGATTTTATTATTGAAAAAAGTCGAACGGTGAATGGATTTATCCATGTAGCTGGTATTCAGTCTCCTGGTTTAGCTGCAGCCCCAGCGATCGCGGAGATGGTAGAGAAAATTTATAAAAAAGATCACAAACTAAAAGTAAAAGAAAATTACATTAAAACAAGAAAAAGAACACCAATCTTTAGAGAGTTATCACATGAAGTTCAAGATAAACTAATTCAACAAAACCCTAAATACGGAAGAATCATCTGCCGTTGTGAAATGATTACAGAAGGAGAAATCCTAGATGCAATTCATGCACCGATTCCTGCAACAAGCCTAGATGCCGTAAAAAGACGCTCTCGCGCTGGTATGGGTAGGTGTCAAAGTGGATTCTGTGGACCAAAGGTATTAGAAATTATCGCTAGAGAATTGGAGATACCATTAACTGAGGTAACACTTAAAGGAAAAGACACAGAAATTTTAGAAAGAGAAAATCGCTAGAGGTGACTTTATGAAAAAATTACAATATGACATCGTAGTGGTCGGAGGAGGACCTGCTGGGTTAGCCGCAGCGATTGAAGCAAAAAAAGAGGGTGTTGAAAAAGTTTTAATACTAGAACGTGATACAAGTCTAGGTGGCATCTTACAACAATGTATCCATGATGGGTTTGGATTACACAAATTTGGGAAACAATTATCTGGTTGCGAATATGCAGATAACTATATAAAGAAGTTAGATGGTAGTGAAATTGATGTATTACTAGATACAATCGTTGTTGAAATAAATGATGATAAAACAATTTATGCGATGAATGAAGCAGCAGGGATGATGGAGATTTCTTCAAAATCAATAATTCTTGCGATGGGTTGTAGAGAACGCACTCGTCCACAAGCTTTTATATATGGGACCAGACCGAGTGGTGTTATGACTGCTGGTACGGTTCAACGTTATATCAATATCGAAGGATACTTACCCGGTAAAAAAGCAGTGATCTTAGGTAGTGGTGATATCGGATTAATTATGGCGAGAAGAATGACACTTGAAGGAATTGATGTCAAAGGAGTATATGAGATTAGTCCAACCCCAGGTGGTTTAACAAGAAATATCGCTCAGTGTTTAGATGATTATGATATTCCAATGCATCTATCGACTACTGTCGTAAAAGTACATGGGAATAAAAGTTTAGAAGGTGTCACAGTCGCTAAAGTTGATGAGAACTGGAATCCAATCGAAGGTAGTGAGGAATATATCGAATGTGATTTATTGGTATTAGCTGTAGGGTTAATTCCAGAAAATGAGTTATCTAATCAGTTAAATATTTTAATTGACCCAAAAACAAAAGGTCCAATAGTAGATGATATGTTTATGACAAGTAAAGACGGTGTCTTTGCTTGTGGAAATGTAGTAACTGTATTCGATTTAGTAGACTTTGTGTCATTAACCGGTGAAATTGCTGGAAAAGGTGCGGCGAAGTATGTAAAAGGAGAATGTAATAAAAATAAAGAATATGTGAAGCTTAGTGCTGGTAATAACGTTAGTTTCGTTGTTCCACAAAAGGTGGATAAAAACAATTTAGAAGAAATGTTACCAGTATACTTTAGAGTCCGTACACAAGATGAATCAGTATATGCAAAAGTAGAGTCAAATGGAGAGTTATTCCATAAGAAAAAACATAGGGTCGTATTACCACCAGAGATGATTGTTGAAACAATTAAAACAGAGAAGATGGTTCATATCGGTGATACGATTACTGTTTCAGTGGAGGAGGCATAATATGAAAGAATTTACTTGTATCGTGTGTCCTGTAAGTTGTAACTTAACAGTTTCAGAACAAAATGGAGAAGTCACTGTAGAGGGGAATCAATGTAAGAGGGGTTTAAATTTTGGAATAAATGAATATACAGATCCCAAAAGAATGATTACAACTACAGTGAAGTTAAATCATAAAGAGTTAAGAAGGTTACCTGTAATCAGTACAGAACCAGTACCTAAAAATAGACTAATTGAACTTGTTCAATCGTTATATAAAATCGAAGTAACTACTCCTGTAAGTAGAGGAGACATCGTAATGAAAAATATAGGAAACACTGGTGTAGATATCTTAGCTACAAGAACAGTTAAATAAGAGGAGAGAAAGATGGAAAAAGCAAAAATTGTAGAATTTTTTAATTCTGTATTAGGAAAAGAAAGAGTATTAACTTCTGAGGAAGTATTACATGAGTACTCAACTGACATTACAGGAATGAGAATGGTTCAAAAAGTATTTGGATGGAAATCAGAATCATTAGCTACAGCTGTGTTAAAAATTAAAACAAAAGAAGAAGCGCAAAAAGTATTAGAATTTATGAATGAACATAATATCGTAAACGTACCTAGAACAGGTGGTTCTGGAGTATGTTTAGGATTAGAAACGCCAAAGGATAGTGTTGTTATAGATTTAAGTGATATGAACAAAATCATTGAAATCAATGAAGAAAACTTTACAGTAACATGTGAGTGTGGTGTACCTCTGGCTGAATTAGAAGAAACTCTAAACAAAAAAGGATACACAACAGGACATTTCCCACAATCATTACCATTAGCACAAATCGGTGGATTGATTGCGACTAGAAGTATTGGACAATTTTCAACGATGTATGGTGGAATTGAAGACTTATTAGTTGGTGTTGAAGGGGTATTACCTACAGGAGAATTAGTATATATTAAAAACAACCCCAGAAAATCAACAGGTCCAGACTTAAGACATGTATGGTTAGGTTCAGAAGGGGCATTCGGTATTATCACAGAAGCAACTGTAAAAATCTTTAAATTGCCACAAGAAAGAGTAATGCAAGCATTTGCATTTGACAACTTCCATACTGGTTTAACAATCATTAAAGAATTAATGCAAGATGGTTGGCATCCAGCTGTAACTAGATTACACGACCAAGTAGAAGCGAAAGAAAGTTATGGTCCATTCTTACAAGAAGGTGAAAATGTATTATTATTCATCTCTGAAGGTGCTAAATCATATGCAACTGCTGAAGGTGCTGCGGTAAGAGAAAAAGCATTAGCTCATGGTTGTAGAGAATTAGGAAGTAAGCCATTAGAGTTATGGTTAGTACATAGGAATGCAATTTGTGATCATTTAGATGTTTATGCAAAACAAGGTGCAGTTGCAGATACATGTGAGATTTCAGCAATGTGGTCTGACATTGGTAAAATCTATGACGAAGTTCGCGCTAGATTCGTAAAAGAAGTACCGGGTTTAGTCCAAGTATCAGGACATTCATCTCATAGTTATGTACAAGGTACTAACATCTACTTTATGTTTGGTGCTATGGCAAAACCAGGAGATATTGAATATGCCGAAAAACTATACAACCAAATGTTTGATATCGTACTACAAACTACACTTAAACATGGTGGATCAATTTGTCATCACCATGGTGTAGGTCGTTATAGAACAAAATACATGAAAGAAGAATTAGGAACTTCTCACATTATGTTAGAAAAAATGAAACAAGTATTTGATCCTAAAAACATCATGAATCAAGGTGTATTAACAAAATAATAAAGGAGGGACCTATGAAACTAATTAGTTGTATAAAAGAAGTATCTAATCTAGATATGATACTACCCAAAGACTGGGTAGTAGATTATAGTGGAAAAGCAGTTGATCTATACTACGCTACAAAGATGATCAATCCTTTTGATGAGACAGCCTTAGAGTTAATGTTACGGTTAAAAGACCAAACAGAAGCTTCAACCGAAGTTATAACCATTGGTAATGAAGATATCTTAAAAAAAGCATTAGCTGTCGGTGTAGACCATGCTACTAGACTAGATGTAAAACTGAATAAGTTCACGGTCCCAAATGAAACTGCTTCTCTTTTATATGATGTTATAAAAGAAAAGAATGCAAATATCATTTTCTGCGGTAAACAAGCAGATAACGGAAATCATGGACAAACAGGCCAAATCCTAGCTCAAAAGCTAGGTTGGCCTTGTTTTACTGATGTTATTGATGTGTTTATAGAAGAAGAATTTATTTTTATAAAAAGGCTTTTAAAAGAAGGAATTGAAACAATAAAGATAAAAGGCAATGTCGTTTTAGTAATAACCCAGTCTGGAAATAAGTTTTTACGTATGGCTACATTACTGGATGTAATCGCTGCAAAATCAAAGTCTATTGAAGTAGTAAAAAAGGATGATATATTGAATCAATATAATGTTAAATCTATATACATTGAACAGCCTAGTAAAAAAACAGAATATATTGAAATGAATGAACAAACACCAAAGGCGTTTTCTAAACTAATTCATTCATTAAGGGAGAAGGTATAATATGAGAGTTTGTATCGTTACTGATAAGATTAATTCAGTGCTTTCAGATGAAGTCAAAAGTGCTTTTTCTTATTTGAGTGAATGTGATGTGGATATTATTACCCTTGAAGCTACTAAAGAAGTTCAGACAGCAGAAGCGACTGTTCTTTGTTATCCATTTATCAAAGGAGATAAAAATAAGGCGATAGTTGAAATGGTAATGGATTATTCAAAAAGAGTAGAACCCGATTTATTTATTGTTACATATAATCCAGATGAAATAGTTCCGTTAATTAGTGAGGAGTTACAGGTTGAAGGCGTATTAAACTGTTTAAAAGTTCATGATATGGTTATAGAAAAAGAAATATATTCTGGTAATGCTGTGGCAGAGATTTTACTACAAAAGGGAAGTGTCATTTCTCCTAAACAAAAGAAATCAAAAATTTCACTAATGTATAAAAGTGTGGTCATACAAAATGTTAAAAAGGAATTAGTGAGTTTTGACTATGATTCTACAATTACATTGAATAATGAAACCTCTTTGGAAGAGGAAGACTTTGTCATCATTTGTGGGTATGGTATTGAATCAAAGGAAAACGTTGAAATATTATCCCAGTATGCTAAAGAACAAGGAGCAGTCCTATGCGGCACTAAAAAGGTAATTGATATGGGATGGTTGCCCCCTCGGTTGATGATTGGACAGACTGGACATACAATTCAACCAAATCTTTTAATAACGGTAGGAGTATCAGGTGCTGCGCCTTTATTAAATGGGATTAAAGAAGCGAAAAAGATTATCTCTATCAACAAAGATAAAGATGCAAGAATATTCTTGTATTCAGATTATGGTATCATAGGTGATTTTAAAGATGTGTTCAAGGGGTTATTTGAATGAAGAAGTTAAATGTAAAAGAACATTTTGAATATTTAAAAGACGAGTCACAGTTCACTGGAACTGCTGATGCAATTTTCCTGTGTGATTCTATTAAAGACATCGAAGAAGCATTCGAGTATGCAAAAGTACATAACAAACAAATCACACTTCAAGGAGCATTAACTGGGCTTTGTGGAGGTGCAGTGCCAGAGGGTGGAGTTGTAGTAAATATTTCAGAGTTAAACAAAGTCTTGGGAATGACATATGATGACGGGTATTGTCTTCATGTGGAAGCTGGTATTTCCTTAGGTGAGATTAATTCATTATTACAAACGAAACAGTTCGATATTAAAACATGGTCTGAGGAGTCAAAAAACATTTATATGGATTTTCAGAAAGAAGAGTTGTTTTTTGCCTGTGACCCAACAGAGACTCTAGCCACGATAGGTGGAATGGTTGCATGTGAAGCATCAGGTGCTATTTCTTATAAATATGGGTCAGTAAGAGAACATATTAATGGAGTAAAGATATTAACTCCAAAAGGGATAGTGGATATCAAAAGAGGTATGTACACCTATGAGGATTTATTAAAAATCTTAAAAGTTGAAGATCTACCTTCTTTAAAAGTTACAGTGGATAATCTAAAGAATGCAGCTGGTATTTATTATAAAGAAGATATGGATTTGGTTGATTTGTTTATTGGAAGTGAAGGAGTCTTTGGCATTATTGTTGAAGTAACACTTAAATTAACAAAAAAACCAAAACAAATAGTTGGAATGCAACTATTCTTTAAAGACGATCAAACACATAAATTTGTTCAGTTCTTAAGAGAGGAGTTTTCTTTTAGAAGTAGCGTTGCTGCAATTGAATATTTTGATTCTAAGGCACTTGAGCTACTATATAGTAGTGAGTTTGCTATTGATAAAATAAAGCAGTTTGAAGCAATACCAGACTCTGTTAAAGCAAGTCTATATATAGAGTTTCATTTAGAAGAAGATTCACTAGATCAACTTCTTATTGAACTTGTTTCTACGTTTTCCAAATATTCAATTATAAAAGAATTACAGTGGATATCATTAGATGATACAGATTATCAAAAGTTAAAAACATTTAGACACTTGGTACCAGAAGTAGTTAATCATGTAGTTCAAGAACAAAAACGCAATAACTCAGACTTAACGAAGATTGGAACAGATATGGCTGTTTTAGATAAAGACTTAGAATACATAATGAATATGTATAAAAATGATTTAGAAGCAGCAAGGTTAGATTATATTATCTTTGGTCATATTGGTGACAATCATCTACATGTAAACATTCTTCCTAAATCTGTAGATGAGATGAAAGAAGGTTGGTCCTTAGTAACAAAGTGGGCTAAAGTAGTCATAAAGTTAGAGGGTACTGTCTCAGCTGAACATGGGATTGGTAAACTGAAAAAGGGATTATTTGATATAATGTTTTCAAATAGTGATATAATTAATACTAGAAAATTAAAGAAACTATTTGATTCAGAATACAGAATCAATAGAGGTGTTTTAATAGATTAGGGAGGTGCGTTGGATGAAACTAAAGAAGCCGATGCCAGCGTATGTACAAATAAAAGACGATATCGTTAAACGTATTCGTTCTCATGAATGGGAAATAGATGAAAAACTACCTTCAGAACTACAACTGATGGAATACTATGATGTAGGTAGAGGGACTGTTCGTGATGCAATGAAACTAGTCATTGAAGATGGATATGCAAGAATTAAAAAGGGTGTTGGTACATTTGTAGCACAACATTCTGTAGGTATATCTTTAGAGCCATTTGTTAGTTTAACGTATTTTATTCAAATGCGTGGACTTACAATTACTTCTAAGATTTTAGAAACTAAAACGTTAGAAGTCGGAGAAGAACTTTCTAAAAGAACTGGATTACCTGTTGGATCAAGTTGTCTCTTTATGAAACGATTAAGAATACTAGAAGGAGATCCTTTTGCAGTAGAAGAGTTTTATTTTACAAAAGAAGCTCAAGAAATGTTTGAAGGATATGACTTTACAAAACCGATATCAAACTTCATGTTTGAAGAGAATGACGTTTCAGTATCAAAGATGAATATGGACTTTAATATTCTACCTGTAGAAAAAGAACTTGCAGAATTATTAGAGATACCAATGAATCAAAGAATGGTTTTATCAAGTAGACAAGTATTTGTAGAACCAGATAACAAAATCTACTATTACCTTGATTTCTATGCAGGTGCAGAAAAAGGATTGTTAGGTAAAAATCAGTTTATGTAAAATAAAAATATAATCGGAAGATTATATTTTTTTATTATCAAATTTTTTTGAATTATTAAAAACAGTAACCTTTTAGAGTTTGAGAGGTAGAATGAAATTATTTGGAGGATTTATAAAGTAATGTATTATAATTAAACAAAGCATTATGCCATTTGAAGGAGATATTTTATGAAGAAGAGAAAAATACTCTACCCCATTGAGTTTGAGAATGTTCAATACGAGAAGGTGATTCAAGATTTTACTGTGTTTATTGATAAGTGTACATGTTATCTTGAAGATAAGTTTCGTGAAGAAATAACCCAATCGTTTCGAGAGGAAAATGATTCTTTTTCATTGGAAATACAAGGAAGGTTTTTAAAGAAAATTATTGACTATATAGAGAAATCGAATTTAGTTTCAATAAACCTACATAAAAAGATAAATGAAAAAGTGTTAATTTTTATTGAAGAATACTTAATAATTGGTTCGGAGTATATTGTTGCTTTCATAGTTAGTTCTTTAAGTTATTATACATATAAAAGCACATTCTCTTTAGAAAGTGTCATCAAACATCAAGGGAAAACAGCGATAAGTGAAATAGAGTTATTGACAATGATGAATAATCCTAGCCTACGTTCTTTTGTTACACCACATATTTCCGAGCAGACTTATAATTTCTTAGAGATATGTGAGGAAAATTTTCTTTTAATGAAAGTAGATGAGGAAAGCAAGACTTGGAAATCCGAGGTAGGAGATAGACAATATCATATTAAGATAGATCAGATGTTTAAACTTATAAACCTGATTGAAAACTTTGCACACCCGAGACTATATATTTTGGATTGTGCTCAGATTATGATGAATATCATGAGTCGTACTCTAATAAAAATGATCGGGACACATCCGTTTGAGAAAGAAATTACCAAAATGCAAAAGAAGGAAGAATTGCTTAATTATGAAGAAACTGTAAATTGGGAGGTTACAAACTCCTTAAGGGTGTTTAAGGAGCAAAATAAATTTTTTTCGGAGTTAATGTTAGATTATGTTCAAAGAACATATTATGGTTTTGATGAAAAATTTCATGAGAAGGGTATACTGTCTGTTTTAAAGGTTAATGAAAGAAAAAAAACACAACTATTTGAACTGCTCCCTCTAATGATTTACAGACAATATAGTGGAAATCAAAATCAACTTCTTGGGTTGATGGAAAACATAAGTGATGAGTTTCGTGCAGACAAATATAACCTCGAAGATGTGAAGAACCTTATGGAAACAGTTAACAATAGGTTAGCAAAGAAAACTTTGTTGTTAAAACAAGAAAAGGGGAAAACTAATTATGCGTAAACTATATGAATTGTGGGGAGATAGAATTAGTAAACTAGGAGAAGATTCGTTTATTAGTTTTAGGTATTATGATCGCTTGGCTTGGGAACATGATAAAAGAAGAGAGTACGATACAGCCCTACAGTTTTATGAGAAGGGACTTGAATGTCTCTATGATCTGCTGGATATAAACACAAAAGAAATAGGACAAAGACGCTTCCTATTAACCCTGATTGTTATTCTTTTAAGAAGGACTTTTGATGGTAAAGAGGTGAAATATTTAGGCTTATGGTCAAACAACCTAGAAAAAAAGTTATTATCATTTTGTATAGAATATCTGTCATGTTTAGATATTGTTTCGAAGAACTTTGAAGATGAAAGAAGTGAGGATGAACCATTTATAATTCGAGAGTTATTTGAGGAGATTGTAAATCTGATTTATGAGAGAGGTCAGATCCATAAATCGATTTCAGGAACATATACCTTAGAGTTTTTAATTAAATTTTTCCTGTCTGTATTAGGAACACCTAATAGTGAGAGACTTTATTTTAAGTATTTTGATATTATAAAGGCAATAACTGAGGGCTATATACAAGAGTTAGAGGAAGATTTAAGTCCAATAAATCAGGCAATAACAAAGAACTTCAATGTGGATGCTTTCCTTGAAAACTATGGAAAGAAAATTGTATTTGCAAATGCTGTTGTACTTAATTATATTGTCATTTTATATAACAGTCTTTTAATGGTTGAAACGGAAGGACTTGTTGACGAAATAACTTGCAGTAAAATAAAAGAATCCTATGAACTTCTAGAAAAAAAAGGGATTATTCGACTAGCAGAATGGGCAATGGAGTTTAAAAGAACAATTGAAGTAAATACTGCTGTGAATTATAAAAATATAGCGGAATTCTATTTGCTTAAAAGAGATTATAGCTCCGCTTTAGAAAACATCAACTCTGCGTTAGATGAAGCAGAGGGGATTGTTCACGAAAAAGAAACTTTCATTTGGAAGGCGACTAAGTTGAACATATTATCAGGTTATATTTTAAATCAACACCAAGATAGTAAAACTGTAGCTGAAGCGGAAAGACTTGCTACTGTGTTAAAAGGTTGCACGATAGAAGATTCGAGAATTTTTGAGTCACTAGCAAGATATTATTTTACAGTTTCTACACTAAAGGATGGGCATATCAAAGAGGCGAAAAGGTTTATTGATTACGCTATTTCGATAGACAATAACAACAATTATACCCAACACTATACATATTTGAGGCGTTTGAGTTTAAGAAAAAAAATTAATCAGTAATAAGAGGAAAGGTTTAGTTTTTACTAAATCTTTTTTCTTTGCCAAGTTTCTATCACAAAAGGAAAAATATTTTCCTTTCTAAAAAGATTCATACTTATTATTTTTGCAAGTTATAACAAAATCTACTGATACAAAAGATATGAGATTATAAGAATGTAAAGAGGGAGTTCTACTATATAGCGAATTTGTTAGTGAATGAACTTTGAAATAATTATAAAGGAGAATGAAAATGAAAAAAATATTTGTTTTGGTGATGTTGTCTTTTATTACAATGTCAATTGGCACATCAGTAGATGCGAGTTCTTCTACAGAAGAATATAAAATTACTGGTAGAGAGGTAAGTGAAGAGAATTTAAAAGATATTGATTCACTTGGCTTTAGAAGTATTTCAATAACTAATGTGTATGAAGTATATCATCATTATAAAAGTTTTAATGTATGTAGATCTAAAAATTGGTGGCAGTTTGGAAAAACTATAACAGTTGAATCTGATGAGCGTGGTTACTGTCCAAAAGGATATAAGTTTCTGAGTAGTAAAGGAGAGTATGTCGAGAGTAAATTTGATGTGGTTGAAGGTTATACCTTATATCGAAAAGAAATAAGAGAGGTACATTTTGACTCGATAAATGACTCATTAAAGAATGGTACGACTAAAAGCAAAAAGTTAATTCATCGCAGAGTGGATTCCTTAGAGATTGATACTTTAAATCTATATCAGCAAAACTATAATTCAAAATTAGGGAAATCAACAGATACTATAAGTAGATCGGGCTGTCTTCTTACTTCCGCAACAATGTTGATCAATGCATTCAAAAACACTGAACTTACACCTCCAGAAACAAATTTAAATCTTGTAACACATAAAGAGGGATGGTTCTTGTGGTATAGTCCTGGTAAATATGGGTTAGAAACAAAATTATCACATGGGACTACACCTGGAAGAACTTCAAAAATAAGTTTTAACGATACGGAAGAATTTAATAAGTATAAAGACAATGTTATTGAAGAACTTATCAAAGGGAAGTTGGTTATTGGTAAAGTTCAAGGGGCTAGGAGTCATTATGTGCTGGTGAAGGGATTTACAGAAGAAGGCAAGTTGATTATTGCGGATCCTGCAAGTAAATCAAGACAGTTCTTTATTGATCTTAAAAGAACTTATTCACGATTTAATGTAGGATACGCAGCTTATAGTAAAAAATAGCTCATACTTAGAGGATGATTAGTATAGGAGCATCCGTAAAAAGATGCTCCTATTATAAACGTAAAAATGGCAAGTTTAATAAAAAGAAGAGGTGTTGGACATGTTAAGCACTCGGTGTAATTTGATAATCAATATTGATGTAATGGATGAACGTAGTTTAGAAAAAGTAACTAGCAGTATGAAGACGGACTACTTTAAGAGAAATAGTGCAAAGTATGAGTTAAGAGATTTTTTATACCTATATTATCCTGTAAAGGCTAAACATAATGACTATTTGGATTTTTTTGAGTCTCCAAGGCGTGTTGCTCTTATAAAGAATCAGTTTGATGGGTTGTTCATAATTGACTTAACTAGATGGCAGGTTTTAAGGGGACCGATGATGGATATGCTAAAGGAATATATTGAGGAAAATCATCAAATAAGATTTGTGTTAATTGTTTCTTGTCCTACCGAAGAAGTCAAACTATTTAGTTCATTTTTTTCTGAATTTACTTTTTTTACCCTAGAAGACCTAACTTTTAAGGATGTTAATCATTACACAAAAATTCTTGAGTATCAGTTTGAAAAATGTGACCTCGATAGTCTACATAAAATAGTAAACACACTTGTGGATAGCGAGAAGTTTTCAGGCAGTATGACTGTAAAAGGATTTGCTAGCTATTTACTTCAAAATGAGTTAAATCCATCGACTGATAGTGTAGATAGCTTTTTGAGGAGTAAGGAAAGTAGTAAAGTGTTTAAAAAATTTGGTTATGGAGGAAAAAGATGAAAGATTTTGCTTTTAGAGGAAGTTGTTTTAAGACTTACGATGAGTTAAAGAAAATGCAATCAATTCTTGAAGTTGATTTGAATGACCCCACAATTAGTGAAAGTGGTCCTGTTTTAAAAGTGAAGGGTGAAAAAATTCTTCTAGATAGGAGCGATGGTCATAAAATTTTTGTAGGTGGAACTGGTGGAGGAAAAACCACCAGAGGCATTATTCCGGAATTAAAGATGATTGCTAAATCTAAAAAGTCACTTCTTGTACATTCGCCTAAGGAGGATATCATAAATATTACTGGGCAGTGCTTTTTAGATGAAGGATATAAAGTTAAAAAAGTTTCTTTTAGAAGTATTTCAACTTCAGACAGGTTTAATCCATTAGCTGAAATTTTTGATTTATATTACAATCCACAAAATGATCAACAAAAGAAAAATACTGCTTATGAGTTAGTATCCGATCTTGCAGAGGCGTTTGTTGTAAATACAAGTAAGGACCCATTTTGGGATGAAGGGTCAAGAACATTATTGATAGGTTTATGTTTAGCCCTGTTGGAGTTTGTTGGTGAAGAGGGAAAAAACATTTATACATTGGAAAATGTATTTAGATTCTACAGACAAGGGATAGAAAAGTTCTCGGGGGATAAATTGTATTTTGATGAATACTTTTCTACTCTGAGTGAAAGTTATCCAGGAGTTGATCAAATAAAGTCAGTCATTAATTACCCTGGAGAGACTCGCAGTAGTATGTTTGCTGTATTTGAAGGAAATATGTCATTTATAACAAAATTACCTGCCATCTTGGATCTAACGTCAACTAGCGACATTGATTTCGAGAGTTTTATTTCTGAACCTACAGTAATTTTTCTTGTAACAAAGGATGAATCCGATGGTGGAATTAAACTTATGAATGCATTTGTAAGCCAATTGTACAGTTGGTTAGTTAATAAAGCACTTGACCTTGGGGGAACACTTCCATCTGTTGTAGAATTTGTGTTAGATGAGTTTTCCCTGTTAGGCGAAGTAAAAGGATTTGATAAGTTTGTTGCTGCAGCAAGGTCGAGGGGAGTAAGATTCACCCTTGTTGTACAGGGAAAGAGTCAGCTAGAACATATATATGGTAGAACAGGAACTGAAACGATAATGACCAACATGGGTACTGTTATTTTCTTTGGTTCAAGAGATATTGAACATCTTAAAGAAATATCGGTGGCTTGTGGAACGAGAAAAACAAGATATTCAGGAGAAGAAGTGCCTTTGATGTCAATAAATGATTTACAAAGACTAAATAGTGACCACGGCGAAGTGTTGATTTTGGTATGTGGTGTTGTTAGTACTGCTAACTTGCCTTTTATGACATATTATGGCTTTAATACTAAGAATAAAAGATTTGAGTACAAAGGCCGAAGAAAAATGTTTAAAAAAGAAAAAGTCGATTTAATAAACTTCGTTAAAACTCAAAGAAGAAAAAAACTCTATGAGATATTAGGAGAGAAAAAAAATAATGAATAATTTAGTCTATGATGAGAACTTAGAACGTCTTATTGATATAAAAACTTGGATGTTGAAAGAACATAGAACATTTTGGGTTAGTGGTTCTATTGATTCAGAAAAAATGATTGAAGTAAACACGTTATTACATTATTTAGAATCCAATAACTCAGAAGAAGAAATAGTAATTTATTTAAACTCGGACGGAGGGTGTGTGAATAGTGCTTTAGCTATAGTCGATACTTTTAAAATGATTTCATGCCCGATCGCAATTTACTGTGTTGGAAAAGCTTACTCTGCTGCAGCAGTCATTTTGGCCGCAGGAACAAAGGGGAAAAGATTTGCATTAGAGCATTCTGAAATAATGATACACCAAGTGTCAGGGAGTTTTGGAGGAAAGTTAACAGATGTCAATATTCTTGCGGAACGAATGAGAAAAAACAGTAAATTGGTTTGTGACATTTTAGTCAGAAGCACGGAAAATTCTAAGCAAACCATTGAACAAGCACTTGAGAATGATAATTTTATTTCTCCGTTAGAAGCGAAAGAGTTCGGAATTATTGATGAAGTGATTAGTTTAGATAAATTAGATAAGGTATCAGATAGGTAATATGACTGATGGAGAGGGTATTTTCCAAGACATACACTCTCTTTTTTGTGCAAAGCATACTTGACATTATATGCAAAGTTTACTATACTTGAGATGCAAAGCAAACTATGCAGGAGTGTGGTTAGATGAGAACAAGAATAAAGGAACTTCGGAAAGAAAGAAAGATTTCTCAATCAGAATTAGCTGAAGCTGTTGGAGTTACAAGACAGACGATTACTTCGATTGAAGTAGAAAAATATGTGGCTTCATTACAATTGGCATATAAGATTGCGGTGTTTTTTGGATTAACAATTGAAGAAGTTTTTGAGTTGGAGGAGGAATAATGAATACATTAGAAGTGATGAACTTAAAAAAGACTTTTAAGTTATCGAGAAAACAAAGAAGAATTGAAAAGACTGATGAAAAAGTAAAGGTTGCATGTGATGGATTAAGCTTTACAGCGTATCCAGGTGAAATCTTTGGACTATTAGGTCCGAATGGTGCAGGTAAAACAACTTGTTTAAGAAGTATCTCAACACTAATCAAACCAGATGAAGGGGATATCACTGTAGGTGGTAGTAGTGTAAAAGAGGATGCATTCGATGTATTGGGTAAAATCGGATTTTTAACAAGTGAGTTAAAACTAGAAGATCACTTTACACCAAATTATTTATTTACATATTTTTCAAAACTTCATGGTATTGATGATGAAGAATTAATTGAAACAAGAAAAAATGATTTATTTAAACGATTTGGTATTGATAAGTTTATGGAAGTTAAAGTTGGAGAATTATCAACGGGGATGAAACAAAAAACTTCTATCGCTATATCATTAGTGCATGATCCAGAGTTTGTTATATTTGATGAACCAACAAATGGGTTAGATGTACTAACAGCTAGAAACGTTACGGATTATTTAATCGAGTTAAAAAATCAAGGTAAAACAGTTATTATCTCAACGCACATTTTAAGTGTTGTTGAAAAGTTATGTGATAGAGTCGGAATTATCATCAAAGGTAAAATGAAAGTCTGTGACACGGTTGCTAATATATTAAAAGATACAGATAAGGATTTAGAAGATATCTTTTTCGATCTAGTTAAAGAAGAGGAGGGTGAATTCTAATGAGAAATGCTTTAATCGTATTTAAAAAAGAATTTTATAGAGTAGTAAGTGATAGAAGATTATTAATTATGAGTATCTTCTTTCCTGGTTTAATGATTTTTATGATGTATTCTCTTATGGGGAATGTAATGGAAAATGAAACACAGGATGTAGCAATGCATGAAATGGTTATTTATCATGAGAATACGCCTGATGTAATATTGGATGGATTTAGTAATATCAAAGAGTTTTCTGATTTGAACGAAGATGGAGAAATAGATTATACATCTGAGTTTGAATTAGTACCAGTTGATCTCCATTTAGCGAATGAGTTAAGTGCTGAAGAAATTGAAGAGAAAATTTTAGCTGGTGAAATTGATTTATTGATTGTTTTCCCAGAGGATTTTGAGGGATCATTATTAGACTATCAACAAGATGGGTATGTTATACCTAGAATTGAAATCGCCTATAACCCTGGTGAAAACTATAGTCAAAATACATACAACAATGTAAACGGGATATTATCACAATTTGTTAACGCAGAGTTAAATGCTAGATTCGGAGATCATATGCAAGTTGTTGATTATAATCACACGTACATTGTGAATGAAGAAAAAGCTCAAGGACAAGCATTTGCGATGTTGTTACCGATGTTGGTTATTATGTTCTTGTTCAGCGGTGCAATGAATATCGGGCCAGACAGTATTGCTGGTGAAAAAGAACGTGGAACGATTGCAACATTGTTAGTAACTCCGGTGAAACGTTTTGAGATTGCGATCGGTAAAGTGATGAGTTTAAGTGTAATCTCACTTATGAGTGCTACTTCATCATTTGTAGGAATCATCTTTGGATTACGTAATTTAGCCGGTGCTGAAGGTGGAGAGTTAAATGCTAGTATTTATGGCATGAATGATTACTTAATGATTATTGCTGTACTGTTTGCAAGTGTTCTAGTAATCGTTGGAATTATTGCTGTTATTAGTACCTATGCAAGAACAATCAAAGAAGCTGGGATGTTGATTTTACCATTTTACTTCATCAGTATTATCGTTGGGGTAACATCTATGTTTAGTGGTGAAGCTGCTACAAGCACAACTTTATATTTAATCCCACTTTACAACAGTGTAAATATGTTGATCAGTATTTTAACATTCGAAGTAGTTCCAATGCATTTTGTTTTAATGGTTACTTCAAGTGTTGTTTATGTAACTATATTAATCTTTATTATGAACAAACTTTTCCAAAACGAAAAAGTTATGTTTAGTAAATAGAAGGTGAGTTTATGCAAGAGTATAAAGAAAACGTAAGAAAAAGAGTTGGTTGGTATATTCTGCAAATGATTATTTTGGTGATTGCTGTAGCAGTTAGTATAATAGTCACAATCAATCAACCAGTCATTGAGGAAAACTTAGGATTTGTAGATGGATTATCCGAAGGATTTAGATTAGGGATCTTAATTGCTGTTGCCTGGCATGTTGGAAAAACATTAATGAAAAGTGCAAGAGCACTAACGGATGATGAAAAGTTAAAGAAACTTCAGATTGAAATGAACGATGAAAGAAAAAGATTCATTGATGCCCAAGTTGGTAAAAAAGGATTCGAGATTATTATTTTCGTTATCTCTATCGCAACGATTGTTGCGGGTAGTCTTCATCATGAAGTATTTTTAACACTGATTGCTGTTTGGATCTTTGTAATGCTTACAAGAGCGGGTCTAAGAGCATTTTACGAAAATAAGTATTAAAAAGGATGCTACGAAAGTAGCATCTTTTTATGTGTGTACTTTATTAAATGAGATGGACTTCTAATTTAGTGTTACTATAATAATAAGAGTTGGAGGCGTTAAGATGAATTATACAGAAGAATTTGCAATTTGTTTGGATAACTCAAACATTGATTATGACGTTCAAATAGGAGAGGTTAACGAAACCTTTAGTATATTTGAAATAGATTCTATTGATTATAGAGATTACAATGTGACAGTATCTATTTCTAATAAGACAGTTGGATTTGCATTTAAAAATGTAGCTAAGATAAACATAAAGAATGCAAAACAATTGTTAGAAACTATGAGATCATTAAATGACTTAAATATGAGAGCAGCAACTTTTAAGTGGAGTCTTGGTAGAACTGGAGATGTATCAGTAACTCATTCTATGGTGAAACAATTCCAATCACCAGAAGAACTAACTACTTTCTTAAAAAAAATGCTTCAAGAACTATTTTCGGTATATGTACCTGCATTAAGGGAGAGAATATA
>PPCM01000776.1_pt1 | contig 20332 bp, 12 predicted proteins | sample 1555541 | NCBI WGS metagenome assembly PPCM01 (sample SAMN05284479, study PRJNA326546) | Marine sediment metagenome, whole genome shotgun sequencing project. | isolation source: marine sediment | place: Germany: Wadden Sea | collected 2012-09-05 | reverse complement strand
GGGGGGGGGGGGGGGGATGATCATTCGTCTCCGTGCCCGAATGTCATTCCGAGGGATTGCAAAGCTTTCAATCCCTTGAGTTTTTTCTGCAGATCGCTCTCCTCCGCCTTTCCAGGGGTGTCCGTGAGAAGTATCAGCACTTCGGCGTTTTCCGCGGGCGTTACCTCGCAGTGCTTCAGGGCGGTAAGTTCCTGGATCAGTGCATCTTTCATTCCCCTTTCAGGGTATGCCAGGTAGCTGAAAACGGGCATTTATCTCTCCTTTTTCCAAGGTGACCGGTTCGCGGCGAACCATCGCGGGGCGGATAAAAATGCGCGCCTGTCGCCGTGTCATTGTAATCCTGTTGCCGTGTCATTGTAATACGGACATGCGCCGGCGGATAAACGATACTCTGTAACTGTTCAATCCCCCCCGTTGAAGCCCGCGATGAAATCCGACGAAACAACTAGGGAATTGGAACCAAAAAAACATCGCTCGAAATATCCCTTCATATTATCCGAAAAGATAATATAAAGGGGGCGGCGTGCTTGATTCGGAAAGCGTTCCCAACGTAAAGCAGTGGGAAGGCCGCCGGGTTGGACGATAATGGAGATGTGTCGCCGCCTGTGAACCGCCGGTGTTCCGGGAATAAAAAAGCGATCTTTACTCAAAAAATTACTCATTACCGAGAAAAGGGATAAAACGCCGAACAGGCCGGTAATGATACGTTATCGTAATGTCGTAGTGTTTACATTTAAACTCATTTACGATACATATACAAGATAAAAAGACGGAAAAAATTGACTTAGGTCAAAAAGTCTCGAAGTCGCTTGCGGTATGTTGTAGGCAAATAAGTGCCGGCTCTTCACAACCCGAATTCTTACAGCCGCTTTAAGTTCGGCGAAAGGGTGTTCAATGCGGGAATTCAAGGTCCTTCTTCAGGAATCCGCCGCCGTTCACGGTCATCTCTGCGCGGGGCAGGTGGTGGGGGTTCGTATGGCCATGCTCGGATGCAGGCTTATCGGGCTTGACGAGCCCACCAGCCGGGAGCAGATAAAAAAACTCCTCGTCTACGTCGAGATGGATCGCTGCACGGCCGACGCCGTGGCCCATGTCACCGGGGTCAAGCTGGGGCGAAGGAGCTTGAAGTTCATGGATTACGGCATCATGGCCGCCACCTTTGTAAATCTTGAGACAGGGCGATCCATTCGAATTATCTCCACCGAGGAGGCCAGGAGCCTTGCCGAGGCTTATGCGCCCGAAGTCGCGAAACCGTCGGAAAGGCAGCTTGTCGCCTACCGGCGAATGCCCGATTGCGTGCTCTTCAGGGTCCAGGAGGTTCGGGTAGCAGTGGATGAGTTCGATATGCCCGGGCCCACGAAGAGGAAGGCAACCTGTGAAAACTGCGGCCAGGTGGTGCGGGACGCAAGGGAGGTAAGCATCGAGGGAAGGGTGCTTTGCAAACCCTGTACGGAAGATTCCTATTTTACCCATGCCCGTGAGATTTCGTGGCCGGATATGAACCGGTCTCCGGAAGAAGATTGATGCCCATGTAAAAAGTCCGAAGTCGTTTCTTAAACTACTGGAGCATGTATTCGGTGTTTAGTCGCGCGCAAGATATTGTGTTCACTTTTTAAAATGCCCGACTTTTTGCAGGGCCGTCAAGATTAATCCCCGTAGCCGTTGCAAGGGGTGTGGAATTAAATGACGCCACACCCTCGGGAGAGCTCATTTCATGAAATCCGTCGTATTGCATTACGGCAGCGCAGCAGTAATTGTGGAAATTAATTTTTCCAGACCCCTAAGGAGGTGACCCTTGCTGAAGAAAATTAATGTGGAAGATGCAGTCGGTACGACACTGGCCCATGATATAACGGAGATTCGTCCCGGTGAATTCAAGGGGAGGGCTTTTAAAAAGGGGCACACCGTATGTGACGAGGATATCTGCCGGTTGCAGAAGCTGGGCAAGAACCACCTCTACGAGATGAAGCTCTCCGAGGACGAGATCCATGAAAACGAGGCGGCCGAGCGCTTGGCCTCCGCGCTGGCGGGGGAGGGGATATATACAAGCGATGAACCCAGGGAGGGGAAGATCTCCCTCTATGCCCAAAGGGACGGGCTTCTTTATATCGATACGGCCGCCCTCGCCGCCTTCAACATGGTGGACGAGGTGATGTGCGCCACCCTCCATACCCATACCCTCGTGAAAAAAGGTCGAAAAGTGGCGGCAACAAGGGCCATCCCCCTTGTTATGAAAAGGGGGCCCGTGGAACGGGCCGCCGGTATCGCCTCTGCGGGAGGGGACGGCGTGGTTCGCGTAAAACCCCTGGGATCGGCGAAGGCGGGGCTGATCATCACTGGAAACGAGGTCTACAACGGCTTGATCAAGGACCGGTTCGAGCCCGTTTTAAGAAAGAAGATCGAAGACCTCGGTTCCGTAACGGGGGGCGTTACATTTACACCGGACGATACCGGAGCGATCCGCCTTGCAATCGAAAACCATCTTGAAAGCGGATGCGACCTGATCCTCCTTTCCGGGGGGATGAGCGTGGATCCCGACGACGTGACAAGAAAGGGAATCCGCCTTGCCGGGGCAAAGACGTTTCACTACGGGGCTTCGGCCCTTCCCGGCGCCATGTTTCTCGTTGCCTATATCGACAACGTACCCCTCCTGGGAATACCGGCATGCGGCCTTCACCACCGGACGACCATACTGGACCTGATCCTGCCGAGGGTTCTCGCCGGTGAAACAATCGGCAAAAAAGAGCTGGCCTTCGTGGGGCACGGGGGGCTCTGCATGGATTGCGATCCCTGTATTTTTCCACTTTGCCCCTTTGGAAAGGGAGTCTGAGCCCATTCCCACCGGTTCGTTACGGTAAGTTCTTCTTCAGTCGCTCTCACGAAGCGGGTGATGCCGTCTCGAGACAGCTGTTCCGAGCTTACCGACAATCCCGCCAAAAGCCGATTTTTCGGAGCCTGTCGTATCGAAGGGACAAAGCGCCGTTGTGCGCGTCCTTTCAACCCTGATTCCAGGGGGTGACAAGCGAAAACACCTATTCCCCTGAGTCCTGAAATATCCCGTTGCATTTGCGGATATCATTTGTTTCGATCTGAAATATGACGAAGATGTCACAAACGGTTCCCAATTTTGCTATTGATGTGATTTGATTGGTTCAGGAAGTTACGGCAGGGGGCAAAAATAAAATCTTTTCATCCCAGTGAGCAATCTGCTTGACAATGTAAATTTCACTTGCTAAGAAATAGCCAAAAGTTAACAAAACTAAGCAAGCGGAGGTGCAATCATGGGAGACTTAAATCAGGAAAAGGGAACTCACAACAAGGTTGAACCGATTGAAAGCTTAAAGGACATCGAGGCGATAAAGGAGATACTCGCCGGAAATCCAAGGAATTTTGCACTGTTCACCGTCGGCATCAACACGCCCCTGAAGGCGGAGGAGCTGGTGGAGATCGAAGCGGGGCGGGTCAAGAACCTGAAAGAGGGAGAGACCTTCGAGGTTCAAGTGGAATCGGCTCGGACCCCGAGGGAAGTCACCTTGAACAGGGATTGTATCCAGGCGATCGGAGCATTGCTTGAAGCCGAAAAACCGGCGGACGGGGACAAACTCTTCCTTTCCCAGCGCGGAGGAGGCCTTTCGGCAAATTCGGTGGACCGGATGGTCGGGGACTGGTGCGAGGCGATCAATCTTTCGGGAAATTATGGGGGAGACTCCCTCAGGAAGACCTGGGAATTTCACCGCGACGCTTGATGACCTATTATCCGACTTGATGCGGGGAGGGGCAACGGGGACGTGTCCATGGGATAAATGCCCGGGGCATGATACGGGGCCGGCCGGATGAGGAAAAAACATGGAAGGCTAAGTATTCCAACACTTCCGCCGTGTTGACGGGGACCGCCGCTTGGCCCCGGATTTTCAAACGGTCTCGATAGAGTCGGGACATCATAAAGAATAAAAGGCAGGGCATCCGAAACCATCGGTACCCTGCCTTTGTTGTTCACGGGATGTTCACTCCCTGTTTTTATTCTTCCTTTTTTGATACCACGCCTTGTCCCCGTACATGGTGTCCATGCAGGAGGGGCAAAGGCCGTGGCTGAAGAGCACCTGGGAGTTTTTCTCCAGGTAGATCTCCATCTTCTCCCATATCCCCGCATCGTCCCTGATGCTCTTGCATTTTGAGCAGATGGGCAGAAGCCCCCTCAGGATTTTGACTTCTATATGGGTCCTGACCCTGGCAAGGAGTTCGGCGCCGTTGAACGGTTTGGTCACGTAGTCGGCGCCCCCCACCTCGAACCCCCTTACGATATCCTCGGTTTCGGTTTTGGCGGTAAGGAATATCACCGGTATATGCCGTGTGCCCATGTCGGATTTGAGCCTCCTGCACACCTCGTATCCATCCATCTCCGGCATCATGATGTCCAGGAGAACCAGGTCGGGTTCCCGATCCTTCACGAACTCAAGTGCTTTGTTCCCGTCCCGGGCAAACCCCAGTTCATGGCCGCTCTCGGAGAGGAGGGTGCCCAGGTACTGGAGGTTCTGGGGGTTGTCGTCCACGATCAGTATCAGGGATCTATTTTCCTTCATCGCTTTGCTCCGTGGTTCGTGTCAGGCGGTTGACGAAATCTGGAAATGCCTTCAGTTCCTCTTCTATATGGGTAATGTCGAACGCATCCGTGAATCCTTCGAGTCTTTTACCGAAGGTTTCGAGGGGGGGGATCGAATATTGTTCTCCTAAGGCCGCAAGCCTTGCTGCGAATTGACCGATCTCTCCCATGACCATGGCATTGGCAAGGGTTCGGGAGAGGGGCAGCAGGTCCTCCGTGAGAATTGCGCCAAGGGCTTCCGGAATATCCATGGGACCGTCCGTTTCGCTCGTCGGCAGGGCCGGCGAGGTGCCCACCGCCCTGGATTGAACGGTATGCGCAAGGTGAAGGGTGAGTTCGGCAAAGAGGGCGCCCGCCCTCACCGGTTTGTTGAGATAGCCGTCAAACGCTTCGGAAAGGAGTCTGGGCCTGTCTTCGGGCTTGACCGATGCGGTGAGGGCGATGACCGGAATATTTTTCGTGACCGGTGAGGCCTTGAGGCGCTTGGTGGCCTCGATGCCGTTCATCACCGGCATGATGATATCCATGATGATCAGGTCCGGCCGGTACTCCTCGGCAAGGGCAAGGGCCTCCTTGCCGTTGTCTGCGGTGAGGATATCCAGGTTGACCCTGGGCAGAAGCTCGCGGAGAAGATCCCTGTTGGATGCCACGTCGTCCACCACCAGGATCTTGGCCCTGTGGAACCTGAGGTTTTCCATGTCCAGTACCTCTTCGCCGGGAATCTCCGGGAAGGCTTCGGTGATCTCCACATCGCGGATATGGATCTCGAAGACGCTTCCCGAACCCCGCCTGCTCTTTACCCGTATGAAACCGTTCATCATCTCCACCAGCCGCCGGCAGATGGAAAGGCCGAGGCCGGTTCCCCCGAAGGATCTTGCCGTGTGCTCCTGCTGCTGGCGAAACGCCTCGAAGATGAGTTTCTGGTCCTCCTCGGCAATCCCGACTCCCGTGTCCCTCACGAGAATCCTGAGGTTCACCGACCTTCCGCCGGGATCCGATCCGGTCATGCCCACCATCAGATCGATGGACCCCGCCTCGGTGAACTTCACCGCGTTGCCCAGAAGGTTGAGGAAGATCTGCCGCAGCCGCACCTCATCCAGGAGGAGGATGTCCGGAAGGTCCCTGTCGATCTCCATATGAAAGGTGAGCCCCTTCTGCCTCATCTTGATGCTGAAGATCAGCTCCATCTCCCTGAGAAGGCGACTGATGCTCATGGGGGAGGGGGCGATCTCCATTCGGCCCGCCTCGATCTTGGAAAGGTCCAGGATATCGTTGATCAGCACCAGGAGGCTGTTGCCGGCCGTGTTGATGGCCTCCAGGTACTGTTGGTGCTTGGTGTCCGAGACAATTGAGCGGAGGAGTTCGCTGAAGCCGATCACGGCATTGAGGGGGGTTCGGATCTCGTGACTGATATTGGCCAGGAAGGTGCTCTTGGCGCGGCTGGCGGATTCGGCGGCCTCGAACATCCTCCGATAGCGCTTCTCGCTCTCCTTCAGGGTGGCTTCCGCCTTCTCCAGCCCCTTGACGTTTTCCTCGAGGCTCCCGGCGTATCTCCTGATCTCCACCACCATTGCGTTAAAGGCATCCCCCAGAATTTCCAGCTCATCGTTGCTTTTCACCGCAACGGTTATGTCGAAGTTTCCCTTGCGCACCGCTTCCGCCCCCCGGGTCAGGTCGTCGATGGGTCTTGCCAGGCGCCCGGCCATTAACAGGGATACCCCGAAGATCCCTCCAAGGGCCAGGACGGCGATGACAACGGCCATGACCTTGAGGGAGGAGAGGGAGGCAAAGGCCTCGTCCGCTCCGATCTCGGCGACGAGCACCCAGGTGGTGTCCCACACCTTTAACGGCGTGTATGCCGAAAGCACCCGTCGTCCCCTGTAGTTGGCGGTGATGGTCTCGCCGGTGACGCCCGAAAGGGCATTTTCTACGGCCTCGGTATCGACCCGCCGCCCATGGGAAGCTTCCCGTGATGCCGGATGCGCCGCCGAATCCCAGAAGGCGTCGGTTCGCATGCGCTTGTCGGGGCCCACAAGGTAAGTTTCACCGGTTTCCCCCATGCCGGCCCGCTCCCCCATGACGTTGTTGATGGGGGTAAGGGGCAGTTGCAGGGCAACCACGAGGTCGATCCCCCCATCCTTGCGGATAAGCGGAGCCCCCAGGAATGCAAAGGGCTCCTTCACGGGGGCGGGGCCGTAAGGGGCATAGTCCTCGAATTCAAAGCTCCTCGAAGCGCTTACCCTTTTGTACAGCCTGCCGAGCCCCGAGTCCGCGAACACACCCGCGCGCAGGTTCGTGCCGTAATCCGGGTTATGGGCCACGGAGTAGACCACATCCCCGGTGGGGGAGATGAGGAGCAGGTCCGTGAAACCGTGGGACACGGCATACCGCATGAAATAATCGGTCTTCGCGCCGGGACGTTTGGGCGCGATCACCTCCTCCAGTTCCATGGTGGTGACCAGGAGCCAGTCGATACCGGCCTTTTGCACGGGATCGAAACGGGCGATCCGCATCCTGCCCCTGTCTCCCTGGATGATCTCGGGCCCGAAGGAAACGTTTCCGGGTTTTACCAGGACCCTGTCCCGAACCGGCTCGCCGATCCTGCCCCTGCCGATCACCTGGTCGCTCAGGAAAATGGATTCGGTACCACTCCTTCCAACGAGAAAACTCTCACCCGTCTTGCCCATCCCGCCCCGCCTCTGGACGACGGCGTTGATGGCCGTGCTGTCGATCTTGAAGATCAGTACCCCCTTGAGGGTGCCGTATTTTTCAATGAGAGGAGCCCCGAGAAAGGCGATGTGCCTTCCTCCCGAAGGGGCGTAGGGTTCGAAATCATGAACCGAGGGGCCCTTGGTCGCCCGGGCGAAGCATTTTCCAAGGCCGCTTTTGGAAAGGGGGCCGGCGAGGACGTTTTGACCGAGATCCGCTTCCCGGTTGATGGTGTAGACCACATCCCCGGAACGGTTGATGAGAAGAATGTCGTAATACCCGTACTCTTTTTTGAACTGACTGAGGGTGTTGCCGAACTTGACATCCTCGAAAAAATCATACAGCGCGGAGTCGATGCCGCCCGTACCGTCCATGGCGGAGATAAAATCCCCCAGTGCATTGAGGACGGTGGCGTTCCCGGAAATCACCGACAGGTCTGCGAAGCTGTGTTCGAGGTACCGGTTCAACTCCGCCTTTTTGTTCTCCTGCACGGAACTGAGCTTTTCAAAGGCGCCGTGCTCGAAGTCGGCCATGGTCTCCAGGAGGACGTCCATTGCCATTTTCTGCTGTGAAAAGATGTTTTGGATCTGGGTTTTTTTTACCTCGCGGATACTTTTGAGCTGCCCGAAGGCAAGGGAGGAGATGGCTTTGCCGGAATTGACCACGGAGACGACGCCGATAACCCCAAAGGGAATAATGCTCATCAGGAGCAGGGCGATCAGTAGTTTTGTTCTTATTCTCATAAATTATGCCGTTCCTCTTGGCCTCAGGGACACTCCGTGTGGGTGCCGCGTATTTCCCGCCACATTTTCACGGCCGTTCGGGCGGCATCCGCCTTGCCTCTTTTTTCCATCTCGGAGATCAGGTCCGAAAAAAAATCCGGGTTCCGCGACCTCCAAGCATCGAGTTCATTCTCGGGAAACGGATGAAACTGTACGCCCCTTTGGATCAGGAAATCCCTTGCCGACTTCTCGGCGGAAAGGGTTGCGGGAATTTCCATTTCACGGGCTTGTTCGGCAGTTTCCATGATGATTCGGCGATACTTTACCGGGAGCTTGTTCCATGTGTTCCCGTTGATCCATATTCCGTATGAGGGCCCGGCCCACATCACAACCTCGGTGATGTGTTTTGCCAGTTCATGGATTCGGTAGGAAACCGTGAGGTCGACGGAAAACGGGCAGCCGTCGATCACCCCCCGTTTCATGGCCTCGTGAAGATCCGGGAGAAAGAGTTTCACCGGTGTTGCCCCGGCGGCCCTCACAAGGCGGGGCATATCCTTTCCCCAGGTCCTGATCCGTTTTCCGGAAAGCTCGGAAAAACGGGTCACCGGTTCGCGGGTCACCAGGAGGTAGGGGTTGAGCAGGTGAAAGAAGAGGGGGCGGATTCCGTTTTCCTCGGCCTCCTCCATGAATGCCGGCAGCCTCGTCATGAACGCATGCATGAGGGCCGATGCCTGGCAGATATTGTCCATGCCCATGGGAATGGAGTTGGGGGCCGAAAAAAGGGGAAGTTTCGACGGGAAATACCCCGCAGACATGGCCGCCATATGGATGTCCCCGTTCCTTAACAGGGCCAGATTTTCCCTTGGCGCGCCAAGGCCGTTGGACCAGAATATTCGGATTTCGACCTCGCCCTCCGTGGCCTCCTTGATCCGGTTTGCAAACCAGCGGTCGATCTTCGACGGGGCGGCTGTTTCCGGGAACTGATGGTTCATGGTCAAAACCGTTTTGGCGCAAGGGGCATCAAATCCGAACCCTGCCGGAAGCAGCAGGAAGCAGATAAAACAGAGGAGGAGCCGTTCAGGTTTCTGAACTTTATTCATGGTAATTCTCCGGAATGAAGAGGGATTTCACAACCGGGGGGTAGCCGTCAATAACGTCGGCGTTCGGTTTGCCCGGCGCCGGTTTGGGAAAGAACCGGTCGATGGAAAAGGGTATTGCAATGGGCTTAATCCATTTCCGATTCGGTTAAAAAAAGGATGCGCAAAACACAACAACCCCATTTAACGGCACTCCCTTGCCGGGGAAGGGAAAGGCGCGGGGCTTGTGCGAAGCCATACGTTCAATATTGCAATCTTCATTTCAATGATGCTTGGAACGTTTCGAAATGTCAATGTTTACTTGGATGTTGACATGGGCTGGGCAATCAACTCGGGAATGGCCGTCGACTGCCGGACGATCTGTTGAAATGAATGTTGGACTTTTACGGCATAATTGTTGGGTTCCGGCTTGTCCGGGTTGGGGAGTCATGAGTCTAAAACACCGTTACAATACCGAGAGCGGACGAACGGGATATGGAGTCAAAAGTAATGCTCGGTTTATATTATTTGTCGGGTTTAATATTCGATAGTTTTCATATTATCAGCGGCATAAGATACGCTTCGCACAGCCCGCCCGAAATAGGTATTGCGGAAAGTCGAAAATAAGGGTACCGAGGTCCAGTTGATACGCCTCGGTAAAGGGGCAATGCCGCGAATTTCGGGCGGGCGGCCGGTAAAACAACGGGTTTTGCCGGCTCCGGACGACCCGGATAAAAAGGGAGAAGAAAGATACCGATGATACCGTCCATCGATCAGATTGTCGACCAGTTCGATCCGCGTTTCAAGGTCTTCCATGAACTGATGCCTTGCAAGGTGCGCAACATACTCCTGGTTTCAAGCCCTTACGACGCATGGATTATGGAGGAGGACTGCCGCCTGTCCGAGGCGATCAACAACGAGTACAGGGGCCTGAATCTGAGTCGGCCGCCGAGGCTTCACTGGGCCTCGTCCGCGAAAGAGGCGGTTTTACGCCTTGAGGAAAAGCCGTTCGACCTTGTGATCATCATGGGCGGAGCCAAGGATCGTAAGACGGTCGGGATCGCCAATAAAATCAAGGAGAAGAAAGGAGAGATTCCCGTCATTCTCCTGTGTCACCGTATTCCCGAGGCCGACGGCCCCATGGGGGCGGGACCTGAGGAATCGCCCTTCGACCACATTTATATATGGGGGGGAAACACGGATCTTCTCATGGCCATGATAAAGGGGGTGGAGGACCGGATGAACGTGGACCGGGACACGTCCGCCGCCGGAATCCGGGTGATCATCTTTGTGGAGGATTCTCCGGAGTACGTGTCCGCGCTCCTGCCGATTCTCTACAGGGAGCTGGTCTCACAGACCCAGGAGCTCTTCGACGAGGGGCTCAACGAGGAGCACCGCCTCCTTGCCATGCGGGCCCGCCCCAAGATCCTCACGGCCGGCACCCACGACCAAGCCCTTGCACTGTTCGAGAAGTACGAGCCCTACGTGCTGGGGGTGATTTCCGATGTTCGCTATCCAAGGGGGGGCGTGCTGGACGGGAATGCGGGCATCGACCTTTTGACCCGCATCAAGGAGCGGCGTTTCGACATCCCCCTTCTTCTGATCAGCAACGAGTCCCACAACGCCAAAAAGGCCGTCACGATCCCCGCCCTCTTTATCGACAAGAATTCCCAGGCCTTGCTCCAGGATGTGCGGGCATTCGTGCTGGATTACCTTGGGTTCGGTCCCTTTGTATTCCGAACGCCGGGCGGCAAGCCCGTTGACAGTGCCGAGAACCTGAGGATGCTGGAGGCAAAGCTCCACACCATCTCCGAGGAATCCCTGGTTCACCACTGCAACAGGAACGATTTTTCCAGGTGGCTCTTCGCCCGTTGCGAGATCGAACTTGCTTCCCGGGTGCGCCCCGTTCGGGGCAGCGATTTCGAAAGCGTGGACGGGCACCGGGAGTTCCTTATCGCCATTATCAACCGCCGAAGGATGCGGCGTCAGAAGGGCGTGGTGGGGAACTTCGACAGGCGGGCATTCGACGTGGAGGCGGAGTTCCTGAAGATCGGCAAGGGCTCCCTCGGAGGAAAGGGAAGAGGCCTTGCCTTCATGGCCTCGTGGCTCTACCAGCACCCCACCTTGCGGGAGAAGTTTCCCATGGTGGATATCTCCATTCCCCAGACCGTGGTGATCACCACCGAGGCGTTCGATGCCTTTATTGAAAAAAACAACCTGGGGTACCTGGCAAAGGAGGACCTGCCCGACGAGGCGGTCGCTGAAAAGTTCCTGTCGGGAAAATTTCCCAGCAAGGTGCGAAAGGAGCTGGCCGCCTACCTCTCCTGCGCCGATTACCCCATCGCCGTTCGCTCCTCGAGCCTCCTGGAGGACGCACAGTTCCGCGCCTACGCCGGTCTTTACAAGACCTATATCCTGGCCAACGACAACATCGATTTTCACTGCCGCCTGGAGCAGTTCCTCATGGCCGTGCGGATGGTGTACGCCTCCACCTGGTTCCAGGGGCCCAAGGCCTTTTCCAAGCGGGTGGGTACCCGGATGGGAGAAGAGAAGATGGCGGTGATTATTCAACGACTTTCCGGCTCGGCCCACGGCGAGTACTTCTATCCCACCATATCGGGGGTGGCCCAGTCCCACAATTACTACCCCTTCTCCCGCATGACCCCTTCGGACGGCATCGCCACCATCGCCATGGGACTCGGTAAGGCGGTGATGGAGGGAGAGCGGAACCTGCGCTTTTCCCCGGCCTATCCCCAGATCCTGCCCCAGCGCTCGACGGTGCGGGATATCCTGGACAACTCCCAGCGTCATTTTTACGCCCTGAGGCTGGGTGCCCCCGAATGCCGTTTATGGATCGACGACGGCATCACCCTGGTTCGAAGAGAGGTGGAGGACGCGGAAGAGGAGTACCCCGTAAAGGCCCTTGCCAGCAACTACGATCCCATGGAGGACCGTATCCGGGATTCCACGGCGGGTCCGGGTTATCCCGTGATGACCTTTGCGCCGGTGCTCAAATACGGTTTGTTTCCCCTTTCGGAGATCCTTGCCGAACTCCTCAAGGTGGGAAGAAAAGGAATGGGACGGCCCGTTGAGATCGAATTCTCGGTGGACCTCGATCCCGGAAGGAAAAAGAAACCGAGCTTTTCCATTCTCCAGATCCGCCCCATGAGCGCCAGGGAAGAGATGCTGGAGGTAAAGATCTCCGAGGAACAAAGGGCCGGCGCCTTCTGCGTCTCCTGCCAGGCCCTCGGCAACACCGTGAACCGCGATATGTGTGATATCGTCTATGTGAAGCCGGACGTGTTCGATCCCGCAAGGACAAAGGATATCGCCATGGAGATCGGCAAGATCAACGCGGAACTGGAAAAGACCGGTAGAAAATACTCCCTCGTGGGCCCCGGAAGATGGGGGTCGTCGGATCACTGGCTGGGCATTCCCGTGAGCTGGGCGGATATCAGCGGCGTGGGGGCCATCATCGAAACCGAGCACGAGCTCATCAACGCTGAACCCTCACAGGGGTCCCATTTCTTCCACAACATCACCTCCCTGGGTATCAACTACCTGAACGTGAGGGGAGGGAACGACGATCATATCGACTGGGACTGGATCACTTCCCTTCCCGTTGAAAATGAAACGTCTTTCGTGGCCCACGCCGCAATGGAGGCTCCCATGATCCTGAGGGTTGACGGCAGGAAAACCAGCGGCGTGATCCTAAAAAGCTGAGCTTCTTCAAACACCGGATGATGTCGTGAACTAATTAAAGGTCAAATTTCAAATATATTAAAAGGGTCGTCCTTTCCGGATCGTTGGGGTAGGGACGACCCTTTTTTCGTTCCACCCTTCATCTTTTTTGATTGTTTTTCCTGATTTGTCGGCATGTCGTCCAACAGGGCCCGACAATCGTTCCGGTTTGGGAGCGGCGATTGTGCCCGTACCGAGGATAGAGACGGGGCACATCTTTATTCGAAACATTATACGCGGCCATGTCGTTCCGCCCGTTCGATTTCAGGTTTTGTTGGGGGGGGAGTTCGGGGAGGCTGTTTTTTCTGGAATATCCGGCGAACCGGCGACTTCGTAATGATGCCGAACGGACTCCCGCGACCTTTACACAATCTTTAAATTCCCTTTAAACGCCCTTTAAGCGCAAACCTTAATCTGGACACAAATAGAAACGGAACAAAGACCGAAAGAGGGGCCGGGTATTGGAAAGGCGCCCGGGAAAGGTTCCGAAAGATCATCCAGTGGGAACGACGAACAATCTCACAACGACGGTTGAAAGGAGAATACCATGAAAAGGAAAATGATGCTTGCGGCAGTGTTTGCACTTGTACTTGCGGTCGGTTACCAGGGAGTTTCCCTTGCAGGGGAGATCGAGGTGACCATCACCAACATCACCCCCGGGCAGATCATCAGCCCCCCCCTTGTTTTTGCCCACAACGCTCCCTTTGCCATTGGAGGGCTTAAGGCGTCACCGGGAATCGAGGCCCTTGCCGAGGGCGGCGATACATCGGTTCTCATGACGGAACTCTCCGGTAACCCGATATTCGGAGGAAGCGTCGCGGCGGACGGACCGCTGATGCCCGGTGCATCCGTGACCTTGACCGTGACGGCGGATGAAGGATTCGATTATATCACCGCGATGGGGATGCTGGTTACAACCAACGACAGCTTTTTCGGACTGGTGAGCCGCAAGATTCCCGGTTCGGGCATTGAAACGGTCCATGCGGATGCCTGGGATGCCGGTACCGAGGTGAATAACGAGAATTGCAGGGATATTCCGGGACCGTCCTGTGCCGACACCAGCGTTCCCGGAGGGCCCGACGAAGACGGTTTTATCCATATCTCCAACGGTATCCACGGCACGGGAGATCTGAACGCTGCCGTCTACGACTGGCACAACCCTGTGGTTCAGATCAGGATTACAAAGAAATAGATCACTTCCCGCGACCCGTTGGACGGGTGTAATAAAGGGGCGCGTCATAAAACGCGCCCCTTTTTCGTATCCTCTTTCCCCGCGACACACGGTATGGAAAACGCAACCCCGATACTCCCCGCCTGAAAAATCCAGAAATCCTGATTGAACGCCCTATATGTCGGTCTGGATAAATTGAAATCCACGTCGGCACTCCCGGAAAACTCCCATATAAACAATCTGAAAGATCACGTTAATAAAACCGGTAAGCGTGCCGTTAAGAATTCGGGAAGCTGCCGGGGCAAGGAGCGACCGCCTTTGGTTTTGACGGCCCCGTTAAAAGTTGATTGCCGGAATTATGACCACCACCCGGTCTGATCGGTTATTTAGCCCGCACTCCAAGGCGGCCTTGAAGAGGAGGTCGATCATTATGTGAAAGCAAGCTCTTCCATATTGGATAATCATTATGCATTGCCGGCCCATGGAAATATGGTACCATGAGACAAAGGCCGTTTTGAATTTAAACAACCTTCGGCCCCATACGCTAAATGCAATGAAGGACGGAATTGTTAAGATGAAAATCATATCACGCACCTTGTTCCTGATGGTTCTCGAAGCCGTTTGTGCAATTACGGCATTCCCCATGGAAAAAGAGACCGGGCCATTTATCGTTGGATACGGAAAGGTGGAAGGGTACATTGAATCAAGGGACGAGGGGGTTGGAACGGCACTCCTGCGGGAGGTCCTGAAGAGAGTGGAGCTTCATGGCTACACCTTTGAGACCCGCTTTCAGCCCTTTGAAAGAATCATCAAAAATTTTATCCACGGTGAGTTCCAGATCTGCTTTCCCATTATCAACAGCGGCGGCTTCAGGCGATCCGGATTTGAAAAATGGGGGTTTAAGCTTCAACCGCTTTATTCCGCGCCACTCTATACAGCCGGTGGATTTATCATCTTCACCAGGAAGGACCAACCCCGCCACGACACCCTGATGCCCTTGAAAGGGAGGCAGATCGGCGTTATCCGGGGGGCCTACATGCCAAATGAGCTGAAAGGGAAGGGACCGTATTTCGTCCACGAAACAAACAACGGGGAACAGAACTTCAAGAAACTGCATTTTGGACGTATCGATGCATTCGTGGTTCAGAAAGCATGGGGATTGGCGATTCTACGACGGATGGAGTTGACCGATTTTCACCACGGCGCCGAGTTCAACACCATTCAGGGCGGTTTCATTTTCCAGCAGGGCCAAACCGGCGCAAGCCTGCTTGCCGAGTTCAATCAGGCCATCGGAACCATGATCCTCGACGGCACCTATGCGGCCATACTCGCTTCCTATCCCGGCAACACCATGGTCTTCCGCTATCCGAGGTGATTGTGTTTCTATTTCGTCGTCGAAGAACGGATCCTCCGGGATAACAGTATGAAGCGGGCAATGGTGATCACTCGATGAGTCCGATTACACATTTACTTATAAGCTGGTCTATTGCAAACACCGCTAATGTTAATCGGCGTGAACGAGCTCTTATAACACTGGCGGGAGTTATTCCCGATTTTGATGGAGCAGGACTCTTTCTCGATATTTTTCAGAAAGGTTCGGAACAACCATTCCAATTGTGGAGTCAATACCACCATATCCTTGGACACAACATTGGGTTTTGTATTATTTTGACAGCTGTTTCATTGATCTTGTCCACAAAGCGCCTGACATCGGGACTACTTGTTTTTATAAGCTTTCATTTGCACCTTGTGTGTGATCTTTTAGGATCTAAAGGGCCGGACGGTTTCCAGTGGCCGATACCGTATTTGTTGCCATTTTCAAATGCGTGGCAACTGACTTGGAAGCACCAGTGGCAACTAAATGCATGGCCAAACTTTGCAATTACCATCGTAGCAATTCTATTTATACTATACCGCGCCTGGAAACATGGTACATCACCAATTGAAATTATTTCGGTGAAAGCAAACAGTATTTTTGTAGGCACCTTGAGAAAACGTTTTGGCGACCCATGCAAGTGAGAACAGCGCAATTGTATCGATGTTTACGCCCACATGATGAAGCCCATGAACCAAGAGGCTGCAAAGAATCTTGATATTGAGGTTTTTGGAAAGTTGGTGGCAGAACAGCAGCGGAAAACAAAGAGAAGCTTGCTGGAGGAGCTAAGTCCTTTATTCTAAAATGTTTTAAGGTGTTGTGGCAGCTGGTGCCCAATAAACCCGTTATCCGTCGTCCGGCGGAAGGCGAAAATATCCGCAGGATTGAGAGGGCGGGCGGTTCAACACTTTCGAGTCCCGCGGGGGATGATTACAACTTGGGTATGCGACGGTTGCCTTGCCGTGACCGAAAGGAGGATCCCGTGGAAATTGTTGAAAAGGAATATCGACGCATGCGAGATTGCCTGCACCGGTGCGAAGAGCGGATCAGGGAATGCAACAGGAAAGGAGAAAGTTCCGTTTCCTGCAAAGTAGCGTACAGGCGGTGCATATCGGATTGTGAATATACCCCTCTACTGTCCCTTGATCCAAATTCAATGCCGTGAAACCCGGGGCGTTTGTGGAAGGAATGCGGGGGACGCATTTGGAAAAACGACAATATCACTTTCCCATCACTGGAAGGTTGCAAACCCGAAACAGCATCGGCATAGTTTCGTTCTTGTTTAACCGGGAGAGCGTTTCAACCACGGGCGGATTTTTTTACTTGACCATTAATAAATGATCGTTTAATTTAGCGCCATGAGAACGAGAGATGATGCAAAACAGGAAGCGCTGTTCAACGCAACGGTGAAATTGGTGAACGAGATCGGTTTCGTTTCAAGCTCCGTTGCGAAAATAGCCAAGGAAGCTGGGGTTTCACCCGCAACGCTTTATATATATTATAAAAACAAAGAGGATCTGCTGGTATCCACCTATGTGGACATAAAGGTTTTTCTCAGCGGTGAGTTTCTAAAGGACTTTGATCCGTCCCTGCCCATACGCGATATTCTGCGACGGGTCTGGTTCAACATGATCGCCTGTTTTTCCGAATATCCCGATCGTTTCAGGTTCACGGAACAGTTTTCCAACTCGCCGTATGCGTCCCTGGTTGACAAGAAGGTCGTTGAGAAATATTTCGAGCCCATTATCAACGTGCTCAAGAGGGGAATCGAGCAGAAGATCATTAAGGACGTGGATTTCGACATTCTTGCGGCCTTTATTTTTTACCCGGCCATGAATCTTTCCAAATCAAGATTGGGCAGTGGGCTGGAGCTCTCCGAAGAGATCATTGAAACCGCCTTTAATTTGAGTTGGGATGCAATAAAACTGTAATCGTGCTTGTTGTTGTTAAGATGTGATGTCCTCGAAAAAGAGTCCGAACCTGATTTTTCGGGGCATTATAAAGTATGGTGGGATCATGTGGGCCAGGTCGGGTTGAGATTAAAAATCCGACAACCGACTTCCAGGGAACGCTTGAGTCATCGCACCGATTTTGAAACCGTCTCTCGGAGACGGTGTCGATCCAACCACGGGAAAAAGACCGGGGTTCTTTTCGGATATCCGGTCCTTAATGATCTGAAACTTCTTTTTACATGGTAATCAGTGATATATTTGACGATAAATGTAAATGAATATTCACTTAAGTGCTGTTCAGTTCAATATCCAGAGCGGCCTGTGCTGAATCGATTTAATAAATCTGAAAGATTGGGGCCTCCCATCGGGTCGTATGCTATCACCTTCTGAAAATGGGGAGCGTATGGCCTCATTCAATTGATTCCGGGGGCCGATAACGCTATGCGGCCGTAAGTCATTGGTAATCGCGGTCCTGAAAGGGGGCCGCAAGGTGATATGCCGTGTCAACCATACCCACCCGGTAAAATGAAAAAAATTATAAAAATGAAGAAAAAAACAATAATCACGGGAATTATTACAGGAATTATCATCATGATGCTGAATCAAACCGGAGCGCGGAACTTTACCGCAACGGAACATGCGGCTGTGAACAGAATCGAAAACTCTCCCATTTACAGGGACGGAAAGTTCAATCCCTTCGGGGATATCATGGAGATGTCCATGGGAGATTATCTGTCCACCACACTTCAGTTTCTTTTTTCTCGAAACAACAGAACCCCGGCCAATCCCCTCCCGGTGGTACCGGTGGATCCGTCCCTGTTCAACAGGAGCGAAACAGACGGGCTGAACGTCACCTGGCTCGGGCACTCCTCCCTGATGATCAATATCGACGGCTATAGGGTTCTCACCGATCCCGTTTTTGAAAAAAGGGTTTCCATCGTGGGGCCCACCCGGTTCAACGGGGAGGTGCCGTTTTCCATTGATCGCCTCAAGGAGGTGGATGCCGTCGTCATCTCACACGACCACTACGATCATCTGAACAGGCGATCGGTACTGGAACTTGCGGCCAAGGCGAAGAAGTTCATTGTTCCCCTCGGTGTGGGGGAAAGGCTTACCGATTGGGGAATTTCGGAAGATAAAGTCGTGGAACTGGACTGGTGGGAATCCTTTTCACCGGACGGGGGGCTGGAGATTACGGCTACCCCGGCCCGCCATTTCTCGGGGCGAGGACTGATGGACCGGGACAAGACATTATGGGCGTCCTGGGTGATCGCGGCCCCTTCCCACAGAGTATTTTTCAGTGGAGACTCGGGGTATTTCGACGGATTTAAAAGGATCGGAGAAAAATACGGACCCTTCGACATGACGTTTATCGAGTGCGGCGCATACGACAAGGCCTGGCGGGGGGTGCATATGTTTCCGGAGCAAACGGTACGGGCCCACCTGGATCTACGGGGAAAGATCTTGCACCCGATCCACTGGGCAACCTTCAACCTGGCGCTCCATCCCTGGCACGAACCCATGGAGCGCCTGTCGGCCGCAGCGGAAACCGCCGGCGTAAACGTCGCAACCCCCATCGTGGGGGAAACTTCCGATTACGATTCCATTATTCCCAACAGCAGGTGGTGGGAAACCGTTGTCGCGGCAAAGATCGCCGGCGGCGGGAATCCAAGGTGAGTTCCCATCAACCGGCATCGGAGGCGGGGCCGCTTTATCTGAATAACGCGGTCGATAATGAAAGCGGGCAGTGAAAGGTTCACTGCCCGCGATTATGATTGGGTTTCATCCATTTTCGGATAAAACTCCAAGTGTGAATCCTCGCCTCATGGTTCCGTTTTTATCTGTTTTCCGAATTCATCTGTTTCGCAATCAGCCGGAAACGTTTGAAATCCGCGTTCGATTCCCGGTTTGAAATCACATGTCCAGTTTCCAGTAAAAACCGAAAGCGTCCCCGGGGTGGTGGAAGCGCAACATCCTCAGTTCGTACTTGGTTTCATTGTACTTGACGTTGGGAATGGTGAAGTTCATGTCGGCGTCCATGGTGATGACCTTTTTGCCGTGCACGGGGGGTGCCCCGCTCTTGGAAGATTCCAGTTTCCAGTATGAGCCGGTGGGCAGTTCTGCGTCCGCGAAGGGTATCAGGTTCAGACGGTAGTTTTTGTCGTTGTAGCGAACCGCGGGCAGATTGATGACAAGGTCCTCGGCCACGGGGATCTCCTCGTCCACGGCGCCGACCGCGCCGTAGACGATGATCTTCTCCTGATCAACCAGGTTCCATCCCTCCTCCAGCACATCAAGATCGGTGGTCCCCTCGGGAAGGGGTTCGACGCGGATGATGGTCACGCTGCGGGAGCAGGCGCCGGAGTTGTGGTCCCACTCTTCGTTATAGGGCCAGAGGACGTTCTGGTCCTCGGCCGTAAGGCGCAGGTCGGGAGGGCTGGGAACCCTCTGGGGAACCACGACACGGTAAGGGCCTTCGCCGGCGAGTTTATTGTCGTCCCCCAGCGCACCCTTTTCTAGCTCCTTGCCCTCTATTTGATAGGCGAGAATAGCCCGGAGGCCGCCTTCCACCTCGATCGTTTCATTCGGGGTGCGGCCCTGGTTGGAGGGATCCGTGTAATCGCACCACGGTTCAGCCGCCGCGTCGTAGTAGTAGGGCGCTTCGGGGTAGATACCGAATGCATGGTACATCCCCTCGGTATCGTCCTGGGTAAGGGGGTGATACTGTGACCAGCCGTCGGCCGAAAAGACGGTGATCCCGGTCGCATCGTCAAAGATACCGGCATCCTTGAGGAGCTCCTCAAGGGTCACGCCGGTGTACTCGCCGTAGAAATCCTTGCCTCGGGTTCCCCCGCGCGTGTTGTTCATCAACATGAACTGTTTGTGACTTGCAAGGGCTTCGATTTCGGTGCGGGTGTAAATTTTGGAGGGAGCGGCCGTCTTGGAAGGATCGTCGTCGGCATTGCCCGGAAAACGTCCCGCCTCT
>PPCM01000775.1_pt1 | contig 20396 bp, 12 predicted proteins | sample 1555541 | NCBI WGS metagenome assembly PPCM01 (sample SAMN05284479, study PRJNA326546) | Marine sediment metagenome, whole genome shotgun sequencing project. | isolation source: marine sediment | place: Germany: Wadden Sea | collected 2012-09-05 | reverse complement strand
CCATCGCTTTCTTAGTCAAAGTAACCCCTTTTTCATAAGTTTTCTCAATCATCTTTACAATGGGAGTTAACCCATTCCATGTCATGGATCTGGCGAGACCTAAAACTTTATCAACGCTATTAAGGAGTTCGCCATTCCAATGGTTTTCCAAAACACCCCATACTCTTTCGATAGGGTTGTATTTACTGTGATATGGAGGATAATAAGCTAAGTGTATATCGATTGAATTCGCTATTGCAAAATCAACCAGTCGTTTCATAAATTGACTTCTTCGGCTGTTATTTTCAGGGCCATTGTCCGCATTTATTACAAGTGTATGAGGATTAAACCTCTGTTTCAAAGAGGGCCACAAATCTTCAACAGCATCAACCATAAAATCAGGTGTGACCGCACTTTCGGTAAAATAGAAATAGTTTTCATCATAATCTGGGAGAAAAATGCCAAAAGGTTTTAACACAAATTCCGGAGCAAAATCATGGTCCAGAGATTTTATCCCGCAGCGGCTATACCCCCCTCTGGAATAATTGCCGCCATGGACATTGGCCTTCGTATCAATCGATAATCGAATCACGCCGTCAGTCTCATCCGCCAATCGATTGGTGCTATGAACATGTTCAAATATGGCATCGGTTTCAGCTATCTTTTTTTTGGTAATATTTTCTGGACCTTTTTAAGTTTGAAACCTAACTTGTTCATTTTTATTGATATCGTTCTGTCCGTTGGTAGCTCGTCATCGGTGTAGTACATTTCTGTAATCAACCGTCTCCGAACTTCGGTAGCGGTTATAGGGGAGTATAGGTTCGTACTACGGAAAGTTGGATCGGTCTGACATAGGGGACTCACAATCTGACTGATATCATCCATGAGTTTGGGGAGGTGAGCTTCTGCAGGTTTACGCCCTCGTAATGAATAATTGTCAGTACAGGTTATTCCAGATTCCAATTCCCTGGTTCCTTTGATTATTGTTTTGCGGTTCCATCCGAGTTCACGTTCTGCTTTGAGTTGACCGCCATATCCCAGTAATTTTACGACTGAAGCCATGAATCTTCGTTGTTCGGCCCCTTTGAGTTTGGATCTGTATTCGTTCAAAAACTTACAAAGCTCAGGAGTAAGTTCCTTAATAGGTTGAAAACTTTCGATATCCTCATGATCTGGCATAGTAAAAATCCTTTGATTTATAGTTTCTATGCTGATCATATACCTAATAATATCAAAAGCCTAGGATCAATATCATTGATCAAAAAGCAAAAGTTGTGTAATTTAATTTATCGTCATCCCTTACTAAACCTGAAGGCCCATCTTTTTTTAGACCGCCGGCGGGACAAATTCTTGGAAAAGTCGAGCATACCAAACCGATGACACAGGGGGATTTCGGATAATTGGCCTTAACTCCATCATCCAGATCGATCTCTATCATATCGGTAGCCAGCGGATAAAGGATGTCACGCTCATACTCATCCAGTTCAACCATCATCCTCGTGATGGAACAGGCCGCCGGTCGTAAACGACATTTTATATACATGGTCCTGCTTCATTCAACTCACTTTCGCGATGTCTGATCGGCCCCGCCCCCCGGAGTTCACGCCCTCGAAAAGGCCCCCCGGTGATGCGCCCGCTTGCCGTTTCAGTCCTCACGGCAACCTTATCAAGCAAAAGCGCGGTCGCAGGTAAACCGGAACCACGAGCCCCTTCGGCTCATCAATCCTGTACGAGGTGTTCAGCGCATCCGCCGTTTTCTTGAATTTTCCCGGATTCTGTGACATGTTCCCATCCTGATCGAGGTTGTTGATCAATACCGAACCAATATAGACGGCAAGCGAGGAAATATGTCAAGCAGCAAGCATCCCCCCATCACGGACCAGCTCATTCAATACGAAGCCCTGGCGCCCCCCCTGAAGACCATTGTTCGAATCCTGGCCGCCAACATGGATTTCTGCCGCCAACACACCATTCACGACACCGTGGCAATGATGGTCCCCGAGTGGTATTCCCGAAGGGAATGGTCGGGGAAAACCGTCAGCACCCACGTCAAAACCCTCGTGGACAAGGGGCTGATCGTCAAAAACCCCAAGGGCGTCTGCTGCGAGGAGTCCATTCGAATGGACGTGATTCACGACATGATCCTCACGGACGAGTTCGAGGAAGCTGCCTCCGTCCTCCAAAGAGTCCTTCCCGTCAAAAGGGATTTCAACGGCAGGAGGGATTTCAGAACCTACCGGGAGGTGCTTCGGGAACTGCTGTTCACGGCGTTTTCATACGACTCGGACGAAACACCGGATGAGATCATCGCGGACGCGAAATACCGCTTTCTCCACGAGATGATCCTCTCCGATCCCTGCATGGAGCTGTTCAACCAACCGTTCAACCCCGTGATCATGGATCATATGAGGCCGGCCGCAAGATTCCGGGTGCTGGAACGGATCGCCCTGACCTGCATCGGCAGACTCCTGCCCGGCGGCGAAGTCATGGATTATTACGAAGAGCACGCCTTTGACGCGGATAATGAAGACGCCGCGAACGGCATCCTGGTCTACTTGCTGCTCAAGGGAGAAACAGAGAGGGCGGAGGAGATCATTCGGGCTTATCTGTCCTCTCCCAACCACGAGGGTTTTTTCGGATGGCTCGAGTTTATCAAGGGCAACAACGACCGCGCCCTGGCCCATTTTGACGACTGCATCACGGTCATCCGGAGAAAAACGAAAAAGCGCGTCCTTCACATCAACGGCCCCGCCGGTATGTTCCACCTCCTTGCACTTTTGAAGAGCGGCGCGCCCGACAACTTCAAACAGGCCCTCGAGCGAATCAAATCCGCAGGTAAATCAAGGAACCAAAGTACCTTCGATTATGCCATGTGCCAAATGGCGCCCCTGTTCAAGGACGGCCTGTCGGACAATGATCTCCTGGAAACGCTTAAATACACGAAATCGGAACCGCTGCTCGCCTTTATCATGATGCTGGCCCACTGGTGGCTGGAGAGGGAGGAAGCCGCGAGTCATCTCCCACTGCTCCTGAAGCTCCGGGACAGGACTGAATCGGGGGGATACCGCTGGCTGACGGCGGAGCTGTCGGGACTCCTTTCGGCCCAGGGCCAATCCCCCGCGAAAAACCGCAAAAACGCGGACGAACTCCATGCCCGCTGCGGCAGCGTTTCCTGCGTGGATATCGTAAAGGAGGTCCCCCTCTGGGAAAAAACCCTGAAGGCGCTGATCGACATCGGCCGGGGCGGCGGGGAATCCGCCGAAAACCATTCGGACCAGCGGCTGGTATGGCTCGTCAGCCATGGAGAGGAGGGGAATGTCCTTGATTTCACCCCCAGGCTCCAGAAAAAAACCAAAAAGGGGGAATGGACCAAGGGCCGTGCCGTTGCAATGAAAACCCTCGCGAACGACAACGACACCATGGCCGGGCTCACGGACCAGGACCGGAGGGTCTGCAGCGCCATCACCGAGTCTTATTACAACAACAGCTACGGCTATTACGGACGGTCCGTGGAGTACGATTTCGACGACTCCAAGGCCCTTCCCGCCCTTTGCGGCCATCCCCTTCTGTTTCTCGAGGAGAATCCCGGGGTCAAGGCGGAACTTGTCATGGGTGAGCCGGAGGTGCGTTTTATCAAGAAGCGGGGCAAGATCGAATTGAAGATGACCCCCATGCCCAGTCTTTATTTTCGCCAGGATGTGATGGTGGTGAAGGACACCCCCACCCGGTTCAAGGTGGTGCGCATGGAGGAGGCCCACCGCAGGATCGCCTCACTGGTGGGAAAAGGGATGACGGTACCCAAGGAAGCCGAATCCATGGCCGTGAAGGCCGTGGAGTCCCTCTCCGCCATGGTGACCATCCACTCCGACCTTGCGGGCGGCGAGAGCGTGACGGATGTTTCCGCCGATCCCCAACCCCACCTCCACCTCATGCCCCACGAATCCGGCATCAGGGTTGAATTTCTGGTGAAGCCATTTGATGCCAAGGGCCCAAGCTTCAAGCCGGGCAAGGGGGGGAAAAACGTGCTGGCCGGGGTCGGGGGCAAGAAGATCCAGGCGGTCAGGGACCTCAAGGAGGAGAAAAAACGCGCGGACAAGGTGATCGCCGCCTGTCCCACCCTGGGGGGCCTCGAAGCGCTTGCCTGGGAGTTTGTCACCGAGGATCCCGAGGAGTCCCTGGAGCTCCTCCTGGAACTGAAGGCCTGTGACAACGACCACGTCATGCAGTGGCCGAGGGGAGAGAAGCTCAAGGTGAGCTCGGAGGCGGATTTTACCGCCCTCTCCCTTGTGATCAAGAAGGACCGGGACTGGTTCAAGGCAACGGGACGGATGGAGATCAGCGAGAAGCTCAGCCTGGACCTGAAGCAGCTCCTGACGATAATGGAAGGCTCCATCGGGCGTTTTATTCCCCTTGACGACGGCTCCTTCCTGGCCCTCACCGATGAGTTCAAAAAACGCCTGGAAGAGCTCCGGGACTTTTCGTCCGCCCACGGCAAGGGGCTCCGATTCCCCCCCCTTGCGGCACCCGCCCTTTCCGGGCTCACCGAGAACCTTGAATCCGTCGAGGGGGACAAGGCCTGGAAGGATCATTGCAAACGGCTTTCCCGGATCACATCTCCGAAGGTTCCGGGCACCCTCCAGGCGAGTCTCCGGGATTATCAGACGGAGGGGTTCAACTGGCTGGCGCGGCTTTCGGGCTGGGGGATGGGTGCTTGTCTTGCGGACGACATGGGCCTCGGTAAAACCGTTCAGGCAATCGCCGCCGTTCTCCTCCAGGCCGCCAAGGGCCCCACCCTCGTGGTGGCCCCCCTTTCCGTCATGGCGAACTGGGAGGAGGAGTGCCGCCGCTTTGCCCCCACCCTCAACGTGAGCTTTTTTGGACCGGGTGACCGGAAACAGGCACTTTCCGAACTCGGGCCCTTCGACCTCATGGTCTCGAGCTACGGCCGCGGAGGTGGAATGGCAAACCGTTGTCCTGGACGAGGCCCAGGCCATCAAGAACATGAAGACCAAGAGAAGCCGCGCCGCCATGAACCTTTCGGCGGAAAACCGGATCATCACCACGGGAACCCCCATTGAAAACCGCCTGGACGAGCTCTGGACCCTGTTCAACTTTCTCAACCCCGGCCTTCTGGGCTCCCACAAGCGGTTCAACGAGGTGTTCGCCCTTCCCATCGAGCGGGACGGGGACCGGGGGGCCAGGCGCCGCCTGAGAAAGCTGATCCGCCCCTTTATCCTGAGGCGCCTGAAGAGCGACGTGCTCCAGGAACTCCCGGAAAAGACGGAGATCACCCTCCATGTGGAGATGAGCGAGGCGGAACTTGCCCTTTACGAGGCACAGCGCCTCAGGGCCCTTGAGAACATCCGCGAGAACGAGGACGAGGGGGGGCAAAAACACCTGCGAATTCTGGCCGAGATCACCAGGCTCAGGCGCCTCTGCTGCAATCCGGAACTCGTTCTTCCGGGCGGCGGCATCCAGAGCGCAAAGCTCGGGGTGTTCAAGGATGTGCTGGGGGAGCTGCTTTCGGGCAACCACAAAGCCCTTGTCTTCAGCCAGTTCGTTGACCATCTCTCCATTATCAGGAAAGTCCTGGAGGAGGAGGAGATCTCCTACCAGTACCTTGACGGTTCCACCCCCGCGAAAAGGAGAAAGGAGCGGATAAACGCCTTTCAAAACGGCGAGGGGGATGTGTTTCTCATCAGCCTCAAGGCAGGGGGTTCGGGCCTCAACCTCACGGCCGCCGATTACGTGATCCACATGGACCCCTGGTGGAACCCGGCGGTGGAGGACCAGGCCTCGGACCGCGCCCACCGCATCGGGCAGGATCGCCCCGTGACGGTTTACCGGCTGGTGACGAAAAACTCCATCGAGGAGATGATCGTGGAGCTCCACGGGGAGAAAAGGGACCTTGCAAGCAGCCTCCTTTCCGGCAGCGAAATGTCCGGAAAGATATCGGCGGAAGAGCTCCTCGAACTGTTAAAGGGCAATGCCTGATGGACTCGTAAAAAGTCGCGCCTCGAAAAAACACCCCATGAACCGGATGGGGTGTTCCCCGCCCAGGCAAATCCAAACCGCCCCTGTCCCCGCAGGATTGATCAACAGGCTGACCGCTCCCACCTTCCAGCGAATCTCCGCGGCCCGATGGCGTTGAAATGGGATCACCGCCGATTTGTTGCCCGTCCCGGCAGCAATAATCGGCTGCCCCCCAAAAGTGCTGGACTTTCATTTGGTTAAAAATATACAATGCCAATGTTTCACACCGAATAAGACCGCTCTGCGGACGGCGATGCCCATTTGCAACACCTTTACCGCAAACCTTGGGCTCCGTACAGTGAGGCGAGTTGAATCAGGGGGTGTCCCCCTCAGAAGTGCCGCCTTGAAGCTCGCCGCCCGGGTGGACGCATTCATCTTGCTAAGGAAAAAACCGTAACGATGCCGGTAGGTAATACGGAGCTCCAGGTTTGATGCACTCGTAAAAGCATTCAAGCACAATGGTTCCGGATAGATTACACGGCGCACGAATCCATCAACCGGAGGCTGTCCCCATGGATCCGATAAGGCACCGCTCGAAAAACAGGATGCACCTGCTGTTACTGATGTCGATGGTCATTTTCCTTATGTTCCCGAAAACTTCGGAGGCCGGGAACAAAACCGACATCGTGTTTAAATGCGACTGGCACCACGGCGTTCAGTTCATGGGCTTTTACGTCGCGCTGCAAAAGGGGTTCTATGACGACGAGGGGCTGAATGTACGCCTCGAAGAGTTGACGGCGGCCCACGAAGTAAACACGGTGGCGGCAAGGGTTGCAAGCGGGCATTATGATTTCAGCATCGGCTCCTATATATTGGCCCTGGCCCAGAGCAAGGGGATGCCCCTTGTTGCCCTTTCGGCGATTTACCAGTTCGGTCCCCAGGTTTTTTTCTCTAAAAAAGCCGCCGGGTTAAAGCATCCCAGGGATTTCAAGGGCATGCGGATCGTGGACAAGGGCGCCTCATGGAGGCGGCTTCTGAAGGAGTTTCTCACCATCGGCGGCCTGACCCTCGGGGATGTCTCCCTTGTCAAGGGGGGGTACGACATGACGCCGTTTTACGAGGACAAGATCGATATCTGGGGCGGGTACATCACCAACGAAGCCATCTCGGCCAGGGAACAAGGCTTTCAAATCGATACCTTTCCCGTTTACGAATACGACCTTCACCATTTTGGGAGCAATATTTACACGACGTTAAAAACCGTCCGGGAAAGGCCCCGAATCGTCCGGGCCTTTCTTACGGCCACCGTCAGGGGATGGGATTATGCCGTGAAGAACACCGCCGAAGCCGTGGAGATCATGCTCGCCATGTTCCCTGAAAAAGCGAATAAAAGATCGTTTCACCTGCGCTCCTTCGAAGCTTCGATCCCCCTTGTGATCCCCCCGGGAAAGCGGGTCGGCGATCCGAACTGCGACAACTATAAGCGCCACCCGCTGCTCTCCGCCCTCGAAACCGATGCACCGATTTGCAATCCTTTTTTCATGGAAGACGCATGGAACGACTTAAAGCGAAAATAAAAAGAACTTCTTTTCAAAAGAAGCAGTTCTACAGCCTTGTCGTTGTCATTGTTATTCCCATCGTCTCCCTTATCGCCGCCACCGCTTTTTACTCAAAAAAATATATCCGAAAGGGATATGAGGAGCAGCTCTCCACAACAAGCGAGCTGATGCAGCTGGAAGTTTCGAACTGGATGGACCAGGGGCTTTACTGTCTCGACCTCTTGTCCGGTCTTCGGGGAATCTCCGCCTTCACCGGTACCGATGCTTCCGCCGGCCAGCAGGCCCCCGCCGGCACCCTTACGAATAAGCTTAGAAAGGACGTGGAGATCATAAAAGAGGCGTTTCCCTACGTGGACTCCATCTCCCTCATCGACCCCGGGTCGGGAAGGATTCTCCTGGCCGCCCCCGTCAACCTCGAGGACCGCAACAGAAGAAACAAAACCTACTTTAAAAAAGGCGCCGAGGGTACATTTATCAGCCCTGTCGCCTATTCCATCGGCCGTGAAAAACCCGTCGTCACGGTCGCCGCCCCCATCAGGAGCGGAAACGACCTTGTTTTTGTCGCGGCCATCGAGATGGACCTCGAGGATCTGCAAAAACGGTTCGAGGACAAAAGCACTTACCTCCAGGGAGTTTACTCCTACCTCATCGACGCGTACGGTTTTTACGTGACCACGCCCCAAGGCTTTGAAAAACGCCCCCTCGGCATCAAGGTTGCCGACAACATCCTGAAGGCCGTCAAGTCGTCGAGATCGGGTTTCAGGGAATACCATTTAGAAAACGAGAAAAGGGTATTGAGCAAGTTTGTCTGGCTCGACGGTATCGACCTCTGTATCGTGGGCGAGATCGCCTATTCGGAAATTTCGGGAATCGTGGGCGAGATCATCACCGTCGCCCTGTTCATCGGCGCCCTTATCGTCGTCGTCGGCCTGTTTTTTGCCCGAACCCTCTCCAGGGCCCTGGTCGCCCCCTTGCTGAAAATCTCCTCGGCAGCGGACGAGCTCAGGGAGGGAAAGATGAACACGAGGATCCGGATCGACACGGAAGACGAGATCGGAAACGTGGCCCTTGCCTTCAACCATATGGCCGACGGCATCCGGGACACCCATGAAAACCTTGAAAACCTGGTTCGGAAAAGAACGGCCGAACTCACGGACACCAACAGGCGCCTGCTGGTGGAGATCGATGAGAGAATAAATGCCGAACATGATCTCAGGGAGTCAAAGGAAAAGTTCAGAATGGTCTTCAACAGCCAGTTGGACGCCATCTTCGTGCTCACCCCGGGAGATCCGCCCGTCATAACGGATTGCAACTCCGCCGCCCGTGAGATCTTCGAATACGGGGCGGATGAGCTGATCGGCCGCACGATCAACAGGCTCCATGTGGATGAAAGCCATTTCCGGGAATTTCACCGGACGGTACAAGGCGCCATGGATCGGGAAGGTTTCCTGAAGGATACCCCCTACTCCATGAAGCGGAAAAGCGGGCAGGTGTTTCCGAGCGAACATGTTGTTCTTCAGATGAAGGGGGACAGGGGGGAGAGAATCGGGTGGATCTCCATTGTCCGGGATCTGACCGAAAGAAAGCGCATTGAAGCCGATCTCCGCCAGGCCCGGAAAATGGAAACCATGGGAACCCTCGCGGGGGGGATCGCCCACGATTTCAACAACCTCCTCTCTCCCATCATCGGGTATTCCGAAATGATGGAAGAGGAGATGCCCCCGGGCAGCCCACACCATGAGAGCGTTTTGGAGATCCTCGCGGCGGCCCTGAGGGCAAGGGAGCTGGTCCGGCAGATTCTCACCTTCAGCAGGCTGGCTCCCCACGAGGTGAAGCCCGTCAAACTCCAGCCCATCGTGGATGAGGCTATCAAGCTGCTCGCCGCAACGATCCCCTCCACCATTGAGATCAAGACGGTGGTGGATGCCGGTTGCGGACGGGTATCGGCGGACCCGACCCTGGCCCACCAGATCATCATGAACCTTGCCACGAACGCCTACCATGCCATGCTCCATGAGGGCGGCCGCCTTACGATCAGCCTCAAGCAAACGGAGGTCGGCCCCTCGCCCGAAGGACCGTCCGAACTCCCCCCCGGACCTTACGCCCTGCTCCTTGTCCGGGACACGGGCTACGGCATGGATAAAAAGATCCTCGGCAAGATTTTCGACCCCTATTTCACCACCAAGACCCCCGAGAAGGGGACCGGACTTGGGCTTTCCGTGGTCCTTGGGGCCGTCAAAACCATGGCCGGCGGAATTCGCGTGGACAGCAAACCGAATCTGGGAACCGAAGTCCGGGTATACCTGCCCATCCTGCAAACCGAACGGGCGGACGGAATCGAAACGCCCCCCCCAAGGGTTCCCGGGGGAAACGAGAGAATTCTTGTGGTGGACGACGAGGCTTCGGTGGCAAAAATGGAGCACCGGATGCTGGAACGTCTGGGTTACCGGGTGGTCTCCCGAACTTCCAGCAGGGAGGCCCTGGAAACCTTCAAGGCGGATCCCGACGCATTCGATCTCCTCATAACGGATATGACCATGCCCGGCATGACGGGAACAAGGCTCTCCGAGGCGATCAAAGCCGTGAGAAGCGATATTCCCGTTATCATCTGCACGGGGTTCAGCGATCAAATCGACGAGGCGAACAGCGGCGAGTTCGACATCCAGGGTTTTATTCCCAAACCCGTTGTCAAAAGCGATTTTGCCAGGGTCCTTCGAACCGTTCTGGACAAGACGATAAAAACCCACCCCACCTTCCCCGGGAAGAGTGGACGGGCAGACTAATTCTTCATGATCTCCCGGAGCTTCACTGGGAGATAAGGGGCCTTGCAAGCAACCTCGTTCCCAGCAGCCGGATACCCGGAAAAATATCGAGTGTTTTATCTCACATCGAGAAGACCCGCATGTAGCGCTATAGAGAGGCATTTACAAACGAGCAAGCACAAAATTGGTAACAGATCAAGTATCTTTCAAAAATTCACCGATTGCACGCCCGACAAAACGTTATAATCAAAAGGCGCCGGCAAATCCCACCAAACAGGTATTTTTACGCACTTTACAACAGGTAGTTATACCCACCCTTTTCCCCGATAGGATATTTATGATGAAAATGATTGAAATACAGTTAAAATTATGCTTTTTTATTGTAACTTTTAGAACAATAAGAGTTCGATTACTATAGGGAATGCTGGGGAAGGGGCTGGAATAAATAAAAAGAAAATGAAGCCGCGCCCAGCAAGGCCCATGCTGTCGGCAGGCCATATTTACGCGACATTGATTTGTTGATAATTTGAGGCATTTGAAGCTGATCATCCGATTGGCAAGTATTTCGTTGTATATTTAATTTGGACAAAGGGTGAGCTGACGCGCCATTACTCATCAATGGATATTAATTTTACTTTTTTTATTCGGAAATGCTCACGGTTGACATCATTAAATCAATTCACTCATTTCATGTTTCCGATGTCCCTTTCACGTTGATGAAACTGGGCACCGAACATTGTTGAGATTTTAGTCTGGAGATTATCCCAATAAAGGAGTAATCAACTTGTCGACTCTCGAGAAATCATTTTCGTGCGGATGGAGAATCGTCCGGGATGTCGGTACGAGGTTGGCGGCCTTCACCTGTTGACAAAATGAGGTTGTTTAAAATCGATCGACGACGACGGCTGTTTTTTGCAGGAGCCTTATCAAGTAGTGGTTTGGAGAAAATGATTCACTATTTAAACTTTCTTTCTCGGAAACGGCAATCATTATCCGGGAGAGTTGTCGGACGACAGGAAGTGATTTGATACGCCATGGTATAATGCAAGGTTTTTTGTCTGTTTTTCTTTAAAAAACAGACTTTCGTCCGGTTGTTCGATCACTGTTGTTTAATGTGTTGTTTGATGCGAATACTTATACTGGAAAAACATGCAGCATATTACATTTTTAATAAAAAATGCCATTCGGCACGGTTTTCGTTCTTCAGTACGTGGATCGGGAGTGGGGTATTGTGAAAATCTTCATTAGTTGGTCGGGAGAAATGAGTGGTAGTGTAGCCGTTCACTTGAAAGATTGGCTTACCACGGTGTTTGAGAAAATTGAGCCCTGGATATCTTCGGAAAATTGTACAATGGGGAGTCGATGGTATGAAGAGCTTGCCAATCAACTTGAAAACTCTTCGCTCGGCATAATCTGTATCAACCACAGCAACATGAATTCACCTTGGTTGAACTTCGAGGCCGGCGCAATCTCAAAGTCCGTTAAAAACGGAAAAGTTATCCCCCTGCTTTTCGGCCTAAAGCCAAGTGAGTTAAGAGGTCCACTTGCACAATTCACCGCAACCACATTCGACAAAGATGCTATTATCAAGCTTACGAAGGAAATCAACAATTTGGCGGGCAATAAAGTTTCCGATGAACGATTAAAGAAATTGGTAGAGTGCTCTTGGCCATATTTGAAGAAACAAATTGACAGCATACAAACGACAAACTCCGAACCCAAGCTGAATCGTGAGGAAGCACCCACCAAAACCAAAAGGATCTCACAAGACTCTCCATTGTCGACGATTGAGGAGGAGATCCTGCTTTTATTGGCCAACAGCAAGGAAAAAACAGGACTGGAGTTTCTTAGTTTCAACGTTATTAAAAATAGTTTCAACTTATCCAAGACAAAAGCAAAACACAGCCTTTCCCAGCTTAGAAAATTAAAATTCGCGCATAGAGATGGAATGGATGACTGGTTGATAGACGAACCCGGCATACTTTACCTGCATGCAAACAACTTGCTGTAAGATCGATATAAGACATTAATGCGGTTTTTTTTGCATCTTTATCGCGATCAGCCCGCCGCGACTGCACAACCCGTTCAAGTTCAGCAGGATGGAAATTCGGATCTACCGATCTGGAATTACCACACAATTGGGGATCATCACGGACAGGCAATAACGAATTACACGGTCTTTATTCTTAAAATGTGAACTCAGAGTCGGTTTTCATGACGATCGCTTTCACCATACAGAACGCGTCCTGATCGAAACAGGGAATTGCATCCGCTCCGTTGTTTAAAAGTGCCCATGCAATCTATTGCCTTGAAAGAGTTCGGCGAAAAATGTTAATTTGAGTCATTCGAATGCGAAAGTCCGTACATCGCCAAGACGCAAAGGCATTTCGGTCAGGGTAGCTTATGCAGCATGCCGCGCCGGCATCATTCCGATCAGCGGGATTATAACCTTTTATTAACGAATTGGATTTTTTTATGTTGCACGTTATACTTCGCAGATTTGATCGAGTTTATCCGTACTATACAAAATTCCGGATGTTAAATGACGATGATAAAATCATACATCGATTTGTTGCAAGGGTTCTCAACAAAATAACTCTTTATCTATGGTTTTTCCCGACACTTTTTTCTATCTGCATGCTGTTCATGAATAAATTTGAAAAGGTAAGCCGCTATTATACATTTGAAGAGACAGGCGGATATTATATATTTGCTGAGCAAGTTACATCCTTTATTCTTCTCTCGAAGCCGTATGGCTATTTTTCTCAAAATTGCATATTATACTTTTCAGTATGTCTTTTCCTATATTTCACTGCAAGAATATATATCAGCAACGTCAAGGTTTATGAAAATGAAGCAATATACTCAAAGAGCATTCACTCCGTTCTTCACTCTTATAGAGATTTTATAAATGATGTTGTGGAATTAAAAAAGGACAACGGCTTTTTTGGCGATACCATACGAAAGAACTGCATTTCCCAGGCCGGAGAATTGAAACAAATATATTTCAACTTTATGTCACAAATGTGCAATGAGTTGCTCTCTTCGCTCAACTCCTTAATAAACGACGACTGTGGATATATTTGCATCAAGGTACTGGTTCGGGAAACCCCGGACAATGTCCTGATCAAGGAAACCGGTATATTTGCGAGGTCTCCTTCAGAAAAAAAGAATAGAAAAGAGGGGCTTACCAACTTCCCGATTAATCTGGACATCAAAGATAAAAATGACACCCCAAAAAATCTCTTTGAAGAAATCATCAAGGAGTTGAATTATTTTATGCAAGAGAAAAAACACACGCACCCGATAGATGGATTGGGAAGGATTTACAATGATCTGAAGGCCGAAGCCAATTACGACAGAACGGTTTGCAACGAAAACTTCAGGCACTACAAATCTTGCATGATTAGTCCGATCATATATGACCAGAAACTGGTCGGGTTCTTATGCTACAACTCTTCAAAAAGTTGGAGATTGAGAAAAAAGCATCTTAATCTTTTCAGTGGTTTTGCCGACAAAATATCAAATTTATATCGTACCATAGAGTATTCTTTCGGTCCCGAGGACTCTTACCTATCAATCAACGGAGGTTAACAATGATGGAAATGTATATCGCAAGAGGTCTTTTTATCATTTTAGTTTTATTTATTTGCGGACATTTTCTTTTTTCCATTTACGCTTCAATAAGATCAATATTAAAAGAAGTTGGAACAAACGAAAATCCCGGGGTTCATTATGACAAGATATCGGCAGTACCCTACTCAAAGGAATATTTTGCCACACTGCCGAAAATGAACCTCGGAAAGGATATTTCGATGCAAGGCTATTTAATGGATGACAAGTACGAAGTTGACCATGGGCGCCGGTGAAGGCATTACCTGGACAATGTGAACGTCTCAACACATGCGGAACAAACTGAATTCAACTCAACAATTTCCATCGACCCGGTTTCCTCATCCAGCCTCCAACACAATGCCGTTTCACAATGAAACGTATTATGCTTAACAACAGGCGCCCGGCAAGGACGTGGAAAAAAAGCGCCCTTGCGATCACGTTGTGTACGATGGTTTTCCCCTCCTCGATGATAACGGTATAGAACACCCGGCAATAAGAGGTAAAAAACTCGGAAAGACTCAAACCCGGTTCGAAGAGAAATGTAGCCCGGGAAGGGTTCACGCAATTTGGACCGCTTGTTTCGCCAGACCTCATTCAAACCGTTCCCGGAACCGTGAGTACCGCTCCCCTGAAGTCGAGATCCCCACCGATTTTAAAGCGACGCTGGAAGAGGCCCGCATACGCATTATTATCATATTAAAGCAGGCACCCCCGCCATTACCGCCCGTTCTTTTCATTTGGACCAAGGAGATCAGCCATGCAGTGTTTTGCACGAAAAAGAAGGGCTTTGCGGGGGCCCGCATCATTTGGCGCTCCAGCGCCCGACACTGAGTTTTCTCGAGAAAGCCGCAAGCATGCCCCCCTCTCCGGCCGCAGCCCGACAATCGGGAATATCGCCATGGGACGATTTCTCCAATCCCATGGACCATTGGGAGAAGTAAATTCTATACGGCGTGTTTCGCCGCTCTGTTCGGCGGCCTTCCAAAAAACGGCGCTCTCCAAAGGCCCCCGCCCTTCCCGGGCACCGGAGATAAATCCCCGGCAAGCGCAATCCGGAAACGCGCCGGGCATCGTTGGGGCCCAATTCACCGGCGGCCCCCCCGGCGGCTCCCATGCCCCCCTTGTTCAACGACAGATCGCGGGTCTGGGACCAACCGGGGATCCAATTCACGATCCTATCATAAGGTCATATCGAAGGTCCCTGGGGCTTCCGCCGGGGGGCGTGGATCCCATTACCGGCATGCAGGTGGGGCCGACTGACGCCCAGATCAAGTACGGAGCCCTGTGGATGAACCCGCCCCTGAAAACAGGAGCCTCCCTTGGAATCACCGGGCCTTCGACGGTGGACCGGTACTGCGCGAAATATGTGCCCAGCGACGCCGTGAAATGCGGTATCTACCCGGCTCCGAACATCACCCTCACGGCAACCGGCGTATCAACGGGCAGCCCCGTGTCATGGAGCGTGACAAAGGGAAAGAAAAAGGTAAAAATCACCGGTTCCGCCACCAAGCCTGCGGTGACCGTCAAGGGCGTCAAGAAGAGCAAAACCAAAAACGACGTGACGATCCGGGTCAAATCCGGCAAGAACTCGGCAACCCACAACCTCTCCGTCCTGGAGCCAAGCTCCATGACCTCGGTTACAAAAAACAAAAAGACCACATCCACCCTGGTGGGCGCCTCCCTGCACTATACCGTGTTCGATCAGTTCAAAGCGCCGGTGGGCGCGGGGGTCTGCATCGATGAAACCGTCGTGGAGTGCGATTCCCCGTTCAAGCCCGGGGTTCTGAAATACGGTTTCAAGGACGCCCCCACGGATAAGAACGGAAAGGCCGTGGACAATATATTCGTATTCAACTCATCGGGAATTCCCCCGGGCTTCTGCGTGAAGCTGGACCAGGATATCACCGTGGGCGGCTGCGGCCCTGTTCTGCGCAACGTCATCGTCATACAGAGCACCGGCATCACCGTCACCAAGGGGGACTGCAAGGCAAACAGCGGTACCTGCCCTTGACCCCGGCCGGCTTATTCACACCGGTATATGGGCCTTTCGGAAAAACAGCGCCCCCGTGTTGAACGTTGTCCCCGCCCTTCCCCTTTCACGATCCCGCTTCCGAACCGGGGAATCCCAAGAACGTCGGAGCCGAATCCCTTCTCCCCATTCAGGAAAATTCCCCAAAAAAGAAGGGCACATTCGAACATGGCCCTCGAGAGATTCGGCTCCCCAACGAACGAACTTTAACCCGCCTCGTATCCAAAGGGATCGTCGATGGAAAAGGCGGGCTCCGTGAACCACTCGGACCCCTCCTCGGTCATGTAGAAATGGTCTTCCAGGCGAATACCGAATTCGCCGGGGATACTGATCATGGGCTCGTTGCTCATGCACATTCCCCTTTCCAGCGGCGTCTCGTCGGAGAGCACAAGATAGGGCCACTCATGGACATCCAGGCCGATCCCGTGCCCCGTGCGGTGGGGCAGACCGGGCAGCCGGTAACCGGGACCGAACCCGCCGGATTCCACCACCTCCCTTGCCGCCGTTTCCACCAATGAGCAGGGAATGCCGGGTTCGGCCGCCTTGAAGGCCGCAGCCTGGGCCGCCTTCTCGAGATTCCAGACCTCCCTCTGCCTGCGGTTTGGCTTTCCGAACACATAGGTCCGGGTGATATCCGAGTTGTAGCCGTGGAACAGGCAGCCGGTGTCGATGAGCACCACGTCGTTTTCCTTCAACACCTGGGGATCCTTTACTCCGTGGGGATAGGCAGATGCCTCCCCGAAGAGCACGATACAGAAGCTTGACCCGTCGTCGGCCCCCACGACCTTATGGGCCTTGTTGATAAAGGACGCCACCTCGGAGGTCGTGATACCGGGCTTCAGTATCCTCGCGGCTGCTTTCTGAACCGCAAGGGTCATCTCCATGCCCCGCTTGATCAGGGCGATCTCCAGATCCGATTTAAGGATACGGCATCCCCTCGTGACCCACTCGCCGCTCACGAACGTCAGGTCCGGATTGGACTTTCGCATACCGTCGAAATGAAAAAAGGGAAGGGACTCGTCGATACCCACCATCAGCGGTTGTCCGGCCTTGTTTCCGACAATGGGGGATATCAGGGCATAGGGGTCCTCATGCTCCTCCCAGCAGACCACCTCCCCTTCCACCACCCGGTAATCCTTGAGGGTTTCCCTTTCAAATTCAGGGGCAATGTACACCACTTCCCCTTCCGCCGGGATCACCACGCCCGCCAGGCGCTCGCTCGGATTCCACCTGGTTCCCGTGAAATAGTAGAGGTTTGTTCCCGCATTGATATAGATTGCCCTGAAGCCGCTCTCGCGCATAAGGGCCTGCGCCTTTGATATCCTCTCTCCGTAAGCTTGCCGGGGAACCGGGGAAACCCCCTCGCTCATATCCGTTAATCGTCCCAGCTCAATTTCGGGAGTACTCCCCCCCACACCGATCGTCATTTGAACTCCTTTCCTCCATATTGATACACAGGTAAAAAAGCGATCCCGCAGCGGAAACCGCTTTTAAATGCGCCCATATTCAGCCCCTCCCGTCAGTCCGGGTACATCCTGCTTGCAAGCAGCCGGCACTTCCCACGCTCCCGAACCGGACGTCGGGTTACCATATATTACCACACCCCGCATATTCAACAGTCCTTTTGGGGATCTGGAAAAAATACGTGCGCGGCAAACCGCATGGATCAGGGTTTGACGCCGGCGAACCCGGACCGGACCTCGTCTTTTCCCTTTTGCAATTGCGCGGCATAGTTGTCTTTTTCCTTTTCGGGATCGAACGTGAGGAGCGTGCCCCCCGATTCGAAATGCTGGATAAACACCCTGCCGACTGCGAGGGTGGAGGCCCCCGCGAAAATGGACATGAAGATCATCCGCGCCGCCGGCCCATAAAAGGGGATGAAGTTTTTGAAGGCGGAGAGGTTCAGGGAAAAGGAGACGGGAACGCAGCCCCCAACGAGGGACACGATAAGGGATTTGCCAAGATGCCTTGAAAACGCCTGATCGTAGAGCCGGGCAAGACTGTGAACCATCTTCAGCTGAATCGCGGTAAGGGCCACCAGATCCAGGACGGGTATGGGGAGGATGCCCACCCCGAGGGTGCCCAGCATGTAATTCTTGACGATCTCATTTGCCCTTCTGATTTTTATCCCGTTTTCCTTCATCGAACTCTCCCCTGTTTTCATGTAATAATTGATGAACCTTGACCCCGTGCTCCAGTTTCCAGACTTGAACCCAAAGATGCCACATCGGCCTCTACTTCGAACGATGCTCCCGCCGGCGGATCGCCCCCCCAGGGCTTCTGCCTTGCAAGCCACCCCGCTTCAGCTTTTATTGGTAAATGCCCGAAAGATGAAGGCCTGGGAGCAGTCAGTTCAAAGCTCGCTGTTTCCCCGCGATGATCCAGGGACGATATGGGAACGATCCGCATTTCACGCCGATATTCCCCATCGCTCGGGGGCTCGATAAAAAAGGCACAATGATTCCGGGCAGACTTGAGACAACCGCTTCCTCTAAAGCGTGGAGCACTTTATTTCACAACGCCTTAATCAAAGAAGCACCAGTCTTCAACGTATTGCCCCACCACGAATTTCGGATACCCGGGGTCCGCCCGAAATGTCGTCATATCGTACCTGATATGCTGATCCCCCCTGAAGAAATAGACCTTCCCCTTTCCCCAGTAGGTGGCGCCGTCCACCCGGTCGAAATTTACCCCGGCCCATCTCCTTCCGATGGATTCGGGATATCCTTCGTCCACCCTGTTGCGGATCTTGCTGTACCGGACATAACTGCCGCCGGCAAACAGATAGATTGAATCGGTCCCCGATTCCATGACGGCATCGATCCTTTCAAAATCCACCCCCGGCCAGCCCTCGGATATCTTTTTGGGATACCCGTCGTCCACCTCTCCGGTTTCCATGTCCATCCGAATATAGCGGTCTCTCCTGAAGAAGAAAATCTTTCCGCTCAGATCTTCTCCTTTGTCCGAGAAAAAGTCATCGGCCCTGAAAACGGCGTCGAAGCGATCGAACTTGAAACGGGCCAGTGCCGGCCACCTGGCCACGACGGGCCTGGGCTTTTCACTCAGATTCCGGTCGATGTTGTAGCTAAAATACCGGTTTCCCCTGAAGAAGTAGATATCCCCGCCCATGGTGAGTACCGAGGAGATGGGGCTGAACTGGGTTGCCTCCCTGTAAGCCTCCATCAGGGCCAGTGCCTTTTTTTCATCCTCGACCAGCGTCCAGATCCCCACGACCTCAAGCTCGATGGTGGCGGGGTTGTCCCTTATGGTATCAAGCCATTGGTTGTAATGGTTTTCATCGAGGCTGCCGAGGGCCGCAAGCTTCAGTTCATCCCCTCCCTTGCCGAACACGGTGCAGTCGGAGTTTGTTCGCAATTTTTCCATTTCCGAACGCTTCTCGCCATGGGCCTCTCCCTTTCCAATCCCGGCGTAACTGGCCTTGATGCCGGCCAGGAGTTCATTTTTCGTCAACTTCGAGGACTTGGCCGCTGAAAAAGCGATCATCGCCTTCCCGCCAACCCAGGCCCGTCTGACGTAATGGGTGCCGTATCGATCGAAAAAGTCTTCGTACGACTTCCGAAGATCGTGCCTGAACTCATCGGGCAGATCCCCGCCGAAGTTCTTTACCTCGAAATTGTCGTTATTGGGCAGATAAAGGGTCCAGAACGGTATGAAGGAGTTTCTCAGTCCGTAGTACGCATCCTCTTCACTTCTGAGCTGGTCTGTCTGCCCTGCGGCAACATCCACGCTGAACGGCTTGATCCCCACGGCAAGGCTCGCATCCAGCCCGACCTGCTTGTCGAAACGCTCCCAGGATTCCTCGATGACGGTTTTGTTCAGGGCCTGCCTTGCCGGTGCCGAGGGGCTTTCATTCACCTCGTAACCTTCCGGAACGGCATACTCCTTTCCGGTCTCCCGGGCAAGGAAAGAACTTCCCTTCATCTCCTGTTTGAACAGTACACTCTTCAACTCATAGGGCTGGTGGGGCCTCAGGTAGATACCGCGTCCCACCACCTCCAGTCCCGGTACCCGGGAAAATTCATCTTTCTTGTTTATCATATGGGGCCTCGTCGTGTTGCGCGTAAAGGGTGTGCCGAAGGGAACCTGAAACGCACCGCCGGCGTATAACGGCTCCGTTCATTATCAAGGAGCGAAACCGCACCGTTTCATCCGGACAGGGCTGATTTTCAAACGTCGCCGCCTGAAATCTCCACCACGATCCGGTGTGTCCCATGCGCTTTTTTATACTTCATGGAGAACTCTGAAAATCAGGTTTGTGTTATTTTACGAGTACAGTATCGTGAGCAAGTTTTATAAAAGGGCCGCCCGCATTTTTTGGAATACATCAGGCTGATCATCAATGGTCATCGGATTATTTTATGGTGCAAAAAAGCGGCTGGAATAGTGAAACGGTATATTATCCTACTCAACTTTCGGAGCAGCAGATAACCACTTATCGCACCGAAACCACAGTGTTTT
>PPCM01000774.1_pt1 | contig 20410 bp, 11 predicted proteins | sample 1555541 | NCBI WGS metagenome assembly PPCM01 (sample SAMN05284479, study PRJNA326546) | Marine sediment metagenome, whole genome shotgun sequencing project. | isolation source: marine sediment | place: Germany: Wadden Sea | collected 2012-09-05 | reverse complement strand
GGTCGGGTGACACCCTGCTTGCCTGCAGTGACAATGAGTATCGACGGATCTCCACCACCAACACACCCAAGTTCACCCACCCCGCTCAGCCTGCCCGGGCCCGTCGTAAAGATCAGCATTGACAGCAACATCTTCATCCAGCTGACAAGCGGTGTGTGGGTCGGGAGGGGCATGTATGACAGCTACTGCTTCCCCGTCTCCGATGCCGACCTCATCGACGGGCCTGACGATGACCGTCTTCTCCCCGGGTGGACCCCAGTCAATGCCGAATATGCTGAGAACTTGAATGCCCAGGAGGCTGCCGACAGTGTGATGTTCCTTCCCGAGCCCATCGCCAACGCGTGATCGACGGCGAGAACGAGATAAATGACACCGTTATCACAGCCCCCCAAGCATGCTCAGGCTGTCTTGCTTTGCGGCATGTGACGATGTCGGCAACATCGGGCCCAACGGATGGTCACGAGCCTCGGGTCCGACCCATAACACAAGAAATAACCATGTAGAGTGACGACTGTTCACCGTTTACTGATCGTCGTCATCGTTGACCATATATGTGGGTGCCATCTCTGGCTGGGCCACGGTGGCACCCGTTGCACCATCCATTCTCCCGTACCCAGTCTCTTGCCGAATCCCCCGGCCTGCCTTCCTGTTCGACTTGCCCATAGCCCAGACGCCGGCCGTGGTAGCGGCACCAACAACCACGAACAGCGTTGTGCAGCAGCAGGTCCCGCCGCATGTGGCTATCAGGAGGAGCACGGCCGTAGCGGCGACTCTGAGCCAGTTGATAGAGCATGCGGGGGCCGTGCCGGTGTACCAGAACGTGCACTCGGGGTGGTACACGTACGCGGCGCCGACAGCCGTCTGGTCGTGGCGATCGGTGTAGTACGCACCGACGAGGACGTTGTTTCCCGTGTTGGCGACGGTTTGGCCATAGTAGTCCATTGCTTGCCCGGCATCCGTGCTGAATGAAGTCCGCAAGTTCCACCACACTCCGTCAAACGCATGGTCAAAGACGTACACGTGGCCCTGGCGCGCCCCGTTGTTGTGGGCACCGACAGCGAGCACGTGGTGGTCAAGGGAGATAGAATACCCAAAGTACTCGTGCTCCAGGGGGACCGGCGACGTGAGACGCTTGACCTGCGTGACGTTGAGCACGGAGACATGGAATATGTACACTGCGCCGCTGTCCACTCCGCTGTCTGTCGCACCGTAGGCTCCAACCGCGAGGATATCCCCGTCCAGGGCAAGAGAGAACCCGAAAGCCTCGCCCTCACATGAGTACTTCGGCGCGACCTTGACCTGTTGGGCCCACTTCCCATCCTGATCCTTGCCGAACGTGTACACGGCGCCGGCGTTGTTGTACCTGTCCACATTTGCGAGGTAGGCTCCGACGGCAATTGTGCCGCCAGAGACGGCCACCGCCCGGCCGAACCGATCCCCTACGATGCCGTCGTCAGCCTGAATGACTGCGGCGAGTGCCCACGTTCGGCCCGTGTACTCGTACACGTGGGCAGCGCCGGCCTTCATACCCGCGTTGTTCGAGTTGTACGCCCCCACGACAAAGACCCCCCCGCTGATGGAGACGGCCGTCCCGAAGCTATCCTCCATGTTGGGCGTGTTGGCCGTCACGCGCTGTTTGAACTGCCACTTCTTCCGCACGGTGTGGAACTCGTATATGTACACGGCACCCGTGTCAGTCCCCGAGGCCGACATGGTCCCGTACGCCCCAACAATGATGATATTGCCATCCATGGCGACAGAGTGGCCAAAGTACTCCCCAGACGATCCGTGGTCGGGTAAAAGCTTGGCTTCTTGAACCCAGCCGTTCCCAGAGCGTTGGAAGACGTATACCGAGCCCGAATTGAAGCCTAAATCATCGTCACCGTACGCTCCTACAACTAAACGGTCGCCAGACATGGCCAGTGACTGACCAAAATAATCTCCGGCCACGCTATCGCTGCCAATAAGGTGATCTTCGTCCCACTTCAGCTTCCCAGCTTGACATGCAGCTATAAGAAGTATTACTAGCGCCAAACGGTTCATGGCGCGCGTTACACTGGTACACATGCTTGAGATCACCAGGAAACGCCAATTGTGACGTTTTGAGAAATCGTCGAGTGTCTGGTGACGGCCCGAGCGTGGTTTCTGGGACTGGCCCGTGTGTCCCTCGGTGTTACTCGCCGTCCTTTTGTTCTCTGTCCGTCTGATAGTCCCAGTATCTTGGATCTCGCCCCATCCATAAGCCACGTCGGCGTGACTCACGGGTCCGGCCCAGCCACACCAGATACTGGGGGGTGTACCCGGCATGGCATGCGATCGCAGCATGTTGAGGTCGGTCAGATTGTGGCAAGTGATAAATCAACTTGGACAGAGATGCTCAGCTACATATCGCCACACAGCCGATCACGACCAAATCTGGTCACAAGGGGTGCATCCAAAGGTGTACGGACCCACACCCGTCCGCCTGGCAGGTTTCACATCGTTCAACTTTAGTGGAGTCAGACTCTGGAGTCCTGCAAGCCAGTAGCACTCAATCCGGGCCCGATGACGGATGAGTACGTTCGCATCGTGTCTCTAGACATGCTGGTACATCGTATTGCGCCTAAGACGATCTGCGGGCAGTTTTCGATGGAGAGCGTCAAGGTCTGTCATCCTTTGTTCAGAGATCCCAAGGACAAGACCAAACAGAACCCAGAGTGGCTCTTGGAGTTCGATAGTAGCTATCAAGCCCGGGAAGTGCTCTCACGGGGCTCCGAAACAATTGATTTTGAGCTGTCGGACGACATTTTCAGTTGCACCGTCCGGTATGAGGCCGCCACAGTTGATGACCTCTCATTACTGAACGGGCCCGCCGCCCCCGTGTTCAGCCCGTCGATTGATGCGGCCTATATCGCGGACCCCCTGTTTTCCCACCCTCTCCTGTCTCACATCCCGGGACTCGACGGAAAGACGGCGGGGGACGAGCCCGGGGTCGCTGCCTCCATCACCGCGTTCGACAAGGTGCCGTTCACCGTCGCTGGCTTTGTTGTTTATTCGCCCAAGACCCCCGTGCTGGCCGAGCTTAACCTTAAACGAGAGGGCCTTGGTGAGTCCAGTCGAGAAGAGGAGCAGCTGCACATGTTCGTCGTCCAGCCCGACACCGTGACCACCGCCCCGTCACCGCACGGCTTCGACACGTTCCAGCGGGACCCAGACACCCGGTTCGCGTTCGTCTCGCCCGACGCGGCCTCTACGACCAACCCGACGATGGTAGGCACCCTCCCACGCGCACCAGAGGGTATGGGGTACCGGGACCCGCTCCCCGTGTGGGTGTTGGTCACGGCCGACCGGCCGGCGTCGCTCGTCTCGGATCTCTTCCGGCACCACACCTCGATGATGGTTGGGACCGTCCCGTGGCCTGCTGTATGCCTCAGACTCGCTGGGATGTGGGGCATCCCGTACACCGAGGCCATCGCCGCCATCAACACGGCCCGGGCGTCGTCTGACCGGTTCCTCCCCCACCGCCCGTGTCCCGTCCACGCCAAGTGGGAGGGGTGGAACGATGAGGGGAGATGCGCCGCTACCGACGAACGGAGGACACGGGCGTTGATCAGGGCGACGCTGGGGATGCTGGGGCCCATATCGCAGATCGACGCCATCAGACCCGCACCCACACCTGCCCCGGTCCCCAAGCCGACGCCTGAGCCGGTAGTCAGGTCCCAGGAGCCCGTGACGGTGACCCCGAGACAGCCACCCCCGGAGACCCCGCCGGCACGCAGCCCGACCCCACTCCCGCCCACCGGGACCGACCCCAATGACGTCGGGTACGTCCATCCGAGTCGCCGAAAGGCCGGGTACACGCCGCCCGTCAAGAGGCCGACCCCCACCCCCACCCCACCCCGGGGGCCGGACCCGGGCGACGTCGGGTATGTCCACCCGAGTAGAAGGGCGGGAGGACGCGCCGCATCGCCCCCACCCCGACCGAGGACGGGTTGGGGGCACACCGCCCCCGGGTCCAGGGGTCGGGGTAGGGGCAGAGGGGGCGGGGGTTGGGGTTCCTCGGCCCCGGCTATGACCTCCTCGACGTCCAACACCAAGTGGGGTGTCCCTTCCTCTAGCAGCGGAGGTGGAGGTGGGTGGGGTGCCGCCCCTACCCGCCCCACCCCCGCCCCCAAACCCGCCCCGATCGACCCAATGGTCACTCTCCGAAAGCTCCTGTCGGACCCGACCCGACACGCTGCCGTCGCCGCCGAGATCGCTAACAATGAAGGGGCCCTGAGGGCCGTGCTCGCCGCACCACCCGCCAGAGGGGCCATCCACGACGCCATATCACCAACAGATGACCAACAACCAGAGGCGACGGCCGCGGCAAAGGCCAGGCTGCTGGACATGATCACCTCGGTCATCCAGGGCCAATTCGACGAGTCCAACTCCCTCACGGTGCCGCTGTTGGACATCATCAAGCCGATCGTTAACGGAAAGCCCATGATCATGCACCCCAAGCTCATGTCCGTGATGCAGAAGACCACCAGCTGGACCCAGTCGTCCGTGACGTTCAAGAAACGGCCGGAGTGAAGATTCAAGATTGTAAATTGATGCCGGGAGAAGATTTGATGGAAAAGAAGATTGGGTGGATGTTGGTCATTCACTCGGGGTGCCCTGGTGTGTCAATAGTTGGTGCATATTCGTGGCGGCCGTTGTGTCTCGTCTTGTTGAATCTCCGGCCTCGGTAGATTTCGAGAATCATCTAATATCTATAAACAGTAGCTGTCAGATGATTGCGATAGAGATCGGAGTAGCCAATAGCAGACTCAGCGACTAGTATATTGAGTGACTGGTGTTCCGGTATTTGTTTGATTCGCGAAGTACATTTTGTGATCTGACCACCATCACAGCCCGTGCGATAGATGATCTCTCGCACGTACATTGCGCTACTCTTTACTGTAATTGCTGTGGCCTCCTGTGCTTGTCCGAGCCCCGCGCAGCCTCCCTTTTTTGCGGCTGTCCGTCGCGGAGATGCCGCTACGGTCCGCAACCTCCTCAAGTGCGTGGACCCGAACGTCCGCGATCATCTAGGGTATACTGGGCTGCATGTAGCGTCTGGCCTCGGCGATCTGTCCGTTGTCCAGGCCCTTCTCTCAGCTGGAGCGTGGCCCGGCTTCATCGAGCCCCGCATGGGCGTGTCCCCCTTCGTCAAGGCGATGCAGGGCGGTCACAAGGATGTGCTCCATGCTCTGACGTCTGACCCTCGAGTATCCCCGGTGATGCTGGATCTCCACTCGCCTGACCTGGGGTACACCCCACTCATGAACTCCATATGGTACAAGAGGCCCGCCGCCGTGCAGGGGATGCTGGATGCAGTGCGGGCCGGGGCGTTGGTTAACCCGCTCGCTAAGTCGCATGCTGGACGGACGTCGACGGCCTTCACCCACACAACGGACGCCGATAACGCCAAGTCGCAGGACCTGATGAAGGCTAGCAACGCCACGCTCAACACCATCATCCGCGAGGCAGCCCAGGCCAACACGGGCAACGCGGCTCTGAAGGCGGTCATCGCCGGGTCCTCCTCCGTCCCCACTGCGGGGAGATCCACCGTCGCCAGGCCTGTGGGCGCTCCGTATGACGCTGCATACCCTGCTGGGGCCGCAGTCATCATTGGCCACACCCAGGGCTGGTCATCCTTCACGACGGCCGACCTCCGGCCTGATGCAGCCTATCGTCGCACCCCCATCCACGATATCGCCCTCAGAGGTCTCGCTTACCTGCTGGACGGCCCCAATCCGCCCCGTTCCGCCCCCGACGCCTTCGGATGGACCCCTCTGCACTATGCGGCCATGCGTGGCGACGCGGCGATCGCTACCTGGCTCCTCAAGCACGGCGCTGATAAGAAGGCCGTCGATCTGGCCAACAGGACCCCAGAGATGATCGCCACCGCCAGTGGGCACGCCTCTGTGGCACGCCTTCTGGCCACCGGCGTCCCTGTGCGCCCCTCATCATCGACACTCCTCGGTGCGGTCCGGGCCAACGACCTGTTCAACATTGCCAAGCATCTCGAATCGTTCCCCAACGTTAACATCCTCGACAAGGACCAGCGCGCTCCAGTGCACTTCGCGGCCGCTGCCGGCCACGTCCAGGCCACCCAGATGCTGATCAACGCCGGCGCTGACGTCCACATCATCGATGGTCTCGGGAACGCCCCCATCCACTATGCTGCCATGGCTGGGGACGTTGAGACGGTACGCATCCTCCTCGGCGCCGGTACCAACATCAACCTGCAGTCTGCAGCACATGCTACACCTCTGGTGGTCGCTGCAACGTTCGGGCAGGAGGCCATGATCACCGAACTCCTCGCTCGTGGCGCTCTGACGGCTCTGACAGACATCAGAGGCCAGACGGCACGCGGATATGCCATGAACACGCGCGACGGCCGTCGGTCCGCCCGCCAGATCCAGGAGGCCGAACACGCGGTGCAGACGGCCAACGGGGCCAAGGCGCTCATCAAGGCAACCATCGCCAACGACGCCAAGACGGTCGCCCAGCTCATCCGGGACGGGGCGGATGTCAACGACATTCTCGCGCTCAACTGCCGCGCCGACGGGAACGACGGCCACACGGCCCTCTTGATCGCCGGGCGCCAGGGATACACGGACATCGTGAAACAGCTCCGGGCCGCGGGGGCGAGCGCTACCATCGTCGATGGGCTGATGCGGGCGACTGTCGGCCACAAGGCCAGCTACATGGGGCACGATGACGTGCTGGCGGTGCTGACGGCACCCGGGACCGCCCTCGAACTCGACGCACAGGGCCCCCAGAACGGATACAGCCTGCTGCATGACTGCACATGGCATGGGCACTACAAGGCGGTCGAGGTGATGCTGAAGGCCGGGGCTAACCCGCACGTGGTCAACCACAGCGGAGAGACGCCCATGGGCCTCGCCCAGCTGTTCGGGTATGACGATATCGTCGCGCTGTACAAGAAGTACATGTGATGTGTGTCATTCCGTTGGTCAGGAATGGCTTGTAAAGAATGAGATATGGTTATAGTGTGTTTCATAAATAATGATCAAAAATCTTTGGATATCAATAGGATTCGGAGCTATCCTAGACATTTCGAAAATTAGTTTATAATAGTGACATGGTACGTTGCTCAGTGTGCAGCAATGTATACGTTTATCTTTTGGTTGACCCACCCCGGTTGATGGGGCGGGGCGGGTGGACGTGACTGGGCCCCGAGAACACCGATTAACGCGGGTTCCAACACTGACGCTCGTGATCTTAACTTAGTCTGCCACCACAGTGAAGGCAGTGAATGGGGATTTGTCAGTCATTGAGGCTATCATGGGTGGTCTCACATTGACATCCTATTTCACCCCCCACCATGGAGGTGAGCGAGTCACACATTTAGCTGCTGTGGAATCGGTCGGGCAATGTAGAGATCAACCAATCCCCCCACCCCAATCGGATAGCAGTAAAGCTGACACCATCACACTCCTCGTTTACACCACTACATCGACCGCCCCGTCGTCACCTCCGCCTGCCGCCTATCCACCTCATAGGATTCCTCCACCGGCCCCGGGTCTTGACCGTCGTCACCTCCTCCTCAGACTCATCATCATCATCATCATCCGTCGAGCTGCTCCATGTCCCCGTGTCTGGCCTGGACCCAACCCTCGACGGCTCGGGTGACTCTGGACTAGGGGGCAGGGTGGGTGTGGTCGGGGTCGGGGCGTGTGAGGGGGTCTCGACGGCGGCCAACAGGTCGCCCATGACCGATTCAGCGATAGCCATCCCCGCCCCCGCCCGCACTAAGGGACGGAGGGCGATGTCCAGCAGCAAGGCGTCCGGCGCGGTCTGGACGGCGACGCGGCGCCTCTCCCGCACGATACGGACGGCGTTACGACGTATGGCGGCCCGCACCTCAACCTCCACGATCGACCTGACCATATTAGCCAGACGATTGCCCAGGAGGATGCTGGGGGCGTCTTCTAGTCCGGATGACCTGGCATGCAGGCATCGCTGGGTCTCACGTCTCACCCGATCGCGGTAGAGGTCCGTCACGTATCCGTGGAGAACGTCACGCGCCACGGAGAAGAGAAGCTTCTGAGCGATCGCCTCCTGGCCATCCTCCAGCTGCCCGGCAGACCCCCCGCCGAGGCTGGGCACCGCGTTGTCGTCGTTGGAGCGTAAAGACATATTGGATGGAGGTCGAAGCATCCCAGATGGCGCAGCGGTGAGGTACGAGCGACGACTGAAGGTAGACCGCCTTGTATCCATTCTGCTTGGCATGTTTGGCACACCAGAACGTCCGGTAAACTGCTGTGACCCGCTGTGGCCGGTGTAACTTGCTGTTGGGCCTTCTTCCTCAACAATATCCGGAATTCGAAGACCTGTGACCACTGGTGCCCTACGTAAAAGGTGAGTTCCGGATCTATATGACCGTTCAGACATCTATTGCGGAGTTATCGCGGATTTTCGAAACAAAATAAACATGCTGCGTGTTTAGCCGGTTGTGTCTGGTTGTGTGACTTGATACTCCGGCAACTCACTTCTTCTTCCCCTTGCCCTTCTTTCCCTTGCCCTTCTTGGCCTTTTTCTTGGGTAGGATTTCCACGGCTTCCTCCAGGGCGACGGCCGAACAAAGCACCTTCAGCAACTCGTTCCCGGCCACCAGCCTCGTGTATATGAATTGTACAGGTTGAATGTCGTCCGCCACGGGTGTAGCGCCCCCAAGCCCCCATGCCAGCGAGCACGTGGCGACTGTAGCGGCCTGCAGGGCGAGCATGAGCCCCGCCGCATGGGCCAGACGTCCCTTGTCCCTCAAGGCGGCCAGGGCGGCCCCGCGAAGCCTATCTCTGGTGTGTGGCCACGTGGGGTCGACCATCTCCAGGGCGGCCATCCCGGGCCGGTCCAGCTGGGCCTGTATCATATCGAATAAACCAGTGATGACGCGTGGTGACATCCCAATCCCGTGGCCCCTCATGGCTGGCCCAAGGGGGAGGCCGACGGGTCGGGCGGCCCGGGCGAGGAACCCACCCTCCTTGATGGCGCGGGTGATCACCGGGACGGGTGGGGTGGGACCCGCGAGGGAGACGGCGTGGCGATAAATGGCGGCGATGTCGGCTGCGGGTACTTCCGGGAAGACGGCCGATAAAGCGGTGCTGAACGAGTGGAATGGGTGGCGGGCCGGGGCGGGGCGGGCAGCGATCACGGCAAGGGCGGCGAGCTTGGCGTCGACCTCAGCCTCGTACATCCGGCAGACCCGGTCCAATAGGAAACAGGTAGGAATTCTGTTGTCCCCGTCAACCATGTCGGCACCCGTGGCCAGCTCCCAGACGGCCTCGACGATGCGGACAGCCATGTCGTCCGCCACCCCCGCGAGCTGGAGGAGGACGGCCTCGGCGGTGTCGATGTCAATGAGGAAGGGCTCAGGGGCTATAAATGTCCCGTGGGCCAGAAGATGGCCGGCGATGATAAATAACACGTGGTCAACCCGAGGCAGCATGCGTGTGAAGCAGGAGACCTCGACGGTGTCCTTATGTGTCGCTAGGCCCAGCATGAGCCGCTCCACGAAGCCGTCCGCCTTGGCCCGCGTGCCTAGCTCAGTCACGGCCCAAGAGTGGATATAAACAGCCATGGAGTCGAGTGGGGGGTCAAGAAGCACCGTCGGGCCCAGCAGATCATGCCCGTCGACCATCCCGGCTGCGGCACGGGCCTGCATCACGAGGTACACCTGCTGTAGCGTCCACCCAAGGGACGGGGGCTGACCTCCGGCCGCCGGGGCGAGGAGGTCCAGCCCCGCGGGGACGGGCGGTAACTGTTGGGCGGCCACCGCTCTGACCTGGGCGGGCGTGAGTGTGGAAGATCCCCCCGTTTGGCGCGCGTCGTCCAGGGCACGCTCCAGCTCCTCGATGCGGGCCTCAAGCTCATCGTTAGACGACATGATGAGGCTGAATTTGGACTTCTGGGCGGCCAACGCGGACTCTGCGTCGGCCAGCTCCTCCACCTTCGCCTTCAGGAGCGCGTTCTCTTGATACAGCGCCGAGATGCCAGGCAGAGCCTTCAACCGCACGGCCACCACGGCCACCCTATGAGCCAAGAGCCCCAGGTCGACCGTCACCGCGTCAGCCCCGTCCTCCGGCGGTGCGATCCACTTCCCCATCTCCTCCTCGATCGCAGGGGCCGTAAGGTGGAGATCTTCATCGAGCTCCTCGAGCGCTGACTCGTACCGCTTCTGGCGGGCCAGGAGGGTCTGGGCAAGCTCGGCGCCCTGGACGTCGATGTTTCGGGCACATTGCTGGCATAGGTTTCGCCGCTCCTTCTCGGCACGGACCGCTCCCCGGAGCCTCTCCCGCTCTCGATGGTGCTGCTCGATCACCCGGTCCTTCTCCGCTACGGTGGCCTTCAGCTCCCTGACTACACCTTCCAGTTGGTCGATCGTCGTGCCTTGCTCATCGAGTTCTGTCCTCAAGGCAGCGACTTCACGGCGTGATTCACGGAGACGCTCCACGCTGTCGTCGGCCTGGAGCCCCAGGAAGAGCTCATGCATGGTATGGTACTTCGTCTCTACCGCCCGGACGTCGTTGTACGCCTCCTGGACCTCCTTGACACGGCGCTGCTCCAGTTCGTCGCGCTGCTCCCGGAATACGCGGGTCTGGTCCGCCCGCTGCCCGATAAGCGCCTGGATCACACCGATGGCGTCCGCACGGGACTTTGCGTGGGCCTCACGCTCGTTGTAGAACGTCTCGCTCAACTCTGCTACTCGTTGTTGGCAAAGGAGGAACGCGGACCGGTAATTGGCAAACACACGGGAGTATCCGTCACGAACGTGCAGCAGCAGGTCGCTCTGTTCCGTGCACGACGTCAGTAGCTGCTCGGCGACGTCTCCCAGACACAGGTCGGTCAGTACCTGGACTTCTTGGGCCACATGGACGAGGTCCCGCCCCCCGCCGGCCCCCGCGTTCCGAACAGCGGTGATGTACTCGGCCTCGAGCGCCTTGACCCTGTCGCGGGTGATGGGCGCGTCGTCTCCCCGACGATGGGCTCGTACAGGGAGGTGCATGAAGGTGTTAGCGACGGGCGTGATGAGCTCGGGCTGCCGGGTGCCGCGAGACGGCGTGGTGGTCTGAGATCTGCGGGGATGGCGCTGCGAGTTCCTGCTAGAGGGCGTGAGCACCGAGGTACGGATGTCTGTGCGCTGCGTGTGCGTTAGGAAGTCCATGGCGGAATTCCTGCCATCCAGCCGGGTATCCTCCGGTGTTTTATCTCGTTTTACGTGGCCTAATGCAGATGAGCGGCCGCCATTCATTGGTAAAGTTAACTTTTCAGTTTCGGAAGCGGGCTATAAAAATTAAGATTTACCTGTTCGTACACCAAGCCGCCCCGCCCCGTCCCCAGGCTACAGCGTCGCCACCAATCATTCCCCAGCCGGTCACTTGGGCTTCTTCTTCTTCCCCCGCTTCTCGTCGTTGGCCGCCTCGACCGCCATGTCGTGCAGCCGCTCCCTCTCCCTAGCCACAGCGATGTAGGGCACGGCGGCCCTCTCGGCGACCTTGATGGACGTCGCGTGACCCATCAGGGTGTCCGCGAGTCTTGTGATGAGCAGTGCGTCGAGCGTGGAGATACGATGATCGTGGAGGAACAGCAGCAGCTGGATGCCGAGGACCTTACGGGTACCCGGGGTCAACACCTCGTGTTTGTGAAGGTACATCACGAAGTCTAGCAGCAGGTCCTTGTACCAGTGCTCGAGGAAGATCGTGTCGGGCGGGAACATGCGCCGGAAGAACGCGTTCCAGATGATCATGAAGTGCTTCTGCTCCTGGGAGATGTCTGGGCACCGTAGCACGGTCGTTACGTCGCCCTCCGCGATCCAGTGCGGCTCCTCGAAATCATCCTCGCTGTCAAAGTCGTCGTCGGAGTGGACCACGTTGAAATTGCTGTGGTAGTAGCGGCCCTTCACCTTGGGGTCCCTAATATGGTCCAGATACTCCTTTGGCATCACATGAGGCTCTGGTTTGGGCGCGGCCTCACAGAACTCGGTGAATGGGTACGGTTGCCGGGCGAGTGGCACCAATGGCCACTCATGCAAAGTATCCTCTGCTCTGCTCGCCATTCTAGCGCCGATGTTACAGGGCGTCGGCAATGATAGAAAAGCGTCCCTAAAATGCACCCTGAAAACACAGTGGTTGCATATGAAATGGCAGCCAAGAAGCCACGAAGGCCCGCCATGCCTGCTTTTTCTTTCTACATTTTTCTTGTCCGGACATGTCACCGTCTGCATCATGTGAATGGGTTCGTTCACCTGTCTGGCTGACGAGTTCCCGCCGATCAATGTCATCTTCTTCGCATCCCTCGCTGTGATCTCTGCTGTTACCATCGTCGCGCCTCACACGGTGGATCACGCCGTCCCCGCTACCGCAGCATTGTTTCACGCCGTATATTACGTTTGGACTCTTACTCATCTCACAGACACCGTTCCGCGCATCCCCTTTATCCCTACGATGGCCCTCCCGCTCGCCGTTATCCCGTGCTGCCTTGCTGCCCGCGATCCCGCCCTCCCTGCTGCCCTGCTGCCAGTCATCGTGCATGATACGCTCGCCCGGTCCATAGGGCGTAAGACACGTCTCATCTTGTGTCTCATGATGACCATCCACGTCTTCTCCGTCTTCCTGAGCCCTTTGGCATGGGCTGCCCTCCTCATAACCATGGCCGTTAACGGGTGCCACCGGCCCGCCAACACGCACACACCCGGGAATCCGGCCCCCCGGCCGGCCATCGAGCTCCACGCTCTCCATGTTAACACGGCCCGGGCCTTGTTTTCTGCCGACGGCGTCCGAATGACCACCGCTGCCCACCAGGTCACCCGGGCGCTCAATTCCGTCTTCCCACACTTCTCAGCGCGCGTCGCCTTCATTCGACCCGGTGAACCCGCCCGTCTCGCAGTTGTTGAGGTCGACGGGCATATGTCTGAGAAGCCCTTCCCCCCCAACGACGTGGCCGCTGACGGTGACGCCGATGGGCTGTTCATTTGGGGCAAATGCCCGGGGTCACGCGCGGCGCCACCGGCCCCGTCAGAAGCCGTGTTTGTTTATGCCCAACACTGCCGCTTTCGCACGGCGTTCACCTCTCCCCACCCGGGGGTCTACGAGCCCCGCGACCCGGCCACCCGCACGTGGAAGAAGCTGTCCATCACGTGCCACTCCATGCCCCTCGCGGCCACTCGTCGCGGGGTGGAGGCAGCGGTGACCATCCGGCGTGGGTCCCCCTTGGGTGGCGCCGTGGAGCTCACAGTGGAGGCAGGTCGCCCAGTGCGGTGGAAGGTGGAGCATCTCGCCGCCGTCGACCGCATGGCCCAGACCCTTGCCATCCAGCTTGACCGAGGGGCAGTGGACGGCGTGTTGCGGGGCATGGTGGCCGAGGATACCCAACGACTCGTCTCCGGTCACCAGACGGTAATGATGTACCTCGCTCAGATTGGACACACGGCAGCCAGACTCCACGTCCGGGCGGAGGCTCTAGCGGCACAGCTCGCAAAGGCGGGGACGGTGTCGGTTGAGCAGCTTGGAGGCGTCCACGAGGGCCTGGCCGCCCTTGACGACGTGTTGGGCGAACTAGATGGGTGGCGACGGCTGGGTCAGCTTGTCGCGTGCCCTCTGGCGGCGTTTACCGACAGCCAGCCCACTACAGTGATCAATCTTCTCCGCGCCTTTAGTCTCGATGATAGTGTGACCCGCCAAGCCGCGCGCGTGTTCCGACGCCGCGTTATGGCTGATGCACGCCACAGGGTGCTGCTGGACACCGTACGGGCGCTCTCGGAGGCGACGGACGGCTCGGTGCGCGTTGGGACCACCGTTCAGTTCGACGTTATTGCCCGACATGTGGTTACAGGGCCACCATACAGTTATCGGCCTCGAGCTGACGGGCGGACGGTGCGGGTTAGCAACATAATCCCCAGTTGGTTGAGGGAGCCGTTATTCATGACCATCACCGTCCGCCCCGACCCCGACGGCCCCCAGCCTCGCCTTGTCGCGTCACATACAGGCCACAGTAGACCCCAGGGGCCACAGCAGACACCCGACCTGTTGCTATCTCTTCTTGCGTACGTTACGTTCCTTGCCGAGGGCGGGCTGGTCACTGGGGATGGGACAGAAGCGGGGGGTGCCATCGAGATTGTGGTGCCGCTGGCCGTGGTTGGTGATAAGTCTGCGAAAAACGGCAAACATGGAGGTCAACATAAACCGAAGAAATAAACGAAATAAACCCGCCAACATATATAACATAGCCATATTTACCATATGTCAATCATGCCCACCGACCCGACGTCCCCGAGAGACAGATCGCTCCCGTCCAGGGTCAGGACCGTGCCCGTCTCAGCCGTCGCGGACACGAGCGACTCACCCGATGACCGCAGACTCGGGCACCCGTGGGGCACCGTGCCGGTCGCCGAGTTGTAGTCGAGCGTGCCTATGGGGGCGTGTATGAGGGTCCCTGATGACGAGGTGGCTCTGACGGACGCTTCTTCCCCGTACGGAGATTCCGAATCCGATGGAAGATCGGCTAGATCGCGATCCGCTCTCCGGAATAATCGTGGTCTGGTGTCATCTGGGGTGGACCCGCTGCTGGTGTCCGTGGCCTCACCGGGCAACGGCCCAGGGTCCATGATGGTGACGGTCTCGGCGATGGACGAGTCGTCGTCGGCCAGCTGCACCATGAGTTCACCCACGTGTGGAAGATCGTCGTCGAGTGGTCCGTCGAGCGCCAGCCCGAGGTCCCCCAGTAAGGACGGGACGACGGGAACGGGCAGGGTGGCGAGGTCGAGGCCAGGAGAGGGCGTCGCCCGGGACCCGCCCCGGGCCTCGGGTGGCATGAAGGCATCGGAGCTGGAGCCCGACACACCCATGGTGAGGGACAGGGCTGACCCCTCAAGGTCGACCTCCAAGGGGCCGGCAGTGGGCACCGCGGGCACCCCACGCAGCCCGATCCACTCGTCGAGGAGGCCGGCGGACGACGTGTCTGAGGTCGACCCGTCGGTGGTCCCGGTCGGGTCGGTCGGGTCGGCCTGATCCAGGTCATATTCACCCTCCTCGGATTGGGTGTCAGTGGCGTGGCCCCGGCGGGCGCGGGTTATGTGGTACCGCATCAAGGCAAGGCGTACAGCCCAGGAGACCAGGAAGACGCTACCGATGGCGACGACGGCGACGGTCACGCGCGCCTCGTTGGCGGACACCAATAGCTGGCATCCCTCGCCGTTGACCTCATACCTCAAAGCCGACAAGTCAGGCCCGGCCATGACGTCTCTGTTGCACCCCACACATCCGCCGTGCCGGACCCTGGGGTAGACCGAGGGCGGGGCGGTGCGGGGGCATCTCTGGAGGGCGGTGGACGGAGGGGCGGCGACGAGGACGGCGGAGCGGGTCGACCCAACGGGGACGAGGGCGAGGGTCTGCCGGGTGCAGAAGGGGGCGGTCCCGGCGAGCCCCGTCGTGATGAATGCCGTCGTGGAGGTGTTGAACGTGAGGACGGGGACTGAGCGGTAGAAGCCGGCGTCGACCAGGCCCGCGATGACGTCGGGTCTGGTGTCGATCAGCGGCCCATACGTGGTGGAATCCCCGGCGGCCACCCCGGCGGAGTCTGTCACCAAGTAGCAGGTCTGATTGGCCGGACATTTGGTGCTGAGGACGGTGTCAACAAACGTACCCGCTCCCGAGACGCAGTACGCGAACAACGGGATGGCGCCGATGGACGACGCCCGCGTCACGGGCCAGCAGTAATGCCGCAGCTCCCCCGTGTCCGACACAGGCAGAGGCCGGGGCGACGCCATCACGCGGCCGTAGAGACCCGACCCAATAAACCCGGAGAACGACGGGGTGGTGCCGGGCTTCCTCTTGGCCGCCACGAGCCCCGATGGGAACATTACTGTCAGCTGGGTCGACTGACCTATAAAGTCGAGAGCCCCGAGGAGAGTCGTGGCGACGAGGGCGTCACGACGGACGGGGGCGGGGGCGGAGGCGGGCACGGGGGCGCCCGGGGTGGTGCATCCGGGGCCGACCACGGAGATCTCGTCCGGGCTGGGGTGGACCGGGGGTAGGGGGCCGTCGGGCGGGCAGAGTGGGTAGCGGGACTCGGCGGCGTCTGATATGTGGTGTGAGATCTCGATGTCGAGTCCCCTGACGCTTGATGCCCGCACCGTGTAGCACTGCTCGGTGAGTACCTTAGTCCCGCCGTCATACGTCCAGTGGGGCTGAGGCGGGGAGCCGATGAACCCGAAACACTCCCTGGCGCGGGGGACGGGCGGGTCAGACGTCTCACGTAGCGCGTACCTGTCCGTCAGGCCGTCGGGGACGATGTTCCCGGCCAACACCTCACCCGAGTCTATCCTGACCTCGATGCTGAGGCCCGCCGCGCGCCACCCTGCCCGGAGGGGGTAGGCTAGCGTGATGGTGTCTACGAACCCCTCATGGGCGAGGCGGGTGACGAATGCGTTGGGCTCCATGGGGTTCACCTGGTCCAGGAACCGTAATAGAGGAGTGAGGTCGGCCCGGACCGTGCTGGGGTCGACCTGGACGGGCAGGCCCCCGCACAGACACGCGACGGACCGGGCGGGGGTGTCCTCCGCGGGGGTGACGGTGATGATGGTCGGGCGGGTGTCCTCGCCTCCGTACCCCTCAGAGCGGAACTCGGCGATAAACACGGGCCTCACCGCCGCCGTGATGACGATGACCGCGGGTCGACCCGGTAGGCCCGCCGCGGCGTTGGCGTCTCGGGCGAGGGCGACGGCCTGGTTGACCACCCTTGGTGTGACCCCGGGGCCGGTGGGCGGGACAGGCAATGAACGGGCAGCGACGGCCGACATCGAGACCGGGAAGGTAAAGTGGCCGAAACGCTCGGGCGGGTGAAGGTCCCAGCCTGCGGGGGCCAGGATGAACCTGTTGTCCGTGTTCATGGCGTCACCCAGCCCCTCGACGATGTCCGCCGTGTATGAGAGGGGGACTGACGCGTCGTACAGGATGACCAGGACACGCGGCGTGCGGACGGTCAGCTGGCGGTCCGGGGCGGCCGCGGTGCCGACGTTGAGCGCTGGAACGGAGAGCCCGGTGGGTACCCGGGCCGCCGCGACGCCGTGCAAGGACCCAACCCACATGGGGTGCGCCAAGACCTCAGCGGGTGCGGCGGCGACTGCCTTTTGCAGGACATGTTGGGCCCGGCCGACCTCAGCGGTGCTATCAGCGGCCTCGATACACCAGGTAACGTTGGTGACGGGGGATGAGACCGTGCTGCATACAGGCCAGGCCGGGGCCGAGGGGACCGCGTCGTCGAGGGTCGGGGCGATCTCTGCTCCCAGTGTCTGGAGCGCGGTCTGTACGAAGAGCTGGTCCTCGATGAAGGCAAGATGGTCGATAAAGAGCGTATCAAAGTCCACGTAGGACGACGTGTTGTACTCCATGGCATTCACCAGACCTTGGATGGTGTTAACCTCGTCTGTGAACATGCCAGTAAAGATATCAGCGATCTCTGTCGCCGCAGCGAGAGCTTCGTCTTCAGCTTGGAGCGAGGCGTGGGGGAAATAAGATAAAAAGAGTAGAAAGAGTAGAAAAGCTGGTGCGTAAACGCGCCACATGAGAATGGGTCTGAAAGGAGCCAAGGGCGTGAGAAACGGCGCAAATGATGACCTGATATAAAATCTACAAAACAAATTGAACGTTGACACAACTGTTCCAAGCTAATCGTATGTATTGGCGGACTATGTTTCTTTGTTATGGCATTGTTCGATTTAAAGTTCATCGACAAGGTTGCATATCATGAGCAGTAGGCCACAGCGAGAGGACATTGAGGCGCTGAAGCTAACGGCATCACTTGAGCACTCAGCACACTACCGGTTCAAGGACTCAAACTGGATATTCATTGGGAATCTAGACGTTGAGCTCTCTGAGGGCGACGTGATGGTAGTGTGCAGCCAGTGGGGCGAGATTCAGGACATAGACATGCAGCGTGACGAGGCGGGGAAGAGCAGGGGGAGTTGTCTGGTCGAGTATGTTGATTTCCGGTCAACAGCACTCGCTGTGGATAACCTTGACGGTGTGGAGTTGGGCTGGAAGAAGGTCAGGGTTAGCCACACCAGGCGCCGGGCCGACAGGGATGCGACCTGAGGCTTCTTAACTCGACGTTGCCTCGTCGGGGTTTCTCGGTTTCTTTCTTCGTCCATTGCTGCGTCCGCTTTTTGCCAGTTGTCTACCGCTTTATTCCGGACCAGTGGCATTCAGGTCATATATCCCAGCGCATGCTGATTGATACAGCTTCCTCCTTACCTGACCTTGGCGACCATCTCTACCTCACACCATAAACGTCCACCGCTCCACCTTTGATTTACACCGTCTAGTACAGAGACGTCTTCCGCATGATGCGGAGGAACTCCTCCTCGTTGATCTCACCGTCACCATCGCGGTCGGCCTCGTCGATCATCTCCTGCAGTTCCTCGTCCGTCATGTTCTCCCCGAGCTCCTTGGCCACGCGCTTGAGGTTCTTGAACGAGATCTTTCCAGTGTCATCGTCGTCAAAGAGTCTGAAGGCCTTGAGGATCTCCTCACGGGGATCGCGCTCGGCCATCTTTGCCGTCATCAACTCAAGGAAGTCATTGAAATCAATGGTGTGAGAGCCGTCCTTGTCCACCTCAGAGATCATACGCTTGATCTCCTCCTTCTTGGGCTCGAAACCAAGGGCACGCATCGCAACCTTAAGCTCCTTAGCATCAATTGTCCCAGAACCGTCTGTGTCGAAGAGATCGAAGGCCTCACGGATCTCCTGCTTCTGTTCCTCGGTAAGCTCGGGGCGGCCTTTAAGTCTGTTAGTCTTGCGAAGGGTGCTCATTGATATTTGAAGTCGAGACAATTTCAAGCAAAAATTCGCGCCCGATTTCCCGTTAAAAATACTGTTAGAAAACCGACTCTTCATTTCCGATTACACAGGTTAACACCGGTAATATTCGATATTTTGAAATTCATTTATATCCCTTCTCCACGTTTTGTCCTGGTTGTCCTTTTGCGCGACACCAAACTCGAAAGACCAAGGTCCAGGCCGGTGCGTCGCTTTCCCAAAGTTTTGCTTCCAACCGGGCGACATTGATCACAATTCGACATTTATAGTTTTTTCTCGTGGTATTACGGCTGCCTATGCAATGCTAGCGGTGAAAGGTTGTGTGCGCAAGGTTATATTCTGCGAAGCTTGATTAATGAATATCGGCTTTGAGCCAAATTCAGTGGGCATGTGCGCGTTCCTGGCCAAGAAAATCGCGCTTCCCACATGGGACGCACATCATACAATACGCAAGTCCTTCCACACAGTTTTCGTTTTTCTTTTGATATCGTGTGCTTTTTTCGCCTTATCTTTTGTTATCCTTTTTTTCTCCCACAAGACGATCGAAATCAGCCTCGATTACACAGATTGTGGTGCGGACCCCGTCTCCGGGAAGCTTTGTCCACTCAGCTTCTCGTTATCCCGCCCCGTCTCCGAGCTTACGCTGTATATTCACATGAAACGCTTGTATCAGAATCATCGGCGGTACCTCACGTCCATCTCCCAAAAGCAGCTCTTCAGCGAGTCCACACTAGACTGTGACAGTGCCGACCACTGCTACCCGCTGGGCAGGTGTCAGCTGGACCCCCTAACCAACCAGCCCCCTGTCCTGTGCGGACTGGTGTATTCATCACGTCAGAACGACACGTTTACTGTGGCTGGGCCGGGTGGGCCTATCCCCATCCTCGACGTCGGGTTGACTCGCGCGTCTGACGCACTCTACCTGAGCCCGTCCGTCGCACCCCGTGATCTGGCCTGGATCAGGGTCGCCGCCGGGCCCACGTTCAGGAAACCAGTGGGGAGGCTGGCCGGACTCGCGGCGGGGGAGTACACGGTGACTGTGAACAGCACGTACCCCGTTGAGGGGTTCAGGGGCGGGAAGAGCGTCGTGTTGGTCGCCCCGTCGCCGTTTGGTCACAAGCAGTACCCGCTCGCCGCTGCATTTGGGTTCGTCGCCTTCTCGTTTCTTCTGTTTGCTGGTATACTGGCCGGGGCGCTCGTGTGTCGGCCCAAGTCGGCCAAGTACGTGATCATTGGAGCGAACAGACCTCTTGCCGGAGGGCAGGCGATCGCACAGTATGCCGTCCAGGAGACTGAGACCGGACAATGAAGGAATCAGACACTGAGCTTCACGCCTTCACAACACGCATCGTCCTGCGCTGCTACATGTATATTAAACAGGGCACGTGTTTATCACTCATAGCATCGAGGCGACGTGAAAAGTTTATCCATGAAATGCAAAGCCAACCACCGCATCCACAGGTTTGACAAGCGAGTGATTTATAGTCGGACGGTACTCACAAACCACACATGACCGCAAAACCCACGTACGATACCATCAAAGTGCCCATCAGCGCGCTGAGAA
>PPCM01000773.1_pt1 | contig 20421 bp, 30 predicted proteins | sample 1555541 | NCBI WGS metagenome assembly PPCM01 (sample SAMN05284479, study PRJNA326546) | Marine sediment metagenome, whole genome shotgun sequencing project. | isolation source: marine sediment | place: Germany: Wadden Sea | collected 2012-09-05 | reverse complement strand
AACCTTTGCTGATATTCATCAACTTCACGATCAACAGAATCATCATATTTACATAATTCGTTAAGCTCTTCAATAGTTATACCACGATCTTTTGCAATTTGTCGCATAATACCGCCCATATAATATCGCTTATAATCTAACTTTTTTGCTAACATTTCAGCAACAGTACTTTTACCAGAACCAGGATATCCACTTATTGAAATAATCATATTACATCTATCAAACATTGAGGAAATTTAAATATTTAACTATATTTTTTATGATTTTCACTGTTATTATTTTATAATAGTATCAACGTCATATTATATATATTATAGAGAGAGGGTAAAAAATCAATGAAAAATAGGGCAAAATAAACTAAAAATTTAAAAATTAAATTCAAATAGTTGTTAAAACATAAAGATTTTTAAACAAAAAATAAATTTAAATAAATGTATTTAACAAAAAATCACATTCAAGGAATCTAAAATGACAAATAATCCAAATCAACAAATCTACGTTATGCCAGAAGGTGCTCAAAGAACTACTGGAAGAAGTGCTCAAAGTAATAATATTATGGCTGCAAAAATTGTAGCTGAAACTGTTAGAACCACTTTAGGTCCAAGAGGAATGGATAAAATGTTAGTTGATGCAATGGGTGATGTTATTGTAACAAATGATGGAGTTACAATTTTAGAGGAAATGCATATTGAACATCCTGCTGCAAAAATGATTGTTGAAGTTGCAAAAACTCAAGAAGATGAAGTTGGTGATGGTACAACATCAGCAGTAGTAATCGCAGGAGAATTATTAAAAAAAGCTGAAGAATTATTAGTTCAAAATATTCATCCAACAGTTATTGTAAATGGATACAGACAAGCTGCAGACAAAGCTCAAGATATTCTTAAAGATTTATCAATCAATTGTTCAGAAAATGATAAAAAATTATTATTACAAGCTGCAATGACTGCAATGACTGGAAAAGGTGCAGAAAATTCAAAAGAACACCTTTCAGAAATTATTGTTGAAGCGGTTAGTCAAGTTTTAGATAAAACAGGTTCAAAAAATAAAATTGAAAAAGAATTTGTTAAAGTTGAAAAAAAAGTTGGCGATTCAGTTAAAGAATCTGAACTAGTTAAAGGAATTGTAATCGATAAAGAAAGAGTACATAGTTCCATGCCAAAAATGATTAAAAATGCTAAAGTTGCATTAATTGATTCAGCAATCGAAATGAAAGATACTGAAACTGATGCAAAAATCTCAATCACATCACCAGATCAAATTCAATCATTCCTAGATATGGAAGAACAATTAGTAAAAAAAATGGTTGAAACTATTTCAAAAAGTGGAGCAAATGTTGTATTCTGCCAAAAAGGTATTGAAGACTTAGCTCAACATTACTTATCAAAAAAAGGAATTTTTGCAATTAGAAGAGTTAAAAAATCCGATATGGAAAAATTAGCTCGTGCAACTGGTGCTAACATTATTAACAATCTTGATGATTTAACTGAAAAAGATTTAGGTCTTGCAGGATTAGTAGAAGAAAAAACTGTTGGAGATGAAGAAATGACATACGTTCAAGAATGTCCAAATCCAAAAGCAGTAACTATTCTATTAAGAGGAAGCACTGAACATGTTATTGATGAAGTTAAAAGAGCAGTTGAAGACGCGATTGGTGATGTTTCAGCTATTTTAACTGAAGGTAAAATTGTTGGTGGAGCTGGAGCTACAGAAATTGAAGTATCAAGAAATTTACTTAAATTTTCAGAATCATTTTCAGGAAGAGAACAATTAGCTGTTAAAGCATTCTCAGAAGCAATTGAAGTTATTCCAAGAACTTTAGCTGAAAATGGAGGACTTGATCCAATTGATTGTTTAACTAATTTAAAATCTGAACACGATAAAGGAAATGTTTGGTCAGGAATTAACGTTTTTACAGGAAAAACAATTGATTCTATTGAAAATGGAATTATTGAACCTCTAAAAATTAAAACTCAAGCAATTAACTCAGCGTCTGAAGTTGCTATTATGATTTTAAGAATTGATGATGTTATTGCAGCAGGTAAATCTCCTGAACCATCAGGTATGCCCTCTGATATGCAATAAAATTGACAAATGATGATTTATATCATCAAATTTTTTATTTTAATTAACAATTAAATTATTCTAGGTTATAACTATGGAAAAAATAATCACATCAGATAATGCAGTAACATTCTTCTCAGAAGAATACCAAGAAGCATATCATTCTAAAACAGGTGCAGTTGATGAAGCATTCAAAAAATTTGCAGAACCATCAAAAATTGCAGAAATTAACACTAACAAAATTACAATTCTAGATATTTGCTTTGGATTAGGATATAATTCATTTGCTGGAATTAAAGAAGCTCTAAAAAATGACAATATCAAAGAAATTGAAATAATTGGAGTTGAACTAGATCCGATTATTATTTCAAAAGCAAAAGAAGTTGATTTACATGATGAAGTATATGAAACTTTCAAAATTGCAATTGAAAAAAGAAATTCTGAATTTGAAATTGATGGAGTTAAAATAAAATTAAATTTATTAGTTAAAGATGCAAGAGATGTTGTAAGAAATTTAGACGAGAAATATTCAAATACAATCAACTATGTATTCTTAGATCCATTTTCACCTAAAAAATGTCCTGTATTATGGACTGAAGAATTTTTTACTAATATTTATAAATTAATGAAAACTGAAGGAATTCTAACAACGTATAGTTGCGCAAGAGTAGTTAGAGATAATTTAAGAGCATCAAATTTTGAAGTAACTGATGGACCAAAAGTTCAAAGACGAGGACCTTCAACTATTGCAAGAAAAGTTTAATAAAGGATTTTAACTACCAAATACAATAAGATGAATCAATTTACAGTAACTAAGGAAGAAAAGAAGAAAGATACCTTCTTAGAGAATAAAATAAAAATTAAAAAACCTAATTCCAATTATTTGGCAAATAAAGGATTTTTATGTTTTGATATGCATACTCATTCTTCAGCATCAAAAGATTCAATCTTAACTCCGAGAAAAATTCTTAAAAAATGTGTTAAAAATAACTTCAATATAGCAACTACTGATCATAATACAATTAAAGGTGCAATTAAACTTCAACATTTAATTGATACAGAAATTGCTTTTAATAAAGTAAAATTAATTCCTGGAATTGAAATTACTACAGAACAAACTGCACATATTATCGTTTACTTCGATAAAATCGAAAAATTAACTGAATTCTATGAAGCGATTATTGAACCAAATTACAATAAAAAGAAATTTAAAGTTGAATTAGATGTAATTGAGACTATTAAATTTGGAAGAGAATTTGGAGGATATGTATCAATACCTCACCCCTTTTGTAAACTTACTGGAATCAAAAAAATAAAACATCTAGATGAAGAAGAATATATTCATGAAATTGATTTTATTGAAACATTTAATAGCCACACATTCAAGCGAGATAATATCAAAGCAATAAAATGGGCTGAAAAACATAAAAAACCAATTGTTGGTGGAACTGATAGCCATATTCTAAGAACTTATGGAAAAACAATTACATATAACAAAAGTTCTACAACTAAAGAATTTTTAGAAAATATTTCAAAAGGAGATTCAAAAATATTAGGTGAGTTCGATAAATTAAGATTTACAATACCATGTGTTGCATTTACAGAAAGTATCCACTTGATTAAAGGAAATCCTATTCATAGAATTAATTATGCTAGAAATAATATTAAAGACAAAATAAAAGGAAAAGTCTCTAAAAATAAGAAAGGCATGAAAATTAATTAAATTTCTATATTAAAAAGAAAAAAAGGCAAAGAGATCAATAAGGGGTGTATTGACCACTTTACCATTCAGCCCCGATATAATGTTTTCTTTGTTCCGGAATATAATCCCATCTCACTCATTTGACCATACTGCTCATGAGTTAAAGTTAGATAAGAAATAGTATAATTATACTTCTCACGCAAATCAGCAGAAACATGTTTCACGTCAGATTTTGAAACGTTTTCTCCAATTATTAAAATATTGGCTTTATTGTCAGCTTCTTTTCCATGTAAAATTACCATTTCAACACCTGGAAAATTCTTAATTGAATCAACAAACATTTCCAATACTTTAACTGATTGCTTGATAAATGATCCGAGAAAAGCAGAACGATCATTTTTCAAAAGTTGATATACCTTAAACTTACTAATTTTAATTTCATCCAGAACAGATAGCTTCACAAGCTTAGTTAAAATTCTATGAGATGATGCCATACTTACATCACTAGAATCAGAAACTTCTTTCAAATAAAACTTTTTTTCAGGAAACTGCAAGAACAAACGTAGTATCTCTACCATCTTCCGATCAAATAAATCCATCAAAAAATCTAGTTCTTGCATAAATATCATAAAATGGAAATCATTTATATAGTTTTTCATTTTTGAAATCATTTACCAAAAATGGTAAATGTCACCATAATTGAGAATGAAGCTTAATTTCATCAAATTTATAATAATTAAATTTTAAAACACCACACACAGAGAACTTCTAAACTGTAACCATTGTTGTGGCAATAAAACAATAGTTATTCGGCTGTACCGAATACGGCCTTTAAATGGCACGAATTTAGTATAATTAAGTCGTTAAAAAATCATATTATATATGTAGTAAAAAAGACAACAGAAAGCTTTATATATGAGTTCATCTCATAAAAATATAATTCGTCAGATTTTGAGAGGGAATAAAGGGGTTTATTCTACTATATTATAGTGATGTGTGGGTAGAGTTAGCTCTGTTATATTCAAAATCATTTATGGATTATTTTTTAATGAGGGACGCGAAAAAATGGATTTTGTTATGAATCAACAAGCTACTAGCCAATACACAGATATGGAAGTAGGACAAGCTAACATCAAAGTTATCGGCGTTGGTGGTGCAGGTAATAACATGGTAACATGGTTATACAAGAAAGGCATCAAAGGCGCAGAAATTATTGCATGTAATACAGATCAACAACACTTAAATGTAATCGATGCTGATCGAAAATTCTTAATTGGAAGAGACGGCACTAAAGGTTTAGGTTGTGGTGGATTTCCACAAAAAGGAGCAGAAGCTGCTCAAGAAAGTATTCAGGAAATCAAAGAATGTTTAAAAGGCGCAGATATGGTTTTTGTTTGTGGCGGAATGGGTGGAGGTACTGGAACTGGTGCTTGCCCTGTTGTTGCTAACATTGCAAAAGATTCTGGAGCTATCGTTATCGGAACTGTTACTATGCCTTTCAAAATTGAAAGAGCAAGAGTAGATAAAGCAGAATTCGGTTTAAAACAATTAAGACAAGTTACTGATACTGTTATCGTAATTGACAACAATAGATTAGTTGAAATCGCAGGTAATTTACCAGTTCAACAAGCTTTTGCTGTTGCAAACGAATTAATCAGTACTATGATTAAAGGTATTGTAGAAACTATCGCAGTTCCATCTCTAGTAAATCTAGATTTTGCGGACGTTAAAGCAATCATGACTAACGGTGGCGTTGCAGCTATTGGTGTTGGTGCATCAGATACTAACAACAGAGTTGACGAAGCTGTTAAAGGTGCTTTATCAAACCCATTACTAGATATTAGTTACCAAGGTGCAACTGGTGCTATTCTTCAAATCTCAGGTGGTCCTGACTTAACTTTAGAAGAAATCAATAGAATTGGTGAATTAGTTACTGAATCTATGGATCAAGACGCTAACGTTATCTGGGGAGCTAGAGTAAGCGAAGAAATGAAAGGTAAATTAACTGTAATGACTATCATTACTGGAGTTAAATCACCTTGGATCTTAGGTAAAATCGATCACAAAAGACCAAGCGCTCAGGAATTACAACTAAGCGACGAACTTGGAATTGAAATCGTAAGATAAACATAACTGTCGTGAAAACGACTTTTTATTACATTTTCATTTTTTGAAATTGTAAATATCACACTCTTTGTGTTTTCTTGCCTTCATCTATACCACCCCCGATGTTTAAATGAAGGCTATGTTTGGTCTTCATCACCGAGTTTTCGGTGATGGAGATTTTTTTCTTTTTCTAAATTTATTATAAGAATTCTAAATTAATCAGATTTCTAAATGATTTAAAACTAATATTAAATAAAATATGAAGAATTAAAAAAAATTAATTTCTAAATAAAGGATGCATTAATGAATTAAAATCATCCGAAGAATCATCCATAATTAAAGATACTCTTTCTATATCATCAGGAATATCTAAAGAATAATTGCTATCTGAAATATTTGATAAATTAAGATGATATGAAAATTGATTAACTATATGATCTGGATGATCCATATTAGTCAAAATATCTGAATCATATGTCCCTAATTTTATATGATTATGTAAATGATCATAATCAGAAAATAACCCTAATTGATAATTAAAACAACCTAAAACATCATTTAAAACTGAATCAACTACTGCATTTGGCCATTTTTTATCCAATAATGATAATTTTAAATCAGATAATAATTGAGTGTCAGACAAAATAAGGCCCATTTCAACGTTTAATGATTTAAAAGCCACATCTACATCAGAATAAATTTTGGACAAATCAGAACGTACAAATTGCCTATCAAATACTGAATTAGTTAAATATCTATAATCAGAACCTAATAATGCTGAAATTACTGATTTCTTCAAGTTATCAACTTTATTATTATGACCTATTTTAGATTCCATTAAAGATATAACTTTAGTTTGAGCATGGTTAGATAATCCAATATTTTTAAAAAAATCATTTAAAGAATTTTTAATTAAATTGTTAGAAATATCCAAATGAGATAAATATAATGCAAATTCAGATAGATGTTCATAATCTAATTCACCATTATTTTCATTTAAGTTTAAATATATTTTAGAGATAAACTCATCACATTTCAAAGCATTCAAAGAAAATAACATTTCATCGTTAGTTAAAAATTTATGATTTAATCCAGAATATGCTAAAATAACATCTTTGAATGAATTTTGCATATTAGAAATATAAGATATTTCCGACAAATCAAACGATTTTTTAACCATAATAAATACAACAATAAAAAAAGTATTTAAAACTTACCAATATACACCATATTAATATGAATTATTACGATCAAATTGCAGAAGGCTATGATGAATTACATGGCAATGAACAGAGAAATAAATTAATTATTTTCAAAAGTTTAATACAACCTAAAGAAAATGAACGATTATTAGATGTTGGTTGCGGTAGTGGAATTTCTACTGAACCATGGAATTGTGTTAAAATTGGAATTGATCCTTCTGAAAAATTAATTAAGATAGGAAATAAACAGAATAGAGGTAAACTAATCCAAGGTTATGGAGAAGAACTTCCATTCGAAAATGATTCTTTTGACTATATTATTTCAATTAGTGCAATACAAAACTTCACAAATATAAGAAAAGGACTTGAAGAAATTAAAAGAGTTTCAAAATCAAATTCTAAAATTGTAATTAGTACACTAAAAAGAAGCTCAAAAATTACTGAGATTGAAACTAATATATCTGAATTATTCAAATTAGAAGATAAAATCATTGAAGATATTGATGTAATTTACGTAATATCGAATAAAAAATAATTTCTAGAATTGTTATTTTAAAAAAAATAATTTTAATGCCATAAGGCATTAAATGTGTAAACACTAAAAATAAGAATAAAAAAGATCTATTTAATCTTTTTTAGCTTTTTTAGTTGTTTTTTTAGCTTTTGGAGCTTCTTCAACTTTTGCAGATTTTCTTGCTTTTTTTGGTCTTGGTTTAGCAGATCTTGATTTTTTCTCTACTAATTCAATATCCATACCAGCAAAAATTTTCTTAACGTCTGCGAAAGATGCACCAGATTTTAAACTAACAGTTTCAGCTAATGGTTCTAGGTGAAGAGTATTACATTTTCTTCTTCTAGTTTCTCCATCAATTAAAACGAAACCATTATCTAATTCTTCTACGATAACACATTTTTTATTTGCATCTCTACCTGCAACTTTAACGCATAGTCTTCCAACATTAAACATTTTTTAACCTCCATCTCTTACCAGAACAGAACTTGTCGCCAACATTCTGAAGAGACGATTTTATCATCTTTTATTGTTCTCTAACTGAGGATCTGATTTCAGACCTCATACATTTGGAGCATAATACTCCGCCAAATGGTCTTTGCGGTCTTTTGGATGTTTTTGGCATGTTAGTCATCTTAAAAGGTAATTCTCTAGGAACTCCATTTAATTTTGAACTACAATTACCACAAACAGCTTTAGACGGTTTTCTTCTTTCGAAGTGCAATACATTTCGGCCACCAGGAGTTACTTTATGTACTCTCCTGTATGTTCTTGATTTAAGACTTCCTCGAACCATTTTAATCACTATTTTAAATAGATAATGAAAAAGAAATTGATTTTATTTAAAAAGGTTGCTATTTTAATAAAATATAATAATATTAATTTTTAGAAGCTATTTCTAATGAATTACCGTTAATTATTACTACTTGACTATCATTTATAGCACATAATTCAACTTCAAGATTATAACTATCAATAATATCATCGACAATATCTTTAAAATAAGCATTATTTTGATGAGGTAAAATATTGAAATCAATTAAATTCAACCCATCATAATTCTTTAATTCTTTAGCTACAGAAGGATCATCCATCTTTTTAGAAAATTCAATATTAGGAGATGTAACAATAGAACCTGCAGAAGTTCCAATATACACCTTACCTTTTTCTATTTCATTTAAAATTAATTTATCTGCACCTGACTTTTTTAATTCTTGAAGTAAATAAAAAGTATTCCCACCAGAAAGATAAATATAATCATTCTTTGATAACTTATTTACAATATTATCATAAAATTCAGAAGATATATCTAATTCATCAATCACTATACCTAATGATCTAAATGCATCTCTTGCATTATCGACATAAAAAGTTTCTTTTTCGACTAAGCTTGCTGTTGGAATAAAAGTAACAACTTTATTTCTACAATCACCTACAAAATCTATAAACAAATCTTTTACATCAGGAAATGATGAAGCTAAGAATAATTTTTTCATAAAATAATAAACTATTAATCAATATATATAATTAATTAAAAATAGAATTAAGAAATAAAATAAAAATAAGAAAATTCAGTATTTAACTGATTTTCAATAATTTTCTAATCAAAGTTCCAATACCTAGAGAGAATAAAATATATCCTCCTAACCATCCCCATTTTAATCCAATAAAACTAAGTGGCATGATTTTGGAATTATTTAATTTTGCAGAGATAACAAAATCATCAGTAAATTCTTGAATAACTGGTGCATATTTTTGTTTATCAGTAATAATTACATCTACAGCTACTTTAGAAGTTTCTCCTGCAGACATTGCATAAATTTCATATTCTCCATTCGGACCTTTCAATTCAAACATATAAGTACCTGCTTCAGATCTTGAACTTGAAATAATATCTAATTTACCTTCAGGATAAATTAATAATTCAGGCATATCTTGAATATTTTCATCTAAAGTTAACTCAATCATAAATGGCTGATCTGCCATTAATGGATCATAAGCCATATGAGCTCTTAACCAAGTAAATATTAAAATTAAAGGAATAAAAGTATACATAGTAGCTTTCAAAGAATGATTCATATATTCCATAGATAATTTCATAGCTTTTTGTTGTAATTTTAAAGCTTTATCAGGGTCATCTTTTGCAAGTTTAATTTCTTCTTGATACTTTTTTTGCTTTTCTTTAATACTTTTTAATTTAGTTTGATCAGTTACCAATTTGTAGATCAATGAACTAATTAAAGATACAATAGTTGCAAAGATTGCAATCGCAATAGTAGGATTTAAATTTGCAATAGGACCAAATACAGGATCCAATAAAGTTGTAATTATATCAGTCATAATAGATTAAAAATCAAATTTACTTTTAAATTTAACTAATTACAAATACATTATTTACAATTTAAAGTTTAATTTAGAAAAAATATTAAAAAAAATAAAATAAAAAAAATTATTTACCCATGAATTTCTTCATCATAGGATTCATATCCATCATATGTTGTTTAGCGATATCTTCATAGAATTTATAGATAATCATTACAGTTAACAAGATACCAGTACCTTGACTTAATGCACCTAATAAATCAGCTGAAGCAGCTAAAAAACCAACAGTTAACGCACCCATTACAGTAAGTGGCTTGATGTACCTATTCAATACTTTTTGAAGTACTCTTTCATCTTTTCTAAATCCTGGCATTTGTAAACCGGAACTTAAAATTCTTTTAGCTTGAGATTTTGCATCTAAGCCAGATGTTTGTACCCAGAACATACTGAATAAAACTGCACCACCCATCATAACTAATAGATAAGTAATTGTTTGTAGATATGGTTGGATTCCGATAAATGGAGATCCATTCCTAATGATTCCTTGAAGTAAATCAGGAGCTTGGATCCAAGCAGCTAAACCAGTTACAGAACTACCAGTATACTTACCTAAAAAGTAGATTCCTTTATCGCTTAAAATTCTCGCAAGCATCTGAATGTTTGCAAGTAAAGCAGCTACTAAAATAACAGGGATGTTACTAGTATAAATAAAGTTTAAAGGCCATCTCATTCCTTGACCTCTAACTCTCCCAAATGATAGTGGGATTTCTACTTTCATAGCCTGAGCATATACAGCAACCACAAAAATAAAGACTGTTGATAAAATCTTTGCAATTGAGGAAACGATTGCATCAGTATACTGATTCTTTACTGCAACAAATAAAGCAGGAATTGCACCAACTGGTAACTCAGCACCTTCTAAAATAATAGGAGATAATGCTCTATAGAACATAGTTTGAGATACACCAGCTGCAATGAATAAACTTAATCCTGAACCTAGACCCCATTTTTGACAAACTTCGTCTAAGAACATAATCATAAAACCACCTAATACTAATTGGAACACTAATAATAATTGTAGTGTAAAATAAGTAGAAGTACCAGCTAATGACGCTTCAGGAGATAATCCACCCATAAATACGTAGATACCTGCTTCAAAAATTACGAAAAAGATCGCTAATAATTTTTGAATACCTTGGTAAAATAATCTACCTTCATGAGTTGAAGTATTCATTTTGATAATTCCAGCACCATTTAATAGTTGCAGAATAATTGACGCTGTAACAATAGGACCAATACCTAATGAAATAATAGAACCGAATTTTGCACCTAATAGGATAGAAAGAGATTCAAATCTAGACAGGTTACTTGCACCTAGTCCGAATAGAGGAATCATACCCATTACAAAGAACAGAACTAAAACCACTAAAGTCCACTTCAGCTTTTCAGATAACGGAAGTTTTTTCTTGGTAGGACCAGCTACTTCCGGTAAATTGCTTATAATTGCTTTTAAAAGAGGATTCATAGTTTAAACCCGTATATTTTATGATAATAAAAACAAATTCATTTATAAAATGAACGAAAATAAATAAAAAAAAATTAAAATAAAAAATAAATATTAAATTTATTCTTCAGTTTTAGGTAAATCAGTTAACTTTTTATCCATTACAGTAACTTTTCCGCCTGCAGCTTCAACCTTTTGGATTGCTTTTGCAGATGCAAATTTTACAGTGATATTTAATTTGTGTTCAACTTTACCAGTACCTAGTAATTTGTCCACTTTAATATCAGATAAATCAATGGAGAAAGTATCTCCTTTGCTAGTCATTACACCAGATTTTAACAGAGTATCCATTCTATCTTGGATGTAAAATAAATTTACAGCTTTTACAACAGTTTTGATTTTTCCAAATCCTGATGCACCAAGTTCGAATTTTCTAACTACTCTATGGAATGGTTTTTTTGCGTCACCTTTTTTACCGGAACCTGCGTTACCTCGGCCGCCTCTATTACCAGCACCTCTGTGCTTTTTCATAGAACCCCATCCGTGAGTTGTGTTAGCTCGTTGTCTGTTATTTTTCTTTCTTCTAAAGGATACCATTTTAGTTAATCCTCATTTTATCGATAAGAACTGACATTTTGTCGCCTCTGTTACCTAATGCGCCGCCTACTTTGAATGGTACTTTAATACCTTTTCTTTCATAGCCGCCTCTTGGAGGATGCATTTTAACAGTTTGCTTAAGTCCAAATTCATCAGCAATTTCTTTTGAAACTGTACCGAATGTAATGTAACCTTGAGCTTTTCTAATCATTCCCATAATAGGAGGTGAAACTTTATGAACTGACATATTATGTTTATGAGAAACACCAAGCATTCTTAAAGTATCCTTAATGTCGCCTCTAACACCAACTTCTCCTCTAATTCTAATGATTGCAACGTATTCTTCTGTTGCACTAGTTTTAGTATCTGCTGCCATTTTAATTCACAACTTTACCTTCTACGATTCCGATTTTCTCTTCATCAACAGGTCTTGATTTTGTTTCCATTAACTGTTTTAAAGCTTCAAAACAAGCTTGAACATGGTTAATTTTAGTAGTAGTTTTACCTTTAGTCTTAGACCAAACGTCTTTAATACCAGCTAGTTCTAACATTTTAGCACATTCCTTTTCGATACATAAACCAGTACCGTTTGGAGCAGGCATTAAAGTAACTTCTACGCTACCCATTTTACCAGTAACTTTAAATGGAATTGAGTGTGGATTTCCGCAACCGCATTCCCAAGATCCACATCCTCTACGAATTCTAACAACATTCAGTTTAGCTTTTCTGAATGATTTCTCTCTCGCAGGAACAGTCTCTCTGGATTTACCAGCGCCGATACCAACGTAACCATTTCTATTTCCTACTACTGCATAAGTCGAGAAACTAGGTTTGTTACCTTCTTTTGTTTTTTTCTGAGTCTGTTTGAAAACTCTTCTTTGACCGCCGCCGAATTTACCTTTTGATTGACCAATTAATAATAAATCAGTTTCAATAGCAGGCATTAACATATCAACGATTTCAGCTTCTAAGATCTTGTGACCTCTGTCTAAAATTTGATCAAAGTCTTTGATTTCACCAGACTTTACTTTCATACCGATTTCAGTTTTTGGAACCCAAGCATCAAAAGTTCGTTCAGCAGAGTCATGGCTATTTCTACGATTTTCTCGTTTAAATTGCTTAACATCTTTTGAACCAGCTTCATTATCAGCTAGAGGTGCCGGTGCTGAAACCACTTCAGGAGTAGCTGTTGCTTCAACTTTTGGTTGTTCAACTTTTTCCTGAGGTGCAGTTTTTTTCACATTTGGCATATTTAATCAACTCTTATAATTTTGAAATTTTTGCTTTAACGTCTTCAAATACTTTTACAATAGTTTCAGGATCTGCTTTACTCTTAATATGAGCGGAATATTGTTTTTCGTATGCAGCTTTATCAGCTTTTAATGTTTTTGCATACTCAGCAATATGAGCACCTGAAATTCTTTCTTCAGAAGGTAAAATATCTTCTGATGCATTTAAATTTAGACCAGCATCTTTTGCTCCTTTAACTACTGCGAATAGTTTGGAACCCTTTGTAACTTTTGCTCTACCTAAGTCAACAACAACATCAGCAACCTTTGCTTTCTTAGCAAGAGTACCTGCTAAAAAACCAACTAGATATGATGCTGGAGTATTGTTCTTCTTAAAATTCCAACCGTATTTTTCTAATTCCTTAGATGTTACAGTTAAAAGAACTTTATCTCCATCAGGAACATAGCTAACTAGCTGAACTGTTAAGTAATTTAAGGATTTTCTAATAACTAATCGGTCTTTCTCTGATTTTAAAAGAGCTAATCTCTTTCTATAATCAGTTAATCCATCCCGATGTCTTCTGAATCTAACAATGATTTTTTTATTTCTCATTTTGAATCAACATCCCATGTTCTTTAACATAAAGTTTAATGTGTCTTTTATTTCTAAAATAACCGCCGTGTGCTTTTGAGTATAGGTTTCTATAGTCAGAAATACTGATTTTATTAAAATCTTTTAAATCTTTTAATAAAGCTCTTAAACTTCTGATTTTTACAATCCATTTACTTTTGTCACTTAATCTTGCATTTGGAGTTCCTTTTCTAGAACCAACACCAGATCTTCGACCTTTAACTTTTTGCGCGTGTAATTTTCTTGCTCTCGCTCTAGATTGTTGAGGTAATTTTTGCTTAGCAATAACACCGTCATTAATCAAAGTTTTTACATCCGCATTTGTGATAGCTTCTTTAATTTCCTTAACTTGTGTTGGATCAAACCAAACTTTCTTTGGTGAACACTTAAGGATATTAGATGCTAATCTTTTTTGAGTTGTAAGTTTCATTTTGACACCTATTGTTTCTTTTGAAGAATTTTTTCGTTTTCTGCTTTCTCAGTTTTCTTTTTCTCTTCAGCAGTAACTTTTTCTTCAACAGTTGCTTTTTTCTTTGATGCCTTTGTATCTTTCTTTTTTCTGTTTGCGGATCTTGCTAATTTAGCTGCAGTTCTTGCTGCGAATTTAGCTTCAGATTCTTTTACAAATTCAGCTGGATTTTTTAAATTTTCAATTGCGATTTGTTTCTCAATTGCTAATTTAACAATATCTAACTTTTTCTTTGCACCAACAGTTGCGGAAATAATAATACATTCCTTTTTGGAATCGATACTCTCTAAATCACTAATATTAGTGATTACAAATGGAATTAAACCACTTGAAGTTAAGTGTTTAACTGCATTAGGAGAACCGTAACCAACAGTAGGCATAGTTCTGTAACCCTTTTTATTTAGTCTCACTTTAGACTGAAGACCTCTAGGTCGTCTATAAGCAGAACTTAACTTAGATTTCTTATGAGAATCTTGCTTCACATAAGTAGGTTTTTTGGATTTAATATCCTTCCTTTTTTCTAATGATAATTTTAATGATTGACTCATTTTAATTCACACTTATAATAATTTTCCTCTTTTCTCAACGATATAAATACCGTCTTGGAAGATTCTTCTATCTCTGTTAGTGATTCTAGTTAACTGTTCTAGATTTGCTGCAGCTTGACCTGCAAGTTCTACATCAATTGCTTCGATAGTAATATCGGAACCGTCGATTTTAACAGTAACATTTGGATTAACTTTTAATTTTCTTGGATGTGCTTCACCTAGAAAGTTCTTAATAGTAATTACATTATTACTTAAAGAAACATTCATTGGGAAGTGACCGCTACAAATCTTTAAAACGTATTTGTGACCTTCAGTAACACCTACAATCATATTATTGATGTGTGCCTTGAAAGTACCCATAAGAGTTTTTTCTCTTTTTGAAGCTGCTTTAGTTTCTAAAATTACTTCAGAACCTTCTACTTTAACTTCAATTGCTGGGTGCAGTAGTTTTCTTTCAACATCCCCTTTAGTACCTTTAACATTAATCATACCATTATTAAATGATACAGTAACGCCTTCAGGAACTTGGATTGAATAACTTAAATCTGCTTTCATATTAATCACTCACTAAACCTAATAACAATAAGCTAACAGCTTACCACCAAGGTTAATTTTCTTTGCCTCTTCTAGAGTCATTACACCTTTGGAAGTACTAATTATAATGATACCGAAATTCTTTGCAGGTAGGAATCTTTTTTCGAACTTGTCGAAATCTTCTAATTTAACTGCGAACCTTGGTTTAATTGCATTACAATTGTTGATTTTACCAAGAATGTTTAACTTATAGCTATTCATTCTTAGACTTTCAACAACTTCCAATTTACCGATATATCCGTTTTCATTCATAACACGTAGAACTTCAGCGATTAATTTTGAATTTACATTAAATGCAACTTCGGACTTAGCCACTTGTTCAGCATTATTAATTTTGGATAATAGACTTGCTAATGGATCGTTTGAACTCATTTTTCATTTCCTCTAATGGAATTTTTTAAAACCTAATTTTGTTGCGTTTTCTCTGAAACATTGTCTACAAAGATTTAGACCATATTTGTTAATATGACCGCCAGTTCTGTGACAAAGTCTACATCTTTTATTTGCAATTCCAGTTTTTCGTACTTTTGGAGCACAAAACTTAAGGAATTTTTTCGCAATTACAGGTTTTGCTTTTAATTGTTTTAAAGCTTTTCTATGGTTACTTACTGTCATTATTCTTCACCCTCTTCAGCTTCTACTTCTTCTTTAATTTTTAAATCAAAATTGTTTTTCATAAAATCAATGGAATCAGCTTGTGAAACTCTGTGTTTATGAGGAACTTTTTGACTTTTAATTCTTCTATCTCTAACTCTGAAACCAGGTCTTTGTAATGTAATACACATTTCAATACCCATAATTCCAATTTCAGGATTATACTCAGTATCTGCAATATCAATATATTCTGAAATACCAAAAGCAATGTTACCATTGTTATCGAAATTTCTTTTTGATAAAGTAAATTCTTTTGCATCAAGGAATCTTTTAATTAAAGAAAAGATCTTCTCTTCGTCTCTCATAGTTAATTTACAACCAACAGGTAAACCAGGTCTTAGACCCCAAGCTTGGATTCTTTTTTGAGTTAAAACTTTAATTGGTTCTTCACCAGTAATATGTTTAATTAATTTAACTCCTTTTTCCAAAACTTTCTGATCTTTACCAGCACCAACATTTAAAGTTAGTTTTCTAATGGAAATTTTCCTCATAGGATTATCAGCCATTTTTACTCACCGTCAACTTTAGCAGTTTTTGCTGCTTTAGCAGTTTCAAAATATGAAACAACTGGCTTTGTTTTACCAATAACTACGATTTGGTCTTTAACTACGTCAATATTACAATCAAGTAATTTACATACAATTGAACCTTTTTCAGCGGATTCGATTACACCAGTTGCACCAGTGTGTTTACCTCTAACTAAGTAAACTAATGAACCTTTTGCTAAAGGAAGTACTGATTTAACTTTTTTATCTGCTAAAGATAATACAATAGTGTCACCAACTTTACACTCATCTTTTTCAACTAATAAGTTAATACCATCATGAAGATTTAATTGAACTTTTTTGTTTTTTAAATAAGTTTTACCGATAACTTTGCTTAATTTAACATCAGCTTCTTTGTAAGGAATTTCTTTGATCTCTAATTTATTTTTGTCGTTTAAAACAACAGTGTACGCAACTTTTGCTTCTTCGATAGTTAAAATATCTAATAAACCAAAAGTTTGTTTAGTGTTTTTAGTTTGTTTACCGTTAATTTTAACAGTTTTGTTTAACAAAATTTCTCTTACTTCTGCAGTGGACTTAGAAATTTTCATAAGTTCTCTGAAAGCAACATTAAGTGGTAAACCTAATTCAGCACTATGAGCACCTTGCGGTTTTGCGATAAAAATAGATTGTTTTCTTTTAATTGGCCAAGTTCTTGGCGAAGCAATTCTTTTTAAGTGATTCTTTACCATTTTATACTCCAATTAATTTTTTTTTCTCTCTAAAACTGCTTTTCTTTTATTATCGCTTAACTCTAATTCAAGAATAACAACGTTACTTACTTTAATTGGGTAGAATGCTTTTGAACCATTCTTTTTATCATAAGTTACACCATTAATATTAACAGTCTCTTTTTTTGTATTTACAGACTCTACAACGCCTTCTTTTCCTTTATGATTACCAATCATTACAACAACTTTGTCGCCTTTTCTGATAGTAATTGATCTAGTAGTATATTTTGCTCTTAGATCTTTGGAAAGATGAGCTGATAATAGTCTTCTTTTAATATGTAAAGGAGCATTAAATCTAAATTTCCTTTGTTTACTTGGTTTTTTACTGGAGTTCCAGTTTTTTGAAAATAATGATTTCATCTTAATAACCTACCTAAACAATAATACTCGCAATTTTAGATACACCAGGGAATCTTACAGTCGCTTCTTTTGCAATAGGACCTTTGATTGCAGTACCTTTACAGTTACCCTTTCTATCTTTGAAAATAGCTACAGTGTTATCTTCAAATTTAACTCGAGTACCGTCTGGTCTTCTAAATTCCTGTTTTTGTCTAGTTACAACTGCGTAGAAAACTTCTTTTCTCATATCAGGTTTACCCTTGATAACAGCAACCATTACTAAGTCGCCTACTCCTGCAGTTGGTTTTCTTCTTTTAGTAGTTTTTAAATTAATAACAGAGATAATTTTTACTTTTTTCGCACCGGAATTGTCGCATGTTTCAACAACACTACCGTGTGAAAGACCTCTAGTTACACTTGATTTTAAAGACTTCATTGTTTAGCCTCTTCTTCAACTTTAATAACTACGAATGTTTTTAATTTACTTAATGGTCTACATTCCATAATTTTTACAACATCGCCTTCTTTTGCACCAATGCAAGCAGGACTATGTGCTTGTACTTTAGATATTTTTCTTTCATATCTTTCATACTTTGGAACGTAAATTCTTCTTTCCCAGGATACAGTAATAGTTTTATTCATTTTAGCGGAAACAACTACACCAGTGTGTTGTCTACCATGAACTTTTAAATTACCGTGGAATGGACAGTTTTTATCCTCGCAAGTTGCACTTGGAGAGGGAATACTGATTCCAACATTATTTGTACCAGTCATTTTTAAATCACCTTTAAACGATCTTCTGAACGTTTTTCTATTTTTTTACCATCAATAATGATTGTTTTATCATCAATTTGTAAGGAAAAAATCAAGTTCTTTTTAAATAAGTTTCTTAATTTTGACCCATTTTTAACAGTTAATAGATGAAAAGTCTCATCTACAACATTTCCTTCAAGCCCTACCTCAAAAGGATTTTTCGAATTGATAATTTTAATATGTTTACCTATAAATTCTCGAGAGCATTTAGCAAACATCGTTATTTTTGTTGAATTGTTTCAGCAGGAAATCCTAAACCAACTAAAGTTTCCTTTAATTTCATCATATGATATCCTTGCAATTCAATTTTAGACCCTTTAACAGTTCCACCACAAGCAAATTTGCTTTTTAGTTTCTTTAAAACGTCTTTAATATCGATGCTCTTATCTTCAATGCCTTTTACAATTGTATATTTTTTCCCAAACTTTCGTTTTTCGGAATAAATATAGATTGTTTGATTTTCCTTTGCAATTGTTTCACAAACGCAAAGTTCTACAGGTAATCCACATTTAATACAAATTTCGCTCATTATTGCTCCTTTCTGTTTTGTTCAGTTTTAATCCGAGCAATAGTTTTTTTAGCTTGTTTGATTTGCATAGGATTTTTTGGAGTTGCACCAACAGCAACTTGAGCATTTAATTTCATTAATTCCTTTCTTAATTCTAGAATTTTAGCTTCTAGCTCTTCAGGTTTCATGGAATGAATTTCTTTTCTTTTCATTTTGCTCACTCTTCTTTAGTTTCGGAAGTTTTGGAAGATTCATCTGCTTTCGCAGACTCTTCTTTAACTTCAGCAGATTTTTCTGCTTTTTTCTTTGTAGTAGCTGATTTCTTTTTAGCAGCTGCTTTTTTTGCTGGTTTCTTTTCAACTTTTGCTTCTTCCTTAACTTCAGGTAATTCTTCAGTAGCGTCTACAATAGTTTCAGTTTTATCAACAACAGTGCCATCAGCATTCATTTCTTCAACGATTTGAACAACTTTTTTCAATTCTACTTTATCAGGTAATTCAGTACCTGGTAACATTAGTCTTACTTGGATTCCAACTAAACCACTCTTTAATTGAGCGCTAGTATAAGCAGTTTTAACTTCAGACACAGCAATGTCTCCGCTTTTCTTTAAGTAACCCATGTAAAATCTCCATCTTTTAGCTCTTGAACTAGGAATTTTACCGGAAATTAAAATTTCACAGCCCATTGCACCAGATCTCATAACTTCAGCTAGAGTTTTATGACCAATACCTTTGAATCTTTTGGATCCAAATCTTTCTAAAGTAGACTGAATTTTTTCAGCTACAATTTGAACATCTAAACTTGGATTAGTAATCTCTGAGATTTCAATTTGAGGATTCTCTAAATTGAATTTTCTTTTAAGATTTCTAGTCAAACTCTTAATGTTTGCACCTTTTCTACCAACGATTAAACCAGGTCTTGAAGCGTAAATAATAATTTTTTCTCCTAATGGAGTTTTTTGTACTTTTGCGCTACTGTATCCTACTTTTTGAAGGCTTTCTGAAATATATTTTTGAATCAAAAATTCTTTCATTCTATCTTGAACAATTTTTCTTTCAATCATTTTTATTCCTCTTTAGTAGACTTAACGTCTTCCTTTTCGGATGGTTTTTCGTTGTTTGAAACAGCTTCTTTTTTAGGAGCAGCCTTAGGTTTAGCAGTAGTTTTAGCAGCTTTTGCTTTTTTAGCCGGAGCTTTTTTAGCAGTAACTTCTTCAACAACAACTTCAACATGAGTTCGTTTCATTTGTCTTCTTTTTTGTCTACCGTAATGCCAGCTCTTAGGACCTTTGTGAGCATTGATATGAACAATTTTTAGTTCATCAATGTTCAGACCTTTGGACTTTGCATTTG
>PPCM01000772.1_pt1 | contig 20515 bp, 12 predicted proteins | sample 1555541 | NCBI WGS metagenome assembly PPCM01 (sample SAMN05284479, study PRJNA326546) | Marine sediment metagenome, whole genome shotgun sequencing project. | isolation source: marine sediment | place: Germany: Wadden Sea | collected 2012-09-05 | reverse complement strand
AAGGAGGCCCTCGTGGGGGCCCTCGGTGGCCAGGGCAAGGGCGGCGAGGGTGTCCATGATGAGGTTGACCCAGAGCAGCATGACGGCGTTGAGGGGCGAGCGGTCGAGGAAGAGTGCGCCGCAGAACGCAGTCACGAGGGCGACGACGTTCACGGTGAGCTGGAACTGGATGAACTTGCGGATGTTGTCGTACACGGCGCGGCCCCAGAGAATGGCCATCTCGACAGAGTGGAAGTTGTCGTCGAGCAACACAATGTCGGACGCCTCCTTCGCAACCTCCGTGCCGCTGATGCCCATCGCCAGCCCGACGTCGGCCTCCTTGAGGGCGGGCGCGTCGTTGGCACCGTCACCGGTAACCGCGACGACCTCACCGAGGGCTCTCAGCCGGCTGACGAGCTTGAGCTTGTCCGACGGCGTGGACCGGGCGACGACCTGCAGGTTGGGGAGCACGGCGTCGAGCTCGGCGTCCGTCATGCGCCGCAGCTCGGGGCCCTCGATGGACGTGCCGTCGGTCAGGATGCCGCACGACCGCGCGATGGAGCGCGCCGTGAGCACGTTGTCGCCGGTGACCATGCGGACGGTGATGCCCGCGGCCTGGCACCGGGCGACGCTGTCGGGGACCTCGGGGCGGAGGGGGTCCATGATGCCGGTCAGTCCGACGCACACGAGGCCCTGCTCGTTGAGGGCCGCGTCCTTGATCTGCTCGTCGTCAATATCGGCCGACACGTCCTTGTAGGCCAGCAGAATGGTCCGGAGCCCGTTGCGGGCGAGGTTCTCGATGGACTGGTTGATGTCGGTGCGGACGGAGTCGTCGAGCTCGGCGATCGTGCCCGTGCTGTCCAGGTAGCGGTCGCACAGCGTCAGGACCATCTCCGAGGCGCCCTTACAGAAGAGGCGGCGGCCCTCGAAGGACGAGAACTCGGAAGACACGCCGTCGATCGCAGATCCGGCCATATCGTAGATCTTGGACATCCGCTTCCGGTCCGAGTTGAAGTCGTACTCGTACACGGGCTTGGCGGCCTTGCGGATGGGGTCATAATCGACACCCCACTGTTTGGCCATCACAAGCAGCGCGCACTCGGTCTTGGAGCCAATGAAGGCGGGCTGGCCGGCCTCCGTGGTCTCGATGAAGGCTGTTGAGTTGAGGGAGGCACCGACGGTGACGTGGTCGACGATGACGGCGGGGAGGGCGTCGCGGGCGGGGACTGTGTCGTACTCCTTGCCGCCGAACCAGCCCATGGTGACCGTCATCTTGTTGAGGGTGAGGGTGCCCGTCTTGTCGCTGCAGATGTTGGTGGCGCCGCCCATGGTCTCGCAGGCGTTGAGGTGGCGCACGAAGTTGTTGTCCTCGAGCATGCGGTTCATTGAGTAGGCCAGCGAGATGGTCACAGCCAGCGGGAGGCCCTCAGGCACGGCGACGACGACGATGGTCACCGCGAGGATGAAGAACTCGATCCACGCCGTCAGCGCGGACCACTCGAAGTCCTTCTTGATGATGTCGTCGTACACCCAGCGGATACCGAGGGCGACGAGGGTGATGATGGCCGCACCGATGCCGAAGTAGCCGATCATCTTGGCCATCTGGTCGAGTTTGTTCTGGAGCGGGGTGGCATCCGGGGCCTTCTGGAGCGAGGCGAGCGTGCGGCCCCACTCCGAGTGGACGCCGACGTTGGTGACCACCATGCGGCCGTTGCCGCTGTCGATGGTGCACCCACACAGCATGAAGGGGGAGTTGTGGTCCTTGGTGACCGTCACGCTCTCCCCGGTCAGTGCAGACTCATCGGACTCCATAGCGATGGCCTCAACGAGCAGGCCGTCGCCGGGGATCTTGTCTCCGCCGGACAGGACGACAATGTCACCGACGACGAGGTCGGCGATGTTGATGGACGCGAGGTCGCCGCGACGGACCACGCTGACGTCGCGGTCGTCCTTGGCGGCGCTCATCTTGCGGAACTTGCGCTCCTTGCGCCAGTCGTTGAACGCGGTGACGGTGCACACGATGGCGACGGCCGCGAGGATGGCGAGGCTCTCGATGAAGTCGAACGGCGAGGAATCCTCCTTGGGGATGAACGAGAGGAAGAAGCTGACCACGGCGGCGATCAGCAGGATGATGAGGATGGGGTCCTTCAGGGTCTCGAGCCACAGGCGGATAAACCACTTGGACTTGGGCTGAGGCATTTTGTTGACGCCAAACTCCTTCTTGCGGTCCATGAAGTCCTGGTCAACATCAATCTGCTCCAGACCCTCCTTGGAAGTGCAGAGAGCGTCCATAACGCCCACCACGCCGCCCATCTGCTCAAGCTGATCCAGTTTCCGAGTATCCAGAAGAGAATCGAGCGCTTCCGCGTCGAATTTGAACCTGGATTCGGGGTCTGTTGGCCCTCCAGGAGCGATATCCACGTTTGCTGACATGGTTGCCTCCTTCAGTCCAGAAAAATTTGAATAGAAGTTTATTTATATTTTAAGCTGGATTTAAGCAGAATCGAGCGAATCAGAGAGAATGATGCAGAGCTTGCGGGAGAGTCGGTCAGGTTGATGCATTGCACCTTCAGCAAGTCAAATCGTGCAAGAGGCTCTTTATGGGAAAGAAATGATTGTGGTTGACTATTTTTGACTGCGCTATGAGGGTTTGACAACCTGTAATCTTTTGCGCGGCATGAACAGTTCATCGCTTAGACCAGTATATGGGAGTATTGACTCCCCCTGAAATGCGCCCTCTCGAGGCAGTCGTCGATGCACGTGGAACAAGTGTGTTGTTAATACGGTTACCTTCCGGTCTAATCGTCAGCCTCTTCGCGCTGATGAAATCAATATCGCCGGTGCGGGGTGAGGTCGACCGAGCGGCACATCGCCACGCTCACCCCCGTCGCCCTGCCCGACGACGTCAAGGGTAGGGTCGACCGGGTGGTGTGAGATGTGCTTGATCGCCGGTCTCTACTTTGGCTGTGGAAACAACTAGTGGTCCGCTGGTCATTCAGCCTGTTTCTAGTGAGCAGTTCTGGTACGATCGAGCTCATCTGGCCAAAGAATAAAGAAGGGCCGAAACTCTGGATGAAGTCGAACATCAGGTGGGCGCATGATGTCGGCAAGTGATAAGGGACGCGGCATCGCGGACCGCCTGTGTTGTCCAACCAATGGGGCTGTCAGCTCCAGAAGCTGCATTTCGAGAAGAGTTTGGCGAGCATCGTCATGAGCGACATCTTGCCCACCTCTGGCCCAGAAGGCTTTGTGCTTCGCGGCATGGCGGGGTTAACATCGGTGTGTGGCGACGCTGTGTTAACCCCGTCACCTGGGGTCTGTGCCCCGGCGTGGTCAGCCCTCCCCACTCCCACTCCACCTCCACCATCCTCATTGAGTTGCACCATTATGCTCGATGGCTTACTAACATGCCCCACCCCCCTACCACCCCTACATCCCCTCTCCTCATCCCCACTGTCCGTTGATCCCCTATCACTATCACTATCACTATCGCTGACGCAGACCTCCAAACCCTCCTCCTCCTCGTCCTCTAGAATGAGCTCTTTGTCCTCTGTCCGAGGTGACGCGTCAGACACGTACGACATGGTCGCGTCCTCGCTCGCGCTGAAGCTCGGGATCAAAACGTTCCCCGAGGAAACGAACCTGTGCCGCCCAAGTTGCTGAATGGAAGGATTGCTGAGCTTGGGCGAGATTTGATACCGTTTCTGGTCCCGGGGCGTTAGCATGGCTTGTCCGGCGAGCAGCAGCTTCACAGACTCCTTCTCCAGGTCGAGAAGACGGGCTATCTCGCGGATTTTGAAGTTCCCGTTGCTCAAATCGGTCGCTCGCTTTGATAATCGGGTCATGATATCCATATCCTTATTATTATCAAAGCACAGGCCTGATTTACGAGACATCAGCTCAAATAGTCATCAAAATTACAGATACACATGACATACGACGTAATTATATTTAGTGCTGGACGCACAGCTGGTGACCATGTGGCTTACTCCTGCAGTGGTGCTTGGGCAGTTGTGGTCGGGTGTGCTTGGTCCGTTCGGTCTTGGCTACCTATAAAGTCGTCACCGGGGCTTTCCACAGGAGGAGTTGGGAGTTGCTGTTACATTATCATCATTGCCCGTGACAGTGAATCCCCGCCTGGATGTATCGGATGACCTGAACTGCCATGAACTGCCATCCGTCTTACCAGATGATGCGAGGCGACTTCTCTTTCTGTCGAGGCATAAGCCGTCACGAATCAATAATCCCGGTATTTACACGGCGGCCTCTACCCGAAGTGGGGCAGGTTGTGGTCCTTGAGCTGGGAGTTGACGATGCCGATGGCCGTGATCACGAAGAACACAGCCCCCACGATCATGATGATGGTCGGGAAGATCCAGTGGGAATGCCATCCGCTGTAGGGTGTCGCGGGGGCAGAATCACCGAACCGCTGCTTGATCCTGCGCTGTGAGACAATCTGCAGGGCGGGCGGGATGAAGTAACAGATGGCGAACCCAGTCAGCCCGCAGATCTGGACGATGAGGGTCAGGCAGCGGATGAGGGCAGCGATGATGATGGGGGGCACGATGGCCAACACGCGGCACGTGTACTTGATGGCGAACCCGTACCGCCCGTCGACCCACCGCTTGGGGAGGAGCTCCATCAACATAAGGCTCAGGGTGATGGCATTGAGGGGGGAGGACGAGATGAGGCTCACCGCGGGGAAGAGGATGATCAGCTGGGCGATGGCGGACGCGACGATGCCTCTACTGCCCTCAGATGTCCAGGATTTGCCGTCCCACGTGGCCCAGTTGAGGGAGACTAGGGAGTGGGCCTTGGGGCCGAGGAAGAGGGCGCAGATGACGGCCAGGGACGTGTAAAAGACCGCCGCGGTGCCGAACGTGGCGCCGAACATGAGGTTGAGCCGCTTCTTATTCCTCACGGGCTGGAGGAGGACGGGCGCTGAGTGGTGCATGACTTGGGAGAACACCGCGCCGGGGACAATCTTGGAGAGGCCGTCGAGGGTCAACTTGATGGGGGCCTGGGGGTAGAAGTACGGGCGGGTCTGGTTGGAGCCCTCGTCGAATGGTGCGATGAAGAATGCGAGGCCCACGGTGGCGATCATCAAGGCCATGACGATGTAGCGGAAGGCGGTGAAGAACATCTGGAGCAGGGCCTGGTCCGAGACCTCGATCATGCCGAGGATGAGGGAGATCAGGGCGAAGGCGAGGGTGAAGAGGAGGTAGATGTCGACGCACGGGCCCTCAGTGATCGAGGGGTAGGAGCAGGGCTCGTTACAGGAGGCGTTGGGGGCGATGCCGAAGTGCTGCGGGATCCAGAGGAAATTGGACGTCAGGCTGGACGCTACCACGGAGGCGTAGCCCCAGAGCGTCGAGAACAGGTAAATGATGACGCAGAACTGATAGATGTAGAAGCCAACGGGGCCCAGGAACATGGTGCACAACCGGGGGAGCTGCAGCACGTCCTGCACGGGGATGTAGTAGTCCGGCGTCATCGCCACCTCGTCGTCCGCCTCGGGGCTGTCGCTCGGCGTCAGGACGGTGTTCGTCGCTGTGGGAGTCGCCAGCTCCTCGTCCATGTAAATATTCCCGTTACTAGCCGGAATGAGCTGCTGCTCCTCGTCATCCGTCAGGTCGCGGTCCTCGGACTGCTGCTCGTCACCCTCTGCGGCGGCTTCATCGACAATAGCTTGGTCGTCAGGCTCCTTGAAGTCCTGATTCAAGCGCATGAGAGCCCACCCACGAGCTGTGGTCTCATTGATCCAGAATGCGGCAAGGCCACTCAGCAGAGAGACACCGAGTGTGATCAACACGCTGACGGTGATGCTAGCGGAGTAGAAAACGATCGGGAGGGCAAGAACGCCCGTCCCGATCATGTAGTTGCACGCCATGGAGTATCCACCCAGAGAACTAATGGTCTTGACCTTCATAGCACCGGTGGGACACTGTGAAATCGCGGTGAGACCAATATTGAATTTCTGATACTCGAAAAATCTGCCGCCCAACTAGGCTGGCTATGGACGTGTTCCTGTCTGGCCTGCATTTTTCGGCCTTGTTTTTCAGCGACTTGCCGTTTGTGGCTGCAATTTGTTGTGGATGCTCCTAACGCTTTCCCCGCCCTATATTTCACACAAAATAACAGTATGTTCCGTTTATGTTGACACTCACATGCCTCGCGATGATCTAGAATACGCCGGAGAGGGGTTGTGGCGCCGCATAATTGCCACCCATCCAAAAATTAGTGAAAAGATGACTAGCCGATTATGTCAACTAAATCGATAGCTAGCCACGTTCGTACCCGGTTAAGAAGCCCAATTATTGCATCTTCTCTTATACTGTTTAGTGTTATTCACGAAAGGCCAAAAACGCTTGCAGGGCTACAGGAATCAATTGAAAGATGCCTCGTTCTAGCCAACTGTTTCGTTGTAACTGTACGGATAAGGAGACCGGAGAAAAGTGCACCGCTGCCTTTTGTAAGTATAGTCATTTTGAACCTTACCGCCAGATCGAAAGGGATTACGTGATCAACACATAGAGACTGTTCATGGGTTGGTACCGTGCATTCAACAATGCTGCGGCCTTGGTTTCCCCACTCGGGAGGAGATGATGGAGCATATGACCACTCTTCCCAACCATAGCCACCTCATCTGCCATGTCTGCAAGGTGTACGCCACGGACATGCCATCGAACGTGCTCCGCCACATCATTGCGAACCACCCTGAGCACCTGACGCCCGAGGAGCGCGCCAAGTTTGAGTGTCCCGTCTGTCGGCAAGCGTTTGTTCACCTTCACCGACACTATGCGATGAAGCACCCAGAGATGCTGCCGGCGAATGTCCGACACCGCTTTTGGTGCGACAAGTGCCAGAAATACTTTGTGAACCTCGGCCTGCACATTTCGTTTGTTCCCACCAGTAATTACCCAACTCACCCAGTAATGTGCACAAGAAGCCGTTCCCTTGCGTGGTCCCCGGCTGCAAGTATGTGGCTGGCCGCGTGTCAGACCTCAAGAAGCACCTTCGTGGGCCTCACCGCTACTCTATCACGGACGCGGAAGATACACTCGATATTATTCGCCAGAGACACGCAGAGCGCACCGGCCGCACCGTCATCCGCCAGGTCCGGCCAACCAACAGGTGCAGGGTGAAGGCTGAGGAGCCACGGCCAGAGTCGACGAAGGTTGACGCTGCTGACCCATTGAGTGCGCTGTGCATGCTTGCCACATCTTTGTGATGCATAACACGGATTGATTTGATTTCGGAGCGACAGCTATCGTAAATATTCTACCACCTGCCACATGCCAGCGCCATCTCTGTATCATGCGCTCTTTGGAGTGCTTAGGGTCGCGAGTGAACTTGCTCTGCCCGCTTGGCTGAAAAACACGCAGAAAATACAAAATTAGATAAACTCCGCTTGGCACGGGTAAACCTTGCTCTAATACACGCTAATGACCACCGAGTGACCCTCAATAACCAGCGCCGCTTCCGGTAAATTCAACCAATTTTGACCATTACCTCCCTTTTTTGACGATCTTTTTATAAGAGAGAGCGAGAACGTCGATAGAATGCGCGAGTTTACTGTTGTTGGCCGTCGTGTCCCCACGGATGAGCAGCCCGTTACGCCTATCTTCCGCATGCGTATCTTCGCCCGTGACGAGGTTGTCGCTCGCAGCCGTTTCTGGTACTTCATGCGCAAGCTCCAGAAGCTCAAGCGTACCAACGGTCAGCTCCTTGAGTGCAGCGAGGTGTTCGAGAAGCGCCCCACTGTTGCCCGTAACTACGGCGTTTGGGTGAAGTACGACTCCCGTACCAACACCCACAACATCTACAAGGAGTTCCGTGACGTCACCGCTGCTGACGCCGCCAAGCACCTTTACGCCGATATGGCTGGCCGCCACAGCTCCCGCTTCAGCAACATCCAGATTGTGAAGCTCGCTGAGATCGCCCCCAAGGATTGCAAGCGCGTTGGTACCACTACTTTCCACGACTCCAAGATCCGCTTCCCCCAGCCCGTCCGTAAGCCCGTCCGTTCGGAGCGCAAGCACCGCACCGTCTTCAAGGCTTCCCGCCCCACGGTTTTCTAAGTGTCTGAGAGTAAAGTACTGTCCGTCCCATTCCTCTGTGTCGTTTATTAGCCACACTGCTAATCTAACAGTCATACGCAACAGATAACTAGTATGCTATAGCAACTAGAAGTCACTCTGGCAGGGGTCTGAATCTTTGAGCCGCTTCTCTCGGCGATAAATTCATATTCGGAACACGAAGTATCCGGTAAAAGGCAAATTGATGTCTGGCGATCAACGGCCTTATCCAGAGAAGTGGGGAGAGCGGTCTTATAGTCCAAAGCGTGCTAAGTTCACGCAGGAGCTTCTTAACCGGACACTGGGCGCCGATGTTCTTGCAACACGGCCAGGCCCTGGCGGTCGCCGAATGGCGTACCTCGAGGGCGCTAAGGTGATTGACTTGGCCAACGAGTCGTTCGGCTTTTCTGGCTGGAGCCACTCGATTACGAACATAACGATGGATTATCTTGATGAACGCGGCGGCCGGTTTTCCTGTGGGTTTTCGGCAGTAGTGAAGGTGGAACTAGAGAACGGTGCGTTCCACGAGGGCCTTGGCTGTGGATTTTCCGATAATTTGCCACAGAAGGGCTCTGCGCTTGAGAAAGCCAAGAAATCTGCTGTGACAGATGCCCTCAAGCGAGCGCTGCGCGTCTTTGGCAACGGACTGGGTAACGCCATATCGACCAAGACGTCCCACACGACGTCCAAGGCCGAGGTATCCCACAGGGTGTACGCCGATGAGATGGACGCCTTCCACATCAAACCCGACCCCGGCCAGGTCCAGATGGGTCAGGGTCAGCCATACCAGATGGGGCCGGGCCCGGGGATGCACCAGGGGCAGGGACCGCCACAGGGCCACATGCAGCAGATGAACGGGCCAGGACCGGGATCTCACCAGCCCCCGCCACACCAACAAGGGCCACCCCAACAAGGCCCACCACAAGGCCCACCGCAAGGCCCACCGCAAGGCCAGCGTCAAGGCCCACATCAAGGCCAATGCCAGGGCCCACCTCAGGGTCAGCCTCAGGTGCAAGGCCCGCCCCAGGGCCAGGATCAGCCCCAGGGCCAACGGGGTCCATGGATGCCACAACACCAGACACCGATGATGAGGCCGGGGTCAGCACCGGGACCAGGGCAGGGGCAGGGGCAGCACCGGATGATGGACCGGGCGCGCTAGGCTTGAAGTCAGCACGTTACCATAAATGCAGCGCGATACTTTTATCTTGGGTCCACACGTCAGTTTAGGTGGGGCCACGAGGTCATGAGCACGTTGATGCCTTGATTGGTTGCACTAAGGAAGCATTCCAGGCCACGGCTCCTTCTCGCCAACGGTATCCGCTCATCAACGACGGCGGCTCAAGACCATGCATGCCGATCAAGCCTACACACGTCTCACTCAGATTGAGGCACAGGGCCGGGCATCCGGCAGTCTCAGAAACGAGTAGCCATAAAGGCTATCCCACGTTGACATCCTTTCTCGCCCCCCTGTGGGATGAGCAAGTGTGGTGTGAAACCATCACCAAGTCACCCCAAGTCATCTGGTGTGTCACTTGGTCAGTCTTATAAATCAAAGTTGAGTCAATTCCGTCTGTTGACGCACTATCAATGTCTGAAGTTCTGAAGCTTAAACTTAGCACTGGCCTTGAGGTCGAGTACGATAAGAAGCGCCTCATGGAGGAAAGCCGTTTCTTCGCCGAGCAGGCTAGCAGTATGTTTTGTTTTCAATAGTTTTCTCACACAGCCGGTGACTCTGATGTTATTGAGATCCCCATCGACGAGCGCATCTGGGAGATCATGAAGGGCTGGCTTGACGTCCCCCGCAACGCCAACGGCGACCCCATGGACAACCCCGCTCTTGCCGAGTACGAGAAGAAGATGTTCAACCCCAACGATCAGCCCGAGCTCTTCGGCGTCATGATCGCCTCCGATTTCCTGCAGATGGACCTTCTCACGGATGCCGGCATTGACTTCACCGCCAACATGATGCGCGGTAAGACTCCCAAGCAGATCCGCAAGCTGTTCAGCATCCCCATGGACTGGTCTCCCGAGGAGATCGAGGAGCTCAAGACGAAGTACCCCTTCCTCAAGAACTCCGACGTCTTCGACCCCGTTGACTAAATATATTGACTATTTTTTATGACTATCCGATTCTGAATTGCTTCCAAGTGTTGAAGATCGGCTCGGTGTCTATTGTCACCCGGCCTTAATGGAAACACCACGCGCCCCATCAAGTGCCCCCTGGAACAAGCTTATCGCAAGAAACGGCAGCCTTTGATCAGGTGGCTCATTGCCTTACCACGGATGTCCCACATGACATCCTATCTCATCTCCATTCAAGTGTGGTTGAGCAAGTCACACATTGACCGCCAAGAAGTCGGTCGGGCATGTAAGATAACTTATGCGAGCTGCGAACCCCGGCGCCGGGCCCAGTCTGATGCGGCCTAACGCGACACAGCAGCGCTACGTATGCATCACGTCTGGTGACGGGCACGTCTTCGTCGTCCCGCTCGAGGTCGCCAATATGTCGGAGACCATCCGGAGTAAGTCAAAAACGAGAAAGACTAATGTAGGCATGCTGCTCTCGGGATTTAGGGAGCAGTCGTCGATACTATTCGTTCCTAAAGTGCGTACTTTTCGCTTCACGCTAACTCAGACCCCGAACCTTAACACAACAAATGTAAAACATCTCGCTGGCGGGACAGGGGGCGTCGGGCGGCACCCGCTGGCAAGCGCAATCCTGCCAGAGATCTCGAGGGAGCTGTAAATAGACGGTGGCTGGCTTTCGCTGTCCTCCTTTCGCATCGGTATCCGCGTGTTCTCGTTTATTCACAATATGATTGAATGATCCTGATGCGCTTTATTAATCGAGTGTCTAACAAGCATCTACCCCCGACGGATCACGTGCCCCCCGACCCTAGAATGCCTTTGGGCTTGGGGTCGGGCCGCTACGAGGGTGACGGCCAGTCCAGATATAAATGACAGAAATCGACGTGATCTCTATCGCTGGCGATTTGATGTATGAGCGCCAGCAAAGCCAATAAGAGTTCAAAGAGCAGCAAGGCCGTCCCACCCACCCCGAAATTGAGGGACATGCCACAGCCGGCGATTCAGAAACGCAGTCGTGAGCTTGGTCCCATCACACGGAAGAAAATTGCGCTACAGCTGCTGCGTGAGGATAACCAAGGTGCAATCGAGAAGGCCAAGATCGGGTCAAAGTCCCGATCGGTGCCGTCCTTTACGCCCAAAATCAGAAAGAGTACCGTCTCTCAAAACAAGCTCAGTATGGACGCATGCACCCCGCTGATAGCACTAAACCAGCGACGGGATGGGCCGAGCACACCTCCGGCCTCAACCCCGCTGTTTGCGGACGTTATTGGGCCCGACGTGGCGCCGGATCAAATCCGAGACGCGGGGTACATCGACAAGATGAGAAGGGCCGTCCGCAGGGCTACCAAGGCGGAGAAGGCGCGGGGCGGGGCGGTGTGAGGGAGTGCGTGGTGGGCAGACCCGAAAGACGGTGCGATGCATGTTTGACACTCATCGTCGCATGATAGTTATAAAGTTTTCGCCAGGATGATTCATCGGAGGCAGTGCACCCTAGTACCGTGTGGGCGCTGCAGATGTTAGTGTTTGGGGCCCATGTGCCGGGGTCCCTGCGGAAACAAAAAACTTGGCAGCAGCGAAACGCTTAAATGGACGTTGGCCAGAGAAGGGCCTTCTGTTCAGGGATAGAAGCCATTGCGAATGCGGCCAAGACGTACTCAGAGATGGTCATCTATTCGAAGGTGACCCCTGCGCATCATATTCCTCGCCATCTGATGAAGACGGACCTTAAGAACAGCTTTGGGAACCCCGTGGAGGTGCATGAGGTGCCTACGGAGCTGGGAGCTGCTGGCTGTGTCCATGGAGCGGCTACCGCGGGCGCTCTGGTGTCTACAATATCCTGCGGTGACGCCCTCGTCCTCCAGGCCGCTCCCCTGCAGCAGATGGTGGGCCAGGGCATGCCTGTGGTGTTCAACGTGCCGTCTCGTGCGGTCACTCGGCACGAATCGTCCATGTTCCCGGACCACAGCGATGTCATGCAGCTCCGTCACACAGGCGTTGGCATCATTTGTTCCAGCAACGTCCAGCAGGCTTATGACTTCGCCGTCATGGCTCAGCTCGCCGCCATCCGCTCCAAACTCCCCTTTATTCACTTCTTTGACGGCACTAAGATCCTTAACCAGACCCAGCCCATCAAGATGATGACTGACCCCAGACTAAGAGAGCTGCTCACCAAAGGGGACATGGACGGGGTACAAGCCGCAAAGCTCACCCCAATGAGCCCCGTCGTGCGTGGCGCCACCGCCAACGCCATCCACGGCAACAGTCTGTATTTCGCTGCCTTTGAGCGGAACAACCAGGTGTACGATAACGCCCCAGGCGTGCTCGCTGACATCATGAAGGACTATGGCAGAGCGACCGGTCGAATCTACGATCCTGTGGAGTACTATGGAGCCCCTATCCGCCGTGTCAACGAACTCGTCATTGCGATGGGCAGCGCGACCGAGACCGTCCGACGTGTGGTCGACTATCTTAACGCACAGGGTAGATCTGTCGGGCTTATGGATATCCAGGTGTTCAGGCCCTTCCCTTACAGCTTCGTGGCCGAGTGGATCGCCCGCATGCAATCCCTGCAGGCCGTGACGGTGCTGGATCGGTGTGATGAGCCCGCCCCCCGCCAGCCCTTGTACTACGACATCCTGGAGACCATGAGTCGTGCTGGCCGGGCCGACGTCCCTCTACTGGGCGGGATACACGGGATCGGGGGCCACACGATATCCAGTAACGACGTGGCGGCGATCTACGATAACATGCAGCTCCCCGTGCCCCGCGATGGACTGGCGGTGGGGCTACGGGGCGGCGGGGTGACCCACAACACGATATCCCTGGACCACGAGGCCCCGCTGATACTGGACATGGCAGCCGACGCGGTGGACAAGGACATCATGATATTCGGGACGGGCACGGACGGAACACGGTCGGTATCGCGCGCTATGGCCGCCATGGTCTCCCAGACCACCAACATGCACGTCTCTTGCCAATACCGCGAGTCTGACGAACGAATGGCCCTCGGTCAGGCGGCCACTATGGTTCACATCGGAGGGGCGCCGCACGACGACCCGTACATGCAGCGCGGCAAGGCGGACTTCGTGGGGATCAACGTGCCGTACCTGGCTAACCTAGAGTGTCTCGATTACATCAAGGAGGGCGCCATGGTCGTTATCAACATGAGACCAGACACCAACTTCGACGAGGCGCTCCCACAGCGGTTCAGACAGATCATCGCCGAGAAACACGCCAAGCTGTACGCGCTAGACATCGGCGCCATCAACGCGGCGTGCGGGCTGTCTCCTAGGAAGCAGTCGACGGCGATGCTCACGGCGTGCATCTGCCTCTTCCTGTCGGACGTCACCCAGCCCCACTCCATCTGGCGGCGTGTCCCCCGGCGTCGCGCTGTGATGCATAGTGTCGGGTCATTCATGTCCGCGCTACTCGATATTCTGCCCAGGGACATCATAGGCAGCAAGACGAAGCGTGTGGAGACGTCAACAGTCATATCAATGACGTCCAACGCCATCGAGCCCAGCAACGGGAAGAACACCACGCTCTGCAACGTCCCTGCCCACGATATCTTCCGGCAGGTGCGGTACTCTGCCGCCGACTGGGCAGGCCCCCCGCCCGCCGCTACCCGGGGCACGAGGGCCACTAGGGGGGCCCGGGGGCCAGACGGCGCGTCACCGCAGGGCGAGTCGGAGCTGGACGGGCTGCCGCTGGCCGATGACATCCGTGCGATGGCATATGGTGGACGGACTCACGTCATGCAGGAACAGGAGCACCAGCACGGAGGCGGGGAGCTGCGGCGGGATTTCGAGACCATCGCCAAGCACGTCCCCAAGTGGATGCCGCAGTACTGCACCCAATGCTACCGGTGCTCACTGCTCTGCCCCCATGGAGCATTGAGAATCGTCCACTGGAAAGAGGATGACCACGATCCAGAGTTCCGGGCGTCGCTACGGTACGACGAAGACACGGCACCCGATGACGCGCCCTTCATCGGGCTCCCCGCGAGGCTGCTATCCCGCCCGCCCGTCAGTGACCCGGGGTTCCTGTTCCGGGTGCAGCTGTCCCCACTACAATGTACCGAATGTGGCGTGTGCTACAGCGCGTGCCCCACAAAGGCCCTGGTTCCGTCAACCATACCAGTCGAGATCCACGAACAGGCTAACAGGGACAGAGCCCGGTCACTGAGCTACGTCGGCCCCAAGCTGAAGCACGGCACCTTCATGGACCCCAACCACCAATACTCGCTCGATGACGTGACCCAGCTGAGGTACACAGTGGAGGGCAGCCAGCTGTTCAAGCCGCTGTACGTCAGCGACGGATCGTGTCCGGGCTGCGGCATCCCGGGTTATTTGAAGCTTATCACACAGCTGTTGGGGGCCAACGTCATATTCGTGGGTTCCGACGGGTGCATTACGACCAACTTGGCGACCGTCAACTCGAGCGCGTTACAGACTGACACCAGCACGTCTGACAGCGCCCCATGCTTCACAAGGAGCACACCAGCCAACGCCGTGCAGCACGCCTCGGGCATCGTCGATCGCCTGGCATCCATGAGGGCCGGCCTTAGGAACGTGATCACCACCGAGCTCGCGGACCAGGCTGCCCGGCCCCCCGTGGCCAACCCGTACCACCAACCGTCGGACACGGGCTACCTCCCCACCCCGATGCTAGAGCAGGTGGACCTGATGGCCGGCCTCCGCCCCGCGCTGGAGAGGTGGCTGGAACGTGGCGATAACCCCGACCACGCCCGCGACATCCACGACTTCGTGGCCTTCCTTTGTCATGAGGACACCATCGCGTCGTACTACACCCCGGGTGACCCAGAACAGACGCCACGGCCGTACAGTGCGGTGCTGGACGCGCTCCGGCGATTCCTGCTGTTCATGGAGCCCATCCAGGTGTTGACCGTAGGCAATGATAAGTGGGCACGGGCCCAACGCGGGCCGATATCCACTGCCATGCAGAGCTCCAAACCAGTCAAGATCCTCGTCGCTGATAGCCAATACCAACCCGTGGAGACCGACCGCAGCTTCCCCACCCCCATCGGCCAGCAGCACATCAACGGCGACGCCTTCGTCGCCCAGATCTCTCTCAGCGACCCCCTCCACTCCATCCAGTGCCTCAAGAGGGCCTTCGAGTTCCCCGGCCCCGCCATCCTCGTCGCCCTCGCCCCCTGCAAGGACTGGCTCCTATCTGGCGGGCTCTCCAAATCCCTCGCGTCCATGGACCAGGCCGTCGATGCCGGATATTGGCCACTTTACAGTTATGATCCGGAGCGGGTGGGCCGGAAACTGGACATCCACCGGGCTATGGCGGACCGGGCGAGCTTTGACGCGTTCGTGGGGGGGCAGTACCGGTTCGCCACCAAGGACGAGGCGTTCATGGAGGCTATGTGGGGCGGGTGTCGCGATAACGTGGCGTGGCTGAGAGCCAATGCTATGGGAGGGTAGATAGGATATGGATAGATAAACACGGCTGACCAAATACATAAAACACTAGAAGGCCCCACCCGTGATTGACCATCTTTTTCGTTGGATCCTCACCATCCTCGGGTGTGTTGGATATTGACGTTCATCTTCATCGTGTAACACGTTCATCGTAATTCAGTAACAGTCAGGCGCTACCTCCCATCGGTCAGGGTCACCTCTCAAGACCCTTCCCACAGAAAAAAAGGCTACCGGCGACCCCACGGGCCTCCACCAACCCTAACCCGACCCAAGCCCTCCCAAGTCACGGTGATTTATTGTACTATGCCATTTTTCCTTGCCGTCATGTGCCCAACAGGCGCCCCATAGTGACCGGCGTCGACGCCACAGGCTCCGGCCTGGCAGCCAGTCCAAACATCGCGAGCCCCACTACGGCCGCCCCAACCGCTCCCACGACCTCAACAGGAGTACCATCGGGAACCGGGAAGATGATGGCCCCGACGACGAACACGGCAGGTAACCCGACCACCCCACCCCAGAATGCAGGCCACGGGTCGGGCCAGACGTAGAGAGCGGAATCAAGGAGGAGGCCGCCGATGACACGGCACGAGATGAGGGTTATAACGGGCGAGGTGAGACAGAAGCCGTCGAGGAAGAGGGGCCCCTCCACCGCCATGCCGAGGAGACCCGCCCCGACCGCTGACTCGAGTGCTAGAATTATTACCGGCACGCGAGTGGGGAATGATACCCGAAGGTAAACAGTGCGGCAGGCCAGCACGATAGGAGTGATCGCTGCAAGGCCCAGGGAGGGGATGAGGACAGCGTAGCCACGGATGCGCGGGGACCAGTAGAGCATGAGGCCCCAGGAGCAGGCTACGAGGCCCGCCGCCATGAGGTAGACGAGAATTCTGATGGGGGAGGGGGTGGCGATGTGAGCAGCGATGATGGGGACAAGGAAGGCCGCTGCGATCACCGCGACGTCACCCGGGGCGTGGGTAAGGTCAACAAAGGTGTATACAGCCTCTGCGACGACAATGTTCATCAGAGCGAGGGGTGTGGTGCGGAGAATGTCTCTAAAGGAAAGACGATAGTGGTGCAGCGCGAAAGGGCCTGAGCTACGCTGGATGAGGCCCAAAGCGGCATGAACGAAACCCCTAATGGCCTCTGATATGGCTGTCACAGCGAGAATGCTATAACCAAAGGGCGGTCCTGTAATAACAACTGAAGCAGCTGTGATTGGGGCATACAGCCCGAATAAGGTGGCGAGACCAATGATAATGGAGTACCAGGGGATCATTGCATCTTCTCGGCTCATCATGATTCTCTTCGAACCTAATCCGACCAAGATTACGGATTGACAGCAAAGTTCCGTCTGGATTGCGAGGGCAAAACTAAATCATACGCTCAACACCAAGGGGGTCTAGATATCCGCGTTTATGTTACTCATCACGCCTCTACCGGCGCATCGCTCTCTATCGCTGCCATCCCACCGATGGCCATCTCGATCAGGAAAGTATCGGCATACAGTCTGTCCAGCCGGCCAAACGTCTTACGAGCTTCGGTCAGCATGCCTGGCGCGCTGTCCCGTACCCCCGTCAGCTCTAGCAGCGACTCGGGGGTGTACTGCGTCAACATGGCGCCCAGTACGGCCGTTGACGCCGGGGCGGACCTCGGCCGCATCCCCCACGCCTTGCAGTAGCCCCACAACCGACCCAGCATCGCGCGGGACAGCTCCGACAGCACCTCCTCGAGCGCGTCGACCTCCTGCCGCGCGATCATCGCGTCCACGGTCTTGAGGGTCTGTCTCGAGTGGTCCAGCTCGAGTCCCGTGCCGATCGCCGTCGACCAATCGCCCATCGTGATCGCGGCATCCACCGCGTGTTGGCCCTCGAGCACGCCGTCCTGCTTGGCGCGTGCCTCGGCGTCCACGGCCTCGGTGTTATCCTCCCACAGCTTGAGCTCGACGCCCGCCGCCGTGACGAGCCGGGCACCGTCATCGATCGAATCCAGACCCCAGATACGGTCGCCGTGGGCCTCCGTCTTCCACACGCACTCATGGCTGACGACTGACCAGAGGCAGGCCACACCGTCCGCATCACATGAGAGGACCTGCCTTCCGTCCGTCACGAACGTCACCGCGAGCACCGTGCTGCCGTGTCCCTTGAGGGTGGCGACGCACTCGCCCCCCGGGATGGCCCATAGCCGGACGTCGTGGTCACCGGCCGTGGCGAGCAGTCTGCCGTGCGGGTGGAAGGCAGCGTTCCACACACCCCGACGATGGCCCCGGAGGACGCGGGGGCCCCCGAGACGGACGACGTCCCGCCCACCGACGGCCGTATGCTCGACGGGCCACAGCTTGAGGTTATCCTTGGTGCCCTTAGACAGCTTGGTCTTCGCACCAGTAACTATAAATGCGTCTTTCGGATGGACAGCGACGCAATGGATGGCCTCTGCGTGAGCGTCGACGGTGACCTCACTGGCGGTCACGTCGCCCCCGAGCCAGCGCCACACCTTGAGGGTGCGATCCTCGGATACAGAGGCCAGTAGGGCACGGTTACCCTTAAACCAGGCCACTCCGGTCACTGCCCGGGCATGGCCGGTGAGGAGGTTGACGTCCCACTCGGGCGCGTCGGGGCTGGCCTGGTGCCACACCCGGACGGCTCTATCCCTGGCGCCGGACGCCAAGACCCCCGCCCTGCCCGCTAGAGCGAGCACCATGTCAGTATGGCCCCGGAGGAGTGTCGTGCGTGCCGTGGTGGAGTCGACCAGCTGGACGGCGTTAGTGGTGGAGGCTGCGGCGATGTACCCGTCCCCAACGAACGTCACGTCGCTGAACTCTGCATCGTCGTCAGCCCCGACGACTGTCCTCTGGGCGGTGAGGGTGGGATCGGCGGCCATGATGGTGGCGGTCAGGTCGCTCATAGTGGCCAAGACCCGCGCCCCCGCGCCCCACGCCCCGGTGTGGAGTGCCCCAGGCAGCGCGTCGAGGACCTCTGGCGTGATGGAGTGGATGACGTTGCGATCGCCGCCCGACAGCCCAGTGATGGACGCGATCGGGAGGGTAACGCGGGTGGACTCCGTGAAGAGCACCATGCGGGTGTCCACGACGGCCGCACCCTGGATGGGGCCGTGGTCCGTGGCCAATGTGATGTCCACACCGCAATCCACGAGCCCGTCGGGCCCGGTGCGGGAGGACTTGCGGGGGATGGTGGCGGGGAGCACCGTCAGACCGACCTTGGTGGGGACGATAAGCGTCCCGTCGACCGGGATCACGTCTACCGGCTCCTGGGGCAGCCCGACGAGCGTCATGGCGGCGCGCGGCCTGTCAAGGTCCAGGTAGGCCAGTTTGGAGGATTGGTACGCAACAACAAGGAGGGCGGGCGTGACAAAGCATGCCGAGACGACGCGGTCGATGGCGACGCCCGTGGTCGGTTTGTGCCACTCGCGCTCCAGCGTGTCGGCCTTGTACAGCCGGACCTGCCCGTCCGAGAAACCCACAGCCACACGACACCCTGACGGCGACGTGGCGACCGCGCGGGCATGCTTCTTGCGGATGGTGTCGAGTGTGACGCGGTCCCCCGTCTCGAGGGACACGGCGTGGACCTGGCAGACGTTGAGGTTGAAGGCCTCGCCATCGTAGGGGACTGTGCACACAATCACGCGGGAGTCATCCTGCGTGAAGGCAAGGGCGGTGACTTCTTGTGATTCCTGTGTAATCGGTCGGGAAACAAGTACAAACGAGTTCAATTAGCGTTGGTTCGCTGGTTTCATTATCTAAATCAAGAACGCTAACACCTCCCTGGTTTGAGAGGCCGAGAAAACGTCCCGAATGGGACAAGGCAGCGATTCTGCCATCGTATAGACTCGCAATGGTCTTACTAGTCACGTACGAGCTCCTCATTTCAGACCCACTATAAAGTGGGTCTCTCAAAAAAAAGTCGAAGAAGAGCTGCGGGTATAACTTTACACATGTATGTGCGTTCATTTGTAGAGTTCCCATTTTGTTTTCCTCTTTACATGTCTTTTATAATCGGCAAAACGGTTGAGCTAAAACACGCTACATGATGCTACACAGGTCAGTCATGGAGCATCAATTCCACGGAAGAACGAGAATAGACCCCGCAGCGCGTCGGCGTGGTATCAGCGAGAGTTGGTACATCGGCACCAAAGTGTGACGCGAACTGTAATGACAAACTTGATTTCTCTGTGGAAAATCCGCGTTAGGCAGGCATGTCACACGTACCAGATCCATTGCTGTGTGCCATTTTCCAGCCACGTTTAGTGCACGACGGATTTCCGCTCGCCACCGTCCAGAATGTTGACAAAGAGCTGCTGAATTTTGCGCACGCCTCCGAGCTGTGAGAGAGCTGCAGATCACCGTGTCCGTGCCATCGGACGTCAGCAGCCGTCTCGCGGCAGGCCATGTCTTTGGGATGTGGCCGCCCCGCCTCAACGCCGCCATCTCGCTGTCGCCGCAGAACAACGAGTCCGTTGACGTCGGGTTCTTCAGCTGCAACATCAACAACCGTCTGTGCACGAACCATGTGTCCGTGAAGGTGAAGTCGCCGCACTTCGTCATCAAGTCCACTGATCGTGCCGCCCTCGACACATGGCTCGACGCCCTGCGGCAGATGGACGAACACACATGGGATCCAGTGACCAAGCCGACGTCTCGGCGGGCCGGAATGGAATCCGACATTGCCCGAGAGCCCCACACGCCCGCCATGGTCCTCGACTACATGGCCCAGTCACTGGAGGGGGAGCGGGCCGTCCCGGGGACGCAGTTCACCGTCATGGACCGAGCCGTGTGGGACGATCACGGGTGCTACATGCGGCGGGGGAGCTACTATGCCGTGTACCAGCTGCGGCAGATGGTGGACCCGGACACCTTCCCCGAGTGGCGAAGCAGGTTCGAGGTCGCCGTACTGGGGCTCCTGCTCGCCA
>PPCM01000771.1_pt1 | contig 20517 bp, 21 predicted proteins | sample 1555541 | NCBI WGS metagenome assembly PPCM01 (sample SAMN05284479, study PRJNA326546) | Marine sediment metagenome, whole genome shotgun sequencing project. | isolation source: marine sediment | place: Germany: Wadden Sea | collected 2012-09-05 | reverse complement strand
GCAATTGTTCCAATCATCTTCCTGTTCATTTCTTCAGGAAATGGCGAGTAATCATTAAAACTTCTTAATCCGGCTTCAACATGACCCACCGGAACTTTATGTAAGAAGGCTACATTTGCAGCAGCTGTTGAAGTCGAAGTATCTCCATGTACAAGAACCAAATCTGGTTTCTCTTTTCCAATGATACCATCTAATCCCTTCATCGATTTAGTTATAATGTCGACAACAGTTTGACCATGTCCCATAATATCCAAATCATAATCAGGGACAATTCCAAAAAGGTGCAAAACCTGATCTAACATCTCTCGGTGTTGTCCGGTTACACAAACAATTGAGTCAATTCCTTCTGTTTTGTTTAACTCCAAGATTAATGGAGCCATCTTAATTGCTTCGGGCCTTGTACCGAATATTGATAGAACCTTCTTCATATAATTTCTCTACTTTCTTAAAATCTTTCTGACTAGACCAAATTTATCTACATCATCTAGCTTATTTTCTAATTTAGTAATCTCATTCTCGCACGCCAGGATAATCCATGCCACTTCTGTATTATATAATGGATATGGATGAGTGTCCATCAGCTTATTTTTGTAGTCTACTAAATATGCTTTTAACTTGTCACTTTTACCCAACTTTGAGTAGTAATAAGCCTGCACAGTCCAGTAAAAACTAGTATCACCATTCTCTTTTGCACTGCCTACTGTCGCATCATAAATTTCGGAATATTTTTGATAACCATTCACAACTTGTTCACTCTTGGGTTCGTTGACTTCAAATATCAAGGGAAATATCTGAGCAGTCATATCTGGATAGAAATCTCGATATGTCTTAAATGATAATGTTCTCCCCTTAGAATCAAGACCAATATTAAAATACAACCTCTCATTATCATATACATCATTAATAAGGTTTTCTGCAATCTTCGTTACTTCACCTTTTAAATCAGCCAATCTATCACCATAACTAAGTGAACCATACTTCATCAAGACTTCTTCTAATAGTTCCATGTATCGCTTTAAACCGTAATAGACTTCTGCGTTATCCATCGTGTACTTAACATCTCTATCTGGTTTGCTTGAAAACAAGTCATCACGCTTCATCTGCATCAAAGCACCATATATTCGCTCGATACCTTCTTCGTGTTCTAAAAGGAACTCAACATCTCCAGTTGCATTATAATACTCGGAAATTAGCATCAAAAAAGTAGCTGCATAAGAATCAATGCTGTCATAATCACCAGTTGACTTGTAATCTAACTTTGACAAGTTTGTTACTCGATAATCAAATATTGTTCCATCAATCCCAAAGGGATCTACTTTCTCATCATTAATTCTAGAGAGGTACCATTGAATATAATGTTTAACCTCTTCATTAGCCATATTAGTCTTAGCCATCGCATATATGCTGATGTTTGAAAAATATGGATTTATTACTATTTTACTTTTCGATAGCGAGTACATCGATAAAGCCCCATCACTAAGTTGTAAGGACTTTAAGTATGAAACCTCACTTTCAACGATTTCCTCATAAAAACTTATTTCCGCTTTGACTTGCCTGATTTGCTCTTCAACTTTATAAATATATACCATTATAACCATAAGCAAGAAAACTGCTATTAATAATTTCTTAATACTACCAGACATAGAAATCTGTTATGTGTTGATCAATAAACTCAAGTCGTTTCTTAAGGTTATCCTTAAGTCTTTGAATAGACTGTTCAAAGTTTAGTGGTGGGTTATCTTCTCTTGTTGCAATTAGAGACTCCATATAAATGTATCCCCACTTCTCAAAATTTCTACTTTCAGAAGTTCGAAGCAACCCCTCGTAGTCCGTAATTAATTTCTCAAGATGCTCGTCTGATAATGTCGTTTCTCTCAAAGTAAGGTATCTCTCGATTAATTGTTTCACAAAAATCCTATCATTGAGAAATTGCTCATACCAATTGTTTTCAGCTACTATCCATTGATCAAATGGCACAGCCATGTATACATAATGATCAAGAGCATTATTAAAATCCCAGACTGTTGTAGTCAACTTTCCATTGAAATCTTTATACATAAACATCGACTGGTATCCAGCATCTTTTATCATAGCCAACTCATTGATGATAAAGTAATCAATAAAACTCTCAACATTTATATAATCGCGATATGAGTCTTTTGCACTATCAAAATTATCAGCATATAACTTCTTTTCAAAGTCGGATATATCTCGCTCAATATAATTAAACTGCTTTTTAGTTACGTTAACACTGTTTGGATACTTTAAAACAACTGGGTACGAAGTATTTCCAGATTCATTCCCAAATGTAGGTACCGTCAAATCACCATATCCTAAGTTATTCCTTTGAACTAAATAGGGAGTCTCTCCACTCAATAAACTAAAATTATTCAAATCAATTCTAGATTCATCAGCACTTGGATACTCAACAGCTAAGTATATTCCTTGATACTCTGAATTGATATATAACTCAAAATATCTTGAGTTAGGAGCCCACTCAAACATCTCTCTCGATAATGAGTAGAACAGTTTGTTGTGCATTAAAGAAGTGTCAATGAACGGACCATGAATTGCCCAGTCATCACTTTTTCCCATTCCTAAAAGACTTCTATTTTTTCTGTCTTCGAAATCTGAATCGTTTCTAAACTCAAACTTGTACTGATATTTATCAAATAGAAAATACGACGAATCTCCTCGATATTTAACTGCAACAATATTTCTAAATGAATCAAACTGATATGGATAATCACTATTACCCTCGGGGTAATACTCGTATAGATTGGCAATTGTATAATCTTCCTTATTTATGCTAGAAGCATCCACAATTAAATCTATAACTGGTAGATCACCACAAACTAGTTTCTCGTTGTCTTCGCACGAGATTTCTTGTTTTACTTCACCATTAAAATCCGTAAGGTTGTTTCTCTTACGCAACTCTTGGGCACCTGCTATAACTGCAGCTGTCATTATCATTAATACTACAAAGTAAAGTGTTCGCTTTATCTTATAACGACGCATCTGCATCCTTACCTACTTGATTAACATCTAACACTCCATCAATATCTAATAATGATGTAGTTAGATCAAACTTATGTTGCTTTTCTTCTTTCAATAAATACTCATACTTTACTTCATATATTAGTTCACAAACAACTTTACTCACATTTTTCATTTTAAGTTTTGAGTGCTTTCCGACAACACTATTTACATAATGAGTAACCGGCTCAATAGCACTTGGATCTGCTTTAATAATTACAAGAACCATACTACTAGTACTTAATCCTTGCGTAAGTAATAAGAACAACAAAATCACGACAGAACTTACAAGTGAGAAAACATACTCACCAACACCACAAGTAAGACCAATTGCTACAGCCCAGAAAATGAAAGTAGCGTCTTTAACATTCTTGATAGCATTTCTAAAACGAATAATAGACAAGGCACCTACTAGACCTAAAGATAAAGCAACATTGGAACTAATAACACTCATAATGAATGAAGTGATAATTACAATCATACCTAAGGATATTGCAAAATCGTTACTAGCAAATGTTCCTTTATATGTCACTCTATAAATCGCAGTCAGGAAAATCCCCATAAAGAATGCCACAAATACATTCAAAATTAAGTTTTGTAAATCAAATGAAACGTTCGTAAAATTCTCAAATAGTATATCAATCATATTTTATCTCCTTAATATTCAATCATTCGCGCTAAAGTATACTTACTATTAGCAACTGGATGAATGTTTAGTTTTATTATAATATCTTGGATTGCTCCAAATATTTCTTTATCACATTTTACCTCGAACACTCCTAGTTGAGGGTCAAGCATCGGCTTCAAACTCGTTATCCTTTGATCAAAGAATGAAGATGTAATCGGTGTAGAACGAATGTTGTAATCAAATGTAACTCTCGTATTGTCTAACAAGAATGTATACGGGTCTCTATCATAAACGATAATACTTTTGGGACGATAGATTTTTGTAGTCATCTCGTAATAGAGCAACATTCCTTTGTCCCCTTTATTTTTTAAACAATTGAAGTTCGAGTTCGTTACTTCCTCAGCCTCTTCTCTATTTAGACGATAACTCTCCTTGTATCCCTTCGAACCAATCTTATGTTTAACTTCCAATGTGAACTTTTCAGTACCGTGATAATGCCTTAGACGAATTTTTTTCTTAATCTCATTCCCCTGTAAATTATTATACAAATCATCATTATCAATGCTGTCAAAGTATAAACTTCTTACGGTGTATTTTCCGTTCACAGCATTAGGGTCAATGCTTAAATAACTCTCTAAGAATGGTCTCACTTTTATGTAGTCATACTGATGGATAACATATTTTGTCTCAGTTCTTAATTTCATCAAATATCACCCCTAGATTCTTTTCCAAACAACATTTTAATTTCATAATTCAATGATAAAATCCCTATCGTTAGCACTTGAACCACCATTCCAAAGACAAATGCTATGACAAAAAAGGTTGTAAATGAAGCAACATAAGTTTCGCTCAAATACTGAGCTAAAACTATCGAACCAAATAGCGTCGATATAAGAAGAATAGTGATTGTTGGTAGGTACCTAAATGTCAGAGGAATCAATAACATTACAACAATCAATCCAATCCAGTGATTTAAGCCCATCAATCTCATCATATAAAACGTTAATACTCCTATAAAAACCGAATAATTTAGCAACTTTTTGTTATAAGTAATAAAAGCAGCAAGTAACGCAACTAGAGAAAAGGAAGTCACCACATAACCAGTGTTCAAAACATCTCTCATCAAATACGTAATAAGCAAAGTCACTAAAGTATATGTAAGAATCAAAGTAAGTCTTTGATTCTGTGCATAACCAATCACTAAAACTAATACTCCATATACTACCAAGGCATTGTAGAAGTGATTATACACATCATAATACTGTGGTAGAATTCTTAAATAAGAGGCAATTATCTCATACATTTCTAAAAATATATTTGTATCCATTAGTTAGCCTCCTTTACTCTCATAGATCTTACTAAAGGTAAATCATGGACAGTTTCAAGCAACATCAAGTCCGTTACTAAATACTTGTTAATCAAATCTGTTATATCATCTTGAGTTCCTTTATAATAGATTGGATTAATGAAGATTATTGTTTCGTATAACTCTGTCATAAATGGTATAAAACTATAAGCTGGTCTTGTCCCAACTATCATCATTGTCTTACCATTTTCAACATCTCCAGGAACAACTGAAAACGAGACTCTTCCACCCATGAAAGTGTCATACCCTGATCTTGATGTAGAAACTAGTGCAGTTTTTTCGCCATTCATCTCTCCATTTTTAAGAGTTGATGTGACATAGTGATAGTTGTTTTGATTTTCTCTCAAGTAAGTTTCAACTAAATCCTTCGCAACCATACTCGTTTTGTAGTCCCCTAACTCCGGGAATAAATTACCATTAAATCTTGTTGTAGCTCTTCTAGTATACTGACTTAAAGGAGTAATATTTTCTCCAATTAAGTCGGCAAACACAGCATATGCCTTGTAAGCCCCTCTAGAAGTCCAATTATTTTGAGTTCGATAGAACAAGTAATCATCGCTGTTTGTTAAAGCATCATAAACATCTACTGCCACAACATCACCCGACAGTGCATTATATAGATTGTCGATCATTTCCTTCGAACGATCATTAACCACTTCGCTAGCTACTTCATCAGCTGAAATACTTCCTGGAATTAACATAATACCTATTTACTTCAACAGGAAATAATCCCAAGAATGTTCTTACTCCTTCAACTTCTCTTTCGATCCTAGTATCCTTATACTCAAATATTTTCAATATACGATCATCATACGCATACAGCTCATCATTGATCAAAATGATATTTTGAGATCTCGATAGAATGTCAATCTCTGTGTACTCAGGTTTGTTATTAATTAAATCCTTAACATTGAACTCTTCAACCGGTAACAACAACTGAATCACTTTCTCAATATGTGGTTCAACATTAAATAAAACTATTGTGGCCACTACAATTATTGCCAAGTAAACACTAATTGGAGTTTCTCTAAAAGCTAGAATTCTCTTATTAATATTTCTTAACTTTCTTTGCTCTTTTGTTAGTTTAATCTTATGTCTTGCATCATCATCCTTACCATAAACAACCGGCATAGCCGCTTCAGAAAATCGATTAATATCATCAAAGTAAGTTAAATCTGAATCATCACTCGACATCTTGGCATCAATAAAAATTAACTCTGGATCTGCATTTGCAATTCTAGTTGCGAAACTTTGATCTAGCCGTTCACAAGAAGAGAATGCATAATTACCTACATAAATAATTTCATTACTCCTGCTAATTCTAACTTTTCGCAAACTCGTACATCCAATAAATGCGGCTTCCCCTATGAACTTCACACTTCTTGGAATAGTAACTTCTTCTAAACTTTCACATTTTCTAAAAGCTTCATCTCCAATATACTTAAGATTTAGACATTCGCTTAAATCTATTTTCTTAAGATTTTTCAATTCCGCAAACGCAAAAGCCTCTATAGTTTCTATAGTGCTTGGAACAATAATTTCTTCGATATTTGTACACCCAAACAATATAGATCTGTCAATAACTTTATCATTCTCATTAAAGATTACTTTCTTTAAATAAGGGTTTTTTCTCAATACTAACTTGTCAAATGTGTCATAATCAATCTCGTTAAAGTCATACTCATCTTCAACTGGAAGTGAGTTTGAAAAAATGTATTTTTTATAGGCGTTAGCTTGGGCATACTGCTTAACACTTACTCCTCCACCTTCAGCATTGATAAAACCATACACAATGTTTCTTTCGCCAAACTCAACTATTTCCTTGGCAAGAACGGAAACTGTATTTAGCCTCGATCCAATAATTACATCTTTTTCACAATAAATACCCTTTTGACTGAACACATTCCCCAGTATTCTTACTCCCTTACGCAAGAACACATTTCCTTCAGCAAAAATAGAACCATAAATAACTGAACCAGTCATAATTACAACATCCTTTGCTGATGATAAATCACCATCAACTTCCAAATCGTTATAGACCTCTAAGTTATATTTAGTAACAACTGAATACGGATAAACTCCATCCTCAGTATCATTTTTTGTAATTGAGAAGAGGTTGTGTTTAACTTCTTTCTCTCTTTCAGGACTGTACTTGTAATTACCATCAAAATCATCTTCAGCATCCATTTCTGGGTAGACTCCAAATTGTATCATTGGAGAAAACAACCTCTTAAATGTTACATCTTTTCCCAAAGTAATCCTGTTGGCACTTGTAGCACTCACTCCTAAGTCACAACCATCATAAACTGACAATGTATCCTCAGAATCAATCCATCGAGAAATATTTACTCCCTTATGAATTACTGCTTTTTTCTTAGCACAAACAGCTCTTAGTTCTACATTTTCTTCTACTTCGATATTGAATTTTGAGTAGATTTCCTTCCTAAAGTACGTATTCTCTTTAACTCTCAAGTCGTCATCTAAAGCAAGCACTAAATCTAAGTATTCATCCTCTGTTGTCTCTTTACCTTCGATTCTAACGACTTTTTCAGGACGCGATAACATCAGTTCATCACTACCTGAATAGCTCTCTAGAGCTTTTTCTATCATTGCAGTAAAGGCATTAGCAAAGTATCTTATATCACGTTTTCTTTCTAGATCAATAAACAATGCTTTACTTTCTTCACGGCGAAGCTCAAGAACTCCAATTAAAAGTGGAGCAACTAACATAACAACAAATAACACTAAGCATATATAGAAAAACGTCATACAATCACCTCCTAATCCTTTTTCATAAATCTAACTGTTTTATTCCACGTTACACTTCTTCCTGTAATCAAATCTCCCAAAGCATCCAAAAATCCCATTGAGATTGCATACATATAGAAGTAAAAATTAAATGATAACAACGGCAGTAAGAAAACGTCCTTTGTTGTTCCATCCATCATTGCAGCTGTTGCTATTTCATAGAATGGTGCAAAGTTTCCAAATGAATTGTATATCCCTATAAACAAAATAGTCCATGTACTTACAAAGATATTCATCTGTCCATAGAAGAATAGGGCAATACAGCAAAGCTGAGCCAATAATAAAATGAATGGCATTGCGTAAACAAGAAGTAACATGAACCCATCAACTTTTTCTCTAAGGCTTAGATGTTTCGATAATATCACTTTATGCATATATCTAAACATTACAGTATTATGTCCTCTTGACCATCTTCTTATCTGAGTAGAACGAACCTTCCACGTTTCTGGAACTTCCTCATAACATTCAGCCATATTTGCATAAGCTACCTTGTAGCCTTTTGTATAAAGCCTCATTGTTAATTCGGTATCTTCTGCTAGAATCTTTACATTGAAACCACCAGTTCTCATTATCAATTCTCTTCTGAAGGCTCCAGTCGTACCTCCGTACTGAGGAATTAACCCCATATTATATCTTGCTTGTTGATCAGCTTGATAACCACCGGTTCTTTCCATATTCAACAATCTAGTTAACATATTTGTATTGGTATTATAAGGTACTACTCGTCCCATAACTGCTCCAATTTTTGGATCAACAAACGCAGAGGAAAGGACTTTTAGTAAGTTTATACCTGGTCGATAATCCGCATCAAAGATTATCGCAATTTCATTTTTTGCAACTTTCATCGCATCATTCAAACCAGCAGGTTTACCTCTAACCCCGCCATGACGATGCAACGGTTTTATAATTGGATATCTTGAAGCATACTCTTCAAGAAGATCTTTAGTTCCATCTGAGGAGTTATCATTTATGGGAATAATTTCAATCTTGTCACTATCATAATCACATTTTAGAAGTGAATCTAAAACATAATGTAGAACTTTCTCTTCATTATGCATCGGAATCAAAACCGAAATTGAAGGAATATAAGTAGCTTCGATATCATTGTAGTACATCTTCTGAGAACCATAAGCTCTGTTCATAGTAAATATTACATGCCTTATTGAGTAGAGTAGAACCAGTATAATACTTAGAACAAAATATGATTTTAAAATAACTATAACCACGTCCATTTGTCCAGCTCCTTTACATTACTTAGCTTTCTCATTGAAACATATATATAAAGTACATAAATACCAACTAAGTATAAAAAGTCAAAAAGAGGTCCCAAGATAAAGAACATAACTCCCATATATATCACACTAGTTTTAGTTAGAATAACTAAGAATACAAAGTATCTTATTACTCCAAATATAAATGAATAACCTAAAGTGACAGCAAAGAATAAAAACTTATCTCTAAATCTTGTGGATCCTGTAAAAGTATAAATAAACCCTCCAAAAGCAACCATCGATATCCATATCGATACTTGTTGCTTAATATATAAGTCTGAGAATGTATGAATAGTATATGGGAAGAAATCTCCCGCCAACCAAAAATACATACTTGAAACAAAGTGAACAACAGCTAACATCATGAAAAAGAATGCTGTAACACTTTTTTTCTTGATTCTAGCTACCAAAATAGCAATTAAAACTATACTTCCAATTAAGTTATAAAACGCAAATAACGATGTTGGCAAGTTATTATCTAGTTTGATTGAATATATACCTGTTAAATCTCCTAAGAAATCACTTGCAACAATTGAAACATTATTCTCTCCTAAAATAGGCTTTAACCAACTAGCAACTGTACTTGAGACAAACATAGATAACTCCGTATGATAGACTGCGATAAGTATTAGTGGAGGTATTACTATGCAAACTAAAAAAATAGTCCAAAGTAACCAGCTAGTATTTAGATGTCTTTGAGACCTGTTATATCTAATTACTTCTTTTGCCATAGTTTCTCCTTCCTATTCCTTCCAGAAATCGTAATTTGAAGTTGTCACACATTCCATTCCACTAGCTATGCATTCAGTTATCATTTCCTTAGAAGTAATCATTCCGCCTCCAATAATAGGAACGTCAATTTCTTCCTTGATTAAATCGATCAACTGATAGCTTATGGCAGGAAGTAACTCAACCATATCTGGGTTACATTCCCTAAAGGATAAAATTCCCCTTTTAAAAGATGTGCTATCGATTAGAAACATTCTAAATATAGATAATACATTATTTCTTTTAGCTACTTGAATCACACTCGGTTTTGTAGCAATAATTCCATCAACTTTTAAAGTTTGAATTAGAAACTCAGCTGCCGAGTTATCAGAACTTAAACCTTTAATCATTCCAGAATGTACAATGCATTTCTTATTAGCAGAATGTATTTGCTTAACTAACATGTTTAAGTGATTTATGTGAAAATTTAGTACTACACAGTACTCTAAATCAGATTTTATAAACTTCTCTAACATCTTAAATGTAGAGATTGCTGGTATTACATCTTGATCCAACACAAAAATCACCCCTTTTTTTCATTATACCTTATCCTTCTATTTGATAAAACTACTCAGCCCTCATTGTCTAAATAAAGAGCTTAATGACACTTTGTTGACATCAAAAAAACCGATTTATATCGGTTTTCAATCACTTACTGACTGTTATATTGTTTCCCCCATTGGCTTTTCCGTTATACATTGCTGAAGTTGCATTAGCAAATAGGTTGGCTGCTCCTTTGTCTTTCGCTAGTAAGGCAACGCCAATAGTAGCTGTTGTCACAAGCCCATCAACATATAATGAGTAGTCGATATTTTCGACTTTCCCTCTAATCTCTTCTGCTAGTATAACTGCTTGGTCCAAATCACCTTTCAGCAAAATTCGAAACTCATCACCACCAAAACGTTCAACTACATACTCACCGAACTTATCTTGAGGTAAACCAGTAATAACATCTTTAATTTCCTTTAATACAACATCACCAACATCGTGTCCATAGTCGTCATTAATTCTTTTAAAACTATCAATATCAATTACGATTCCTGACATTGCAATATTATTAACATTTGCCTCTCTAGTCATTTCATTTGCCATCTCAAAAAATGACTTCTGGTATTGCTTTAAATCTATATCTAATAAGTCCATCTTTAAAACCTCCAATAAATTATCTTGGTAGTTTCCGCGGCTATCGTAACTCATTAGGATACCAACTATTAGGTTCAACTTAAAACGAGCTTCGTTTACTTCTTCAATCGCTCTTACTCTTCTCATTTGTAATTGCTCAAGCAAGTAATACGAATCTGCCTTATTCTCAAATATATCTTGGATATCCCTAATGGAAAATCCGACTTGTTTAAGAATTATGATTACTCTCGCATCATCTACTTGTTCTGTAGTATAAAAACGATATCCTGTATCTTCATCTACTCTCTTCGGAAGAAGAATACTCTTTTGCTCGTAATACCTAAGAGCTCTTATTGTTAAGTTTGTAACTTTTGCAAACTCTCCTATTGATAACATAACTACCTCCATAAACTCATTGCGCAATGACTTCTTATAAACTTATTGTAAACTATAACCTAAGGTACGGGTCAACGATAAATTAATCTTCTTTTACTTTAGCTGAAGTTATAGTGCAAAATACCGAATACTCCGAAAGGTAATAACCCACAAATCCACAACTCTTTACATTTATCACAAGTGGTACTTCATCAGTATTATCAACAAAGAACTTATAAAGGCTATCATAGTCATCGCTGGTAAATGTAATCCAATCAAAAATCACTCCGTTAGCATTATTACTATACAATGATTCTACCAAACTTTTTTCAAGTAAGTTTTCTGAAAGTTTTATGGTTGGCCATGCTTTAAAATCTACTTTTTCGACAATTAGTTCCTTATTAACTTCAAAAATTATTACAGTAGCGCCATAAGGATCATATTCAACATTAGATACTTCGTAACCTTCAATTTTATCTCCAACACTAAAACTACCAAAGAAATGATACTTATTAATATCAACGATAGAGTTTGATGTATACCATGCGGCAATATAACCTTCAACTTCTCCTTTTTTAATCTTGAACCATTCTCTTCCTTTATTATCGTAGTTTAAACTAAGTACCTCGTATATTTCTCCGAACTTAACATTACCAATCACTTCTCCATCTATGTTATGATCAGATCTAATATTTAGTACATCAGCAGTAACAACTATTTCTTCATAATTAAATCTCTTCTCTGATTTCTCATTTTTAGTTACAATAACCTTAAATGAAACTTCGCTTGAGTTTTCGCTTTCATCGGTCGCAATATACTTGAAATCATACTCACCCTCATTACACGGATCTACTTCACCCACTCTATAAAACTTTACTTCCTCATCATAATTATCAACTACACTGTAGCTTGGATATTTATAGCTACAAGTAATCTCATCTGGATTATTTGGAGTTTGAATCTCTATTACTTCTGATGATGAGTGATAAATCCTCGGAGCTTCTTTATCTACAACCTCAACTCTTTGAGTATATGTAGACTTCTTAGATAATCGAGTTACTACATAGGTTATACTATAACTTCCGATACTCATACAATCAACATCACTTATTACTTCTACTGATGTCAAAGAACCAATATCACTTTGGTAATCATAATAATTTACTTTACATGAACTACCGGCATTCAACTCTAAAACTTCACTTATATCAATCTTCAAACTTGGAGCTGGAACTAAAAAATAAGATACAATTAACACTACGACAATTATTGTTGCATACTTAACTGATTTCTTCATATAAACCTCCAATATAGTTATACTTCAATTGTATTATTTAATTTTATTCAATTCAATAAAAAAGAGACAAATGTCTCTTTTTAAATAACTATATTTTAGAGTATGTTTTAGAAGCCCTTATGTTAACATTTGTATCCAAAACATTTTCAATTATTACATCATTCATCTTAACCGGAGCTATCACTTTAACCTTATTAATCTCATCCATAACTGCAAATATCATCGATTTTGGAACTCCACTATCAGTATATACTGGCAACCTTCGATCAATAGCACCTTCGATCAGGACTGTTGAGGTAACAACTCTTGTTGGGTTTGTAAGTTCTTCTTTTACGTACTTTGGTCCACGATCACATGCATTTCCTACAAAGTTCCATTCACCATTATTTAATGATGTCTTTACTCTGCATCCTTTCGGACAAACAATGCATATAACTTCTTTATTATCAAAGTTTTTCATTATTTCACCACCTTGATTACAATGTTTTCACAAACATTAGGAATCTTGTTTTTAGCAATTATTATTGATTCCATTTCTGCTGGAACCAAGTGCGATTTATTAACTTTTCTAATCATAATATCGTCGGCCCAAACTTCGATGCTTACATCTGAAAAGACCTCGTTAACTCGCATTAACAATTCAATAGTATTATTGGCATTATCCACATCAATCATTTGTGGAACAACATAACTTACGCCATCACCGGGTTTTGTAGAAGTGATTTTCCCCTTTTCTTTTTTTGAAATAAGATACTGTACTGCCCCCCTTGCTGCCTTCTCACTTTCCTTTGATACAAAATCGACTAGATCATGAACATGCAAGACATTCCCACAGGCAAATACTCCATCAAGTTCTGTTTCCATCGTGTCAAAAACTAAAGGACCTTTAGTAACTGTGTGCAAGATAACTCCAGCATCTTCACTGAGTTCATTATCAGGAATCAAGCCAACTGATAACAGCAATGTATCGACCTCAAACTCCATAGCACTTCCTGGAATTTCATTGAAATTTTCATCTACTTTTGATACAACAATACGTTCTAACTTATCTCTTCCTACTATTTGTGTTACGGTGTGACTCAAGTAAAGAGGGATGTTAAAATCATCAAGACATTGAACAATGTTTCTAGTTAGTCCGTTTGAGTAGGGCATTATCTCTGCTACACCTAAAACTTTCGCACCTTCAAGTGTCATTCTTCGAGCCATAATCAAACCTATATCTCCACTACCTAGAATAAATACTTTTTTACCTACAAGATATCCATCCATGTTTAAGTACTTTTGAGCTGAACCAGCAGTTATCACACCTGTTGGTCTCGAACCAGGAATACTGATTGCTCCTCTTGTTCGTTCTCTACATCCCAAGGCTAATATGATACTTCTTGCTTTGGCAACCATATAACCTTCCTCAGAGATATAATGCACTTCTTTTTCACTAGTTATCTCTACTACAGTAGCATTCAGTTTATATTTTATTCCTAAAGTATCTACTTCATCTATGTACCTTTGAGCATATGAAGGACCCGTTAACTCCTCTTTAAAGACATGAAGTCCAAACCCATTATGGATACATTGCTGTAAGATACCTCCTAATTGATGATCCTTCTCCAATATTAAAATGTTCGTTACGCCCTGCTTGTGAGCCTCCACAGCAGCCGCAAGACCCGCGGGGCCACCACCAATAATCAAAATATCATATATCATTAAAGTTCACCTACCTTTGTTTCTTTTGCAAGTATATTTGAACCTTTAGAGTCTAATGGAACTTCAAGGGGATCTATATCCAACTCTCTCGCAAGGATTTTCACTACTTCCGGTTCACAGAATCCACCCTGGCATAATCCCATACCTGGTCGACATCTCTTCTTTACCCCTTTTACGCTTCTTGCACCTACATTACCTTTTATTGAAGCAATTATTTCACCTTCAGTAATAACTTCACATCTACAGATAACTTTACGATAACTCTTATCATCTATCATTTTATTCCTTAAATCTTCTCTACTCAGATTTGATATCAGGGTCGTTGGCTGATATTTTATAAAATCAGTTTTCTCTTCAGGATTCAATATTCCCCTAATAATACTGACTACTAATTTGGCAATAGCTGGAGCACTTGCTAGTCCTGGTGATTCTATCCCAGCAACATCAACAAATCCTTTTACTTCCCCATCCTCTTCAATAATGAAATCATGAATATCACTTGCTGCTCTAAGTCCAGAAAATGATCTTATAACTCTATTCATCGGCACGTTATCAACAATATTGCCAGCATTTTCTCTTACATAGTTCATCCCTTCCTTGCTAGTCATTGTATCTGATCGATCATCTACAAATACACTATCCGGACCCACTAAAATATTATCATGAGTAGTAGGGACTACTAATACCCCTTTACCCTTTTCTGTTGGTAGTGGGAAAATTACTGAGTTTACCAATCCCTTTTCTGACTTATCTAAGACAAAATATTGTCCTCTTCTAGGGTGAATTTCATACTTAGGTTTACAAACCATATTTCTAATAACATCTGCATAAACACCACTGGCATTGATCACCGTTTTTGACTGGTACTTCCCTTTTGAAGTCTCTACTATGAAGTGATTATCTTTCTCAATATTAACAACTTCCTCATTTAAAGCTAGTGTTACTCCGTTAGTTATTGCATTATCCATTAAAGCCAGTGCTAACTCCCACGGATATATAATTCCTGCACTTGGTGCAAAAAGACCAGCTTGAACATGATCGCTAATATTAGGTTCATGAGCCCTTACTTCTTCTTGATTCATCCAAGTTACTTCTACCCCATTAACTTTAGCATTATTTTCAAGGGCTCTTAATTTTTTGATTTCTTCTTCATTTGTAGCAACATTAATTGAACCACATTTCTTGAACTCAACATTAAGTTCTTCACAAATTGCTGGATACATCTTATTTCCTTTTACATTTAATATTGCCTTCAATGAGCCCGGAATAGGATCCAATCCAGAGTGAATAATGGCACTATTTGCCATAGTTGTCTCATTTGCTATATCGTTGTGTTTATCAATTACTAGAATCTTTAAACTATACTTAGATAATTCTCTAGCAACAAAAGTACCACTGATACCAGCACCGATAATAATTACATCAAACATCATCTCACACCTTTTCTAAAAATTAAAAAGCACGACTAAAAATTGAAAAAAATTTCTAGTCATGCTCTTTCCACATACTTATTAACTTATTTAAAGTTTATCATTAAATGATTGATATGTAAATATCTGTTCTATGTCAAAATAAGGAAAGTTGCCACAAAGAGCAGCTAGCCTAAAAGAAAAGAAACACACTATGTGTTTCTTTATATAAAGACTGCTACTTATCTACTATATACATGGAAATGCATAGAGAAGTTATTAGCAAAATCTTCTAATTCATCTTCATTATCAACAACTAAACCACTTATTTCCTCATGAGATGTTGAGTAAAAATAGATTTTTCCATAACGATAGAAAAACAAGTCTTCTGGTAAATCAGGGTTTCTCCATGAGTAAACGCTATCTACAGTATCTAAAATTTTTCTCGATTCCTCATTTGTTTTAAAGTAGTATACTTCATGTTTATCACCAAAAGTAATAGTTCCTGCCCATTCATGGCTCATTTTCTTAGCAGATATTAGATCTTTATTATTTTCTAAAAATTCTTTTACACTACTGTTTTGATCCATATCTGTTCTTACTACCATACCAAAAAGATCACTTTTTGTATAAACGTAGTCGATTAACTTTTGATACTCATGACCACTAACATTGCTCATGAACTCTATATTATATTTCATAATTATTTCCTCCGCATAAATTAGATTGTGTAAAACTAAATTTATTGTACCAAGGATAAACCTTATAGTCTTGTCATTTGCTCTTGTTTATAAAAAACTTATTTTATAAACCATCCATTATCGTCTTTATCAATCATTCTTTCTTTATAAAGACTCGAGATTGCATTTTTAAAGGCACCCTTACTCATCTCGAAAATCTCAAGAATGATCTTAGCATCAGTTTTATTATTAAAGTTCATTCTTCCACCATTGTCTTGCATGTATTCATAGACAATTGCACTATTCCCTTTAATCAAATCACCTTTATCTTTAATTAACGAACCATTGTATTCCATTTTGTTTTTCACATTTGTAATACTTACATTAACTGCCTGACCAACACGGTACTTACCCAACAGGTTAGATTTGTGGACAAATATCGAATGACCATCAACTGACAATACGTTAACTCCCGCAAATCCGACATATGTCACGTATCCATCAATCTCATCTTGTATTGCCAAAGCTCCGTCAATATCAAACTTTTGTGAAGCGATTTTATAACTTACTGGTTTTGCAACCAAATTAGTATATGTTGCTTCTAATTGAATGAAAATCTTATCACCCTCGATTGGCCAATCAGATTTTTGCTTTGGTAAATCATTTTTAGATAGCAATACATCTCTAACTACTCCATTATCTAAAAATACACCTAAGTCTTTTGTGATTGTCTTTACTTCTAAAAAGGCACAGTTACCTACAGTTACATTAGGTGTTTCTGCAGTTGCCGCTACTCTCTTTTCTTTATCAACATAAATATATACTTTTACTTCATCTCCCACTTGATACTGAGACATTGCTTGGTTATTATGCATAAAAAGTTCTTCATCATGATAACTTAACTTATAACCTAAATCTGTTTTACTTTGTACTTCGGCAACTAGTTGCCTACCTATTAATTCATTCATTTATTCTACCTCTATAAAAACTTGCTTTCATCTTTTTCTACTAGTATATCCTTAAACGGTGTTACTAGTTTTATTAACTCTCTTTTTGACATACAGCTTCTGGGAACACTCACATTATCACTATTCGTTCTAAAGAGAACGTGATCTCTGGTAATTCGAACTTCTTTCAAATCAAGAACTTTTACAACTCTTGATGTCTTGAAATTATCTACTCTCACTTCACTATTAGTCAGTTCAACTCTTCTAATAATTGCACCCAATCCGAATATCATATGATAGATTGGTAAAGCAACTACTAGAGTGATTGCCGCTTGACTATGAGAAGTATATCCTAAAAGTGCTGAAAGTTCAATGAAGATTGCTATAAGTATTATTCCATACCAGTTTTTGTTTGTTGTTTTTATTATCATTTTCACACCTCTACTCTATAATTGATGTTTGCCTTTCTAGCTTGCGCAGTTAACTCATTCCTGTTCAACTTATATAACTTACCATTTTTAATGAAATTACTACTACATTGCCTAAACTCAAAGTTGACTCCGGCTTCAATACATTGCTTCCTGATATTTAATACCCAGGAAAAATCCATTTCTCTTCCATCCTTATCGGATTCTCCACCTACAACTACTAACTCGACATTATCTAAGTAACCACTAAGATCTATCGGACCGAGAAGAGGTTGACATATAATGTTTCGGTGTTTTATGGGAACTTCACAAAATATTGGCAATCTTCTATCAGCTGTTTCTTGATTCTCAACTGTACAGCCTATAGTTACGTTCTCATATCCCTTGTCCCAATCATCTGGTAAAAGTGATTTAAGTCTCGAGATCCTTTTCGTCAAGAACAAGAACTCTAGTTCTTTTCTTTCCTTAATCATGGCAAAACACTCATCTCGCCACTCATCTGCTTCTTCTATCAAGAAGTCTGATGAAAAGCAAAGATAGACAGTCCCCTTCTTCCATTGATATTCACCCTTCTTGTTTCGTTTCAATGGGGCATTATATGACGAGGATAGCCTAATATTGTCAGTATCGATACCCTTTCTCATGTCTGCTTTATGGATATAACAGAATCGACAGCCTTCACTATACTTATGACATCCAACCCACGGATTCCACATTGGCATATTACCACCTCTATCTCTATTATATAGTTTTATCGGTAAAGAAACTAGGAAAAATCAATTATACAGTTGACTTGTACAGTTGCACTGTATATAATGTAACTATACAGTCAGACTGAACAAAGGAGATATTATGAATTTATCTAGCAAATTACCATTAACCGAAACTACTCACTATATCCTTCTCGCTCTTTTCCAACCAGGCCATGGTTATATCATCATGCAAGAGGTTGAAAAAATGAGTGAAGGTAGTGTAAGAATCGCTGCTGGGACAATGTATGGTGCCTTAGAAAATCTATTAAAGCAGGATTTTATCGCTATAGTACCTAGTAATGAAGGTCGTAGAAAAGTTTACCAAATTACTGAAACAGGAAAAGAATTAGTAAAACTTGAACACCAAAGAATTCTACACCTAACCCAGGTTTACAAGGAACTTTACAAAGGAGATTAATATGAAAAAATACAGATACTTCGTTAACATTGATAAAGAAGAAGCTTTCCTTCACAAAATGATAGAATGTGGCTATTACCTCGAGAGTGTTAGTAGCAATTTCGTCTACAATTTTACAAAAAAAGACATCCACAAGGAAGTGAAAATTGATTACCGTCTGCAAATGGATGATGAGTCATATAATGACTATATAACTTTATTAAAGGATTATGGTTGGGAATTAATTTCAGGTAATAAAGATAGTAGGAAACACTATTTTATTTCAACTAAGAACAGCAATGATGATAGTTTATTCTCAACAGAAGAATCTCGCTACAACCGCTATAAATTAATGAGAAATACATATTCTACATCAGCAACTACAGCAATGATTTTATATGTGGCAACTCATAAAGATTCTCAATTAACAGATGCTTGGTTTTCAACTGAACTGTTTAATTTAAAAGGAATAGAGTTCGTTAAGAGTTTTGCTCTTGAGTTACCTATTGTACTCTTGAAACTTATACCAGCCTTAATAGTTCCATTAGCATTTGTATGGTTTACATTCTTAACTTTTAAAGCTAGACAAATCTACAAAAAGGCTTCCGTTTAATCGAAAAAGTGTCTACATTGATTGTAGACACTTTTTTAGTTACCATTGATTAGATTGTATAGACCTTTGTCGTTGTCAGTGATAATATTATCTACCCCTAACTCTAACATCTCTTCCATCTTAGAAATAGAGTTAATTGTCCAGACATGAACCTCTCTACCAAGATCGTGAGCTCTTTCAACAAAGGCTTCACTAACGTTCGCTGATTCTACACTGTAAAAATCGACATTAATATCCGATAAGTTACCTATCGCAACAAACATGATATAACCAGTTTTAATTCGACTGTCTTTTTCTTCAATCAGTACAAGATCTGTAAGTGATTGCGATGTTACTACACATTGATTAAATAGATTATTAGATCTAATAAAGTGGACAACACTTTCAATGACATCAGGGCTGTACTTGCTACCCTTGACTTCTATATTTAATATTACTCTTTTATCAACAAACTCTAGAACTTCTTGCAATGTAGGAACTTCCTCTTGAGCAAAATCACTATGGAACCAACTCCCTACATCTAACCGTTTTATTTCCTCTAGAGTTAATTGATCCGGTCTTCTTTGCAATCCGCCAGTTCTCTTAAAAGTTTTATCATGAAGTAAAATCAGTTCTTTATCCTTCGTTAACTGAACATCAATCTCAACATGAGTTGCACCATTCCTGATAGCTACATCAATAGCCGATAAAGTATTTTCAGGGGCTTCAAAGGAGCTACCTCTATGAGCTGTAATACCAACATCATACTTTACCGTCTTAATAAAATCTTTAATAACCAAATCGTAGCTTAAAGAGAAAACAATAGCAATAAGAGCGACACTGAACACCAACCCTTTATTACTGAGCAACTTATTGAATCTTGATCTTTCATCACTAGTCTTTAGAGGTGGAGTAATAACTTCACCCACTAACTTAT
>PPCM01000770.1_pt1 | contig 20606 bp, 22 predicted proteins | sample 1555541 | NCBI WGS metagenome assembly PPCM01 (sample SAMN05284479, study PRJNA326546) | Marine sediment metagenome, whole genome shotgun sequencing project. | isolation source: marine sediment | place: Germany: Wadden Sea | collected 2012-09-05 | reverse complement strand
CCATTTCTAACTAAGCCTAATAATCCTATTTATTTAGGTAATTTAAGATCAGGTTCAGAAAATCTTGATATCCCTATTCATCTAAAAGGAGATTCAGTATTATCACATCACATCCTAGTTGCTGCAACAACTGGACGTGGTAAAAGTAATTTAACATCAGTTCTATTATGGAAAATGCTTGAAGAAGATTATGCAGGTATTTTAGTTTTAGATCCACATGATGAATATTATGGCAGAAATACAACTGGATTAAAAGATCATCCAAATAAAAATAAATTAAAATATTACACTGTGAAAAATCCACCAGTTGGAACTAACACACTTAAAATCAATTTAAAATGTCTTAAACCTAGTCACTTTAATATCTTAAATTTATCTGATCCTCAAAGACAAGCAATTAATATGTTCTACAAAGAATATAGAGATTCATGGGTTGAAGCAGCTCTATTTGAAAAACCATTAAATGTTGAGTTTAATCATATGACACTTAGTGTTCTAAAAAGAAAATTAATTTCTATTTTAGGATTATCAGTTAAAAATAATGAAATTTATTCTCATAGTATTTTTGATCAAGGATCAGGAATGACTACAATTAAAGATATCTGTAATAATCTTGAAAATGCAGAAACTGTAATTATTGATACATCAGAATTTTCAGGTGAATCTGAATTATTAGTTGGTAATTTAATTACTAGTGAAATTTATTCAAGATATAAAAAATATAAAATTGCAGGTACATTAAAAGAAAAACCAATTGTATCAGTAGTTCTTGAAGAAGCTCCTAGAGTTCTTGGTAAAAAAGTTTTAGAAAAGGGACAAAATATCTTTTCAACTATTGCAAGAGAAGGTAGAAAATTCAAAATTGGCCTATATGCAATTACTCAATTACCATCATTAATTCCTAAAGAAATTTTAGCAAATATGAATACTAAAATCATTCTTGGCATTGAAATGGCTAATGAAAGACAAGCAATCATTGAATCTTCAGCTCAAGATTTAAGTTCTGATTCGCGAGAAATTGCATCTTTAGATAAAGGTGAAGCAATTGTTACAAGTAACTTTGCAAGATTTGCAACACCTATTAAAATTCCATTTTTTACAACAGTGATTGAAGAAACTAAAAATAAATTAAATAGAATTAATAATTTACATGCACAAAATAATATTAAACATGATATTAATGATGTGAAAAAAACATTCTACAATCAATCAAATAATAGTTCACAACAAACTATTCAAAATTCATTTTCAGGAATTAAACTTAATTAGTTTTTATTTTATTATCATTCTTTTTTATTTAAAATTTTAAATAAGTATTAGTTATTTTAAAAAAATTAGAATTGTTTAATTTAGTTTTAATATAAATAAGAAAAAAAATAAAGAAATAAGAAAAATCTTATTTTTCAATTACAACATCAAATTCTCCTGCAATTACTTCAATATCTTTAACTTTATTTGCAGCTAAGATATCATCAATAAAATCAGTTAAATTCATTGGAGATGAAACTTTAAGAGTAGATAACTCTTCTTTCATAGATAATTGATTTTCTGCCTTGAATTTTCTAACAGCATCAATAATCTTAACAACTTCATCACCTTTAGTAATAATATCAGAATCTAACATCTCAGCGTTAAATGCTGGCCATGCAGATTTATGAATACTATTTACACCTTCTTCTTCAGCAAATTTCCAACTGAAAATTTCATCAGTTACGAATGCTAAGATTGGAGCATATAATTTTAATACAGTTGTAATTGCTTTATGCAGAGCATACTGACCTGATAATCGAGAATCATTACCTCTTACATCAGGATTATATAATCTATCCTTAGATAATTCTAAATAATCAGCGCATAAAACATGCCAGAAGAAATAATCAATTGCATGTCTAGCTTTTGAAAATGCGTATTCGTTAAAGCTTTCAGTTGCAACTTTAATAACTTCTTCTAACTTAGATAACAACCATTTATCAGTTCCTTCTAAATCAGCGAATGCAATTTCAGTTTTAGGATCAAAATCTTCTAAATGCATTAATGCGAATTTTGATGCATTAAATAATTTATTAACTAATTTTTTACCGTTTAAGAAATCTTTATCTTGAGTAGGTACATCTTCACCTAATTTAGCAGTTGCAGCCCAATATCTTAAAGCATCAGCTGAGAACTTCTCAATCATATCTTGTGGTGCGATAGCATTACCTTTAGACTTAGACATTTTCTTTCCTTTTGGATCTAATGCCCAACCTGAAATTGCTGCATCTTTCCAAGGATTACAATCATCATGTAGTTGTGCTTTAACTACAGTATTGAATAACCAAAATGTGATAATATCGTGAGCTTGTGGTCTTAAACTCATAGGATATAATTTATCATAAACTGGATGATCTTTGAATAATTCAGTTGATAATTTAGGAGTTAATGAAGAAGTTGCCCATGTATCAAGAACATCTTTTTCACCATATAAATTTTCAGATCCACACTTAGGACAATTATCCACTGGAGCTTTTTCAGCCATAGGATCAACTGGTAACATATCTTCAGTAGGTAAGATTACTTCATCACAATCTTTACAATACCAACAAGGAATTGGAACACCAAAGAATCTTTGTCTTGATAAAGACCAGTCCCATTGTAAACCTTCAATCCAATTATCATATCTATTCTTCATATGATTAGGGAACCAATTTAATTCATTACCAGCTTCAATTAATTTATCTTTAATATCTAAATATTTTAAGAACCATTGCTTAGTGTTTAGAATTTCAATAGCAGTTCCACATCTCTCGTGAACATTAACAGCATGCTTGATTGGTTTTTGATTTAATAATAGACCTTTTTCTTTCATATCAGCAATAATTTGTTTTCTTGCATCTACAATTTTCATACCAGCATAATCGCCAGCTAAATCAGTCATTTTACCATATCTAGTAATTGCAACTCTTAATGGAAGATTGTGTGCAAAATACCATTCCATATCAGTCTGATCACCGAATGTACAACACATTACAACACCAGTTCCTTTTTCAGGATCTGCTCTTTTATCTGCAATAATTGGAACTTCATGCTCAAATAGTGGAACTACAGCATTTTTACCAACTAAATCAGAATATCTTTCATCATCAGGATGAACGAATACGGAAACACATGCAGGAAGTAATTCTGGTCTTGTTGTTGCAACAATAACATCTTTACCATCTACTTTGAATACAATATCGTTAAAGAATGAATCGTGCTCAATATCTTCAAGTTCTACTTGTGCAATTGAACAATGACATTTAGGACACCACATACTTGGAGCTTCCTTTCTATACTCTCTACCTTTTTTGTATAAATCAATAAAAGATTTTTGAGAAATTTTTTGTGAATGTTCGTTAATTGTTGAATAGAAAATATCATAATCAGCTGAAAAACCAATTTTTTTCCAATCTTGAACAAAGTCAGGTCTGATATCTTTTAAAGTTTCTACACATAATTTAGTAAATTCTTTTCTAGTAAAATCGCTTTCTCTAACTTTTTTAGTTTTTTCAACTAATCTTTCAGTTGCTAAACCATTATCATCTGTACCAAATGGAAAGAAAACTTCGTTCCCACTCATACGTTTAAATCTAGCAATAAAATCAGTTTGTGAATATGAAAATGAATGACCAACGTGCATTTTACCTGAGACTGTTGGTGGAGGAGTATCAATAGAATAAATTGGTTTTGATGTATCCGGATCGAACTTATAGATGTTCTCATTCTTCCAGAAGTCCATCCATTTTTGTTCTACTTCTTTTGAATTGTATTTCTTTGGTAGTTCCATTAGAAAAAATAATAATATTTATTATTTAAATCTTATGGGGATTTATAAAGACAAATGTGTAAGTTTACTTTAAAATAACATTTATATATCATTAACTCTATACTATATTACAATCTATTTTTCAATATTCTTCAAAGAATCAGACATCGTCATATTAAAATATGGATATAATAAAAACAAATACGCGAAAATCAGTACTTTCAGGGACATGGTACCCAAAAGATAAGATTGATTTGCGGCAAAATATCTTAAATAGATTTTGTGACGAAACTACTAAAAAATATTCTCATTCTAAAATAAAAGCATTAATTGTTCCACACGCAGGATATAATTTTTCAGGAGATGTAGCTGCAAAAACATATTGTTGCTTAAAAAATCATTATTTTAAAAAAGCAATTATCCTTGCACCATCACATAATAAACATTTCAAAGGAGCATCAATTTCTTCAAAAAAATATTATAAAACCCCATTAGGGAAAATAAAAATATCAACAAATAAAAGAAATGAATTACTAAAAAATGAATTATTCAAATCATATGACATTGCCCATAAATTTGAACACTCAATAGAAATCCAAATTCCCTTTCTTCAAACAATTAATCCAAATATTGAAATATTACCAATTCTCATAGGTGGAGATAATACTTCAGAAAGCATAAATGAAATGGCGAAAATTATAGAACAAGTTGACGATCATGAAACAATTTTTATTATAAGTTCAGATTTTACTCACTATGGTATTGATTTTGGATACATACCTTTTTATGAAAATTTACAAGAAAATATTGCACGTTTAGATAATAATGCAATTGAAATTATTAAAGAAAAAGATTCTGATGAGTTTAATGATTATATCTCACTAACCCAGGCAACAATATGTGGTAAAGATGCAATAACTATCCTTCTTAAAATATTAAAAAAATCAAAATATACTGCAAACTTAATTGACTACGATATTTCATTAAATAAAACTATAGATCCTAATAATTCTGTAAGTTATGTTGGAATGGTTTTTAGTGATTTAAAAGAATCAGATAAAAATAAATTACCTAGTTACTACGAGAGTTTAAACCATATATCGAGAGATCATAAAGATTTTGCAATCAATTTAGTAAGAGAAAATTTAATTCATTATTTGAATCATAAAAAACCAATTAAAGTAGATCAAAATATTATTCCAGGAAGTTTGAAAAATAAAAAAGCATGCTTTATCACATATAAAATTAATAATTCTTTGAAAGGATGTATTGGTAGTATTATACCTAAATATGAGCTTTATGAAGAAATAATAAATAATTCAATTAATGCTGCATTCTATGATCCTAGATTTGAAAAGCTTACAGAATCCGATCTAAATCACATACTTGTCGAAATATCAGTCTTAACAGAACCAATAAAACTTAATTATAATGATGAAATGGATTTATTAAATCAAATAAATCAAAATGATGGATTAATGATAAAATCAAATTTAAGTCAAAGTACATTCTTACCTCAAGTTTGGGAACAAATACCTACAAAAGAATTATTTTTAGACGAGTTAGCATTAAAGGCAGGATTAAATAAGAATGCGTGGAAAACTAACAATGTAGAATTATACAAATATCAAGTTGAAACTTTTTCTCAAAAGCTATTCGAGTGATTGAAATATTTACGAAAGTAATAATTTATAAAACTATTTTTCGTTTAGATTGCGAATAATTTCTAGAATTTCTTAATAAAACTAAAATCCATAATTACTTTATGACAAAAAATTATTTAGCTATTTACAAGAATCAACAAAATGATAAAAAAGTAAAGGTAAGATCTAAAATTAAAAATAAACTTTTACCTGTAACTCTCTCTGTTCTTATAGGAATTAATAGTTATTTAGTATACGATAAAGTTAACAATTCAAATAATAATTATTCAAATCCAACACAAATTACAAGTACACAAGAATATGATATCAACAGTTTAGAACAACAAATTGAAGAACAAAATAATGTTAATATTCCATTAACTTTTGATAAGCAACTAGAAAATTTAATATCTGAACACAACCCTAACTTGGATAAATTAATTCAAGGTTATAAACTTAATAATGACGGTTTCTCGACTGAAGATGTAACATCTATATCTAATTATACTCTCAATAACATGAGTGAAGTAAATGATGACTTGACAAATAAACTAGTTTATGAAGGAATTGAAAAATTACAAACAAACGACACTTTCAATCAAAAAACTGCACTTTCAATATACAGTAGTGTTTACAATACATTTGAATTAAATCCAAGCCTTATCGAAACTTTAGGGCCTAATTCTCTTAACTATTTAGAAAATAAATTTATAGATAAATATGTGGGAATTGTTGAAGATGCATCAATTAATGGAATTAAAAATATCAAAAATCTAATTTCAGATGTAGGTAATGGATCAAAAAAATTTCTAAAATATATTCTAAATAAAGGTGATTAAAATAGGTAAAGTTCTAAAAACAGCTCTAAAAATTGCAAGAAAATCATTAGTAATTGGTATTATTGCAACATCATGTTATAATGTAGGTATTGAACGAGGTAGAATAAATACCGAATTACAATATTCTCAACAATCTAATCTATATGCTTTAACAAATACAAAGTATGAATTAATACATCCTAAAAGTAAATTAGAATACTTAGTTGATTTTGAAAATTTAACAATATCACCTAGTAAAATAATTGATTATAGTTCACTAAAAAACAATCAAGAAACAGACTTTCAAAATACTAATTCTCAATACAATAGCTTAAATTATTTTATTGAAAACACAAGAGGTTTTTACGATGAATGAAGACATAATTTCTATAGATAATAAAATATTAGAATTAAATAAATCAAATAAGGTGAATTTCAACGAAAGTGATTATATAAGTTTTGGAAAAGAAATTGATGAAACAATTTTGCAACAATTCGACAAATTAAGAAATAATCAATTCAATAAAAAAAGACTTGAAAAAATAATTGAAAAAATCAATACCACTCAATATGATATCCAACATAGAGAAAATATTACTGAATCAAAATTTAAAAAGTGGTATGCAAAATTAACAGGCAATCTACCTGAAGAATCAAAATCATATAATGGAACTCTAGTTAATATGTTTGAATGTCAAGTGGAGAATATTTTAGAATTAAATCAATTTATCTCAGAAATGAGTAAATTATATTCTACAAAAATTACTAACATTACTGATAAAATTGATTCTGCATTCAACTTAGCTGAAAAGTATGAGGGATTAAATCAACATCTAGAATATCAATTAGTAAATCAGCAACAAGTTGTAAAATCAGTACAAGAACAACTTCAAAATGCTTCAACAAAAAAAGAAAAAATCCAATATACTAGAAAATTAAACGATGAAAATCGTGAATACAAAAAACATTCATTAGAATATGATAAAAATAAAAAAATAATTAATTCAAATGAATCAAGAATTGAAAATCTTGTTGAACACGAACAAATATTCAAAAATACACTAAATCGAATTGATTCAATGTCGCAAGAAACAGAAATCTACTTACAAAACTTACAGTGTAATATCGAAATTTGGTCTTCAGGAATTACAATGGGTGAAACTCTTGAAGTAACTGATGGAACAGTTAATTTATTGTCAGATTATCATCAAAAAATTAATGGTATTTACAAAGATACAATTAACAACATTATAGATATTACATCTAACGATCGAATTTCTAATGTATACAAACAAATTAATTCAGATCTTAGAAATGTAATGAAGGAATTTTAACTTCTAAAATGATTGCACATAAAGGATTTAATTATGATCATGCTAATGATATGGTCATAATTGAATCTCCCTACATTAACAATAAATCAATTTTCAAAGATGTTATTGAAAATAATATTTTACAAAATAATGAATCTATAAATTATAGAACTCTTAAAAAAACAATAAGTAAGATTATCGAGAAATCTAAAGACAACATACATCATTTAACGCCAAAACAAATATTAGTAGTATCTGACATTGATTATATTACTGAAACTAATAAAGGCTATTTCAAAATTAACAATAAGTTTAAACGATATAATATTCAAGATGAAACCATCATAAAAAATTTAAAAAATGAAAATAAAATTGGTTATAAAATTTTGAATGTTGATGAAACTGGGACTAATAATTCAAGAATAAATATTTCAAATAATGAACTTAATCTAATTCATTCAGAAACTGAAGCTAAAAATTTAATTAAATACATAGAATCATGTAAAAATAATTATCTTAACTCCCAATACATATTATATGCTAAATTATACTTAGATAGAATAAAGGAAGAGTATCCAAAATTAATAAGCAACTCAAAATCATCAGAACTTGAAAATATATTTGAATCTCACTATACAAACAATAGACATAAAGAAATTAAAATATTCAATAAAATTCAAGATAAACTAGTAAAATTAGATAATAACTCATCAAATATTGCAAGTAATAATGAATTACAAGAATTAGAATATTTAGTTAATTTAGAACTTAATAAAATTAATTTGACTTATCAAATATGAGATGTACCGAAAATATTTCGGATTAATCTTAAAATAACTTATAAACTTAGTACATATTTTTATGGTAATGGATAAATTAAAGCGAAATAGAGTTATCAATCTTCTAAGGAATAACTCACGTATTAAAATTGGTAATCTTAGAATAAATGTTTCAAGGTATCAGTTTAATAAAATTTGTAAAAATATTAAAAAATTTGTATCTATCATAAATGTTAATAATCTAAATTATAATCAAAATAAAATAATTATAATTGAAAATAATAAAGAAAATATTGATCACATATTAAATTCTCAAAATGTTAATAATGCAAGAATTACGTCAAGAAATCAAATTTATATTGAAACTTATTTTAAGAAAAATAATGATTATATTAAATTCATAAATAATTTTAAAAATACTATTATTGAAGAATTTTCAATAAATGAAATAATAGGAAAAGAATTATTTAAACTATAATTTAGTTTGTTTTACTTTTTTAGGTTTATTATCCTTTTTTGATTTCTTTGATTCTTTTTTATCATCTTCAAATTCATCAACATCATCTAATTCTTTACCTAAATTAAAACTAGGATGGATTTCAATATTACCAAATTGAGTTTCTTGAATTAAATCAATTTGTCTTTGATTATCTAAATGTAAACATGGAATAAATGTTAAAACTTTATCTTCCTTAGTTTCAGAAGGAATTAATTCATTAAATAGAATATTCTTTCTACCTTGTAACATGTTCATGATTGTTTTTTGAACAGTAACCATTACTTCATTGATGTCTACAACTTCCTTAGGAGGTGCAACTTCAGCAAAAGTATTTCTTGGTAAAGGTCTTCTTCTTTGTTTTACTTCTAATGCTTTTTCTAATGCATCAACTAAATCAAAAATAGAAACTTTTCTTTTTCTTGGTTGTGGTGTTCTTGGGAAAATTTTAGGTTTACCTTCTGGACCTACTTCATTAGCAAATAATTCATATTCTAATTCATCCATAGAATCCATTAATTCATCTTCATATTCATCCATAAAATTAACTAATCTATCAAAAGAATCCAAGTCTTGAGATAAAAATCTATGAGATTTCATTTTTAGAAGAATTGCAGATGCAAGAACCATTTTTCCACTGATTCTAAAATCCATTTTATCTAATTGCTTAATAGTATCCATAAAACCATTAGATAATTTTTTAAGATCAACATCCCATGGATCCATCTGTTGAGTTTTAACTAAATCTTGAAGAATTGCTTGCCAAGTAATCTCATCTTCCTTCAAAAGAACATCCATTACTCTACCATTTGCATCTAAGTTTAAAGATTCATCTAGAGGACTAATAGGAGTTTCAATAAGATTATTAGACTCAACACCACTCATATAAATTAATGATTTCTTTTACTATATAAAGTTTATCAAAACCTTACTCTCCAAAGTCGTTCAAAGTCTTATTTCCAGAATATGTGATGATAGAAGTATTACCTTCACTACCACCTAAAGTCTTTTCTACATGAATAAACTTGTTGGTTTCTAAGAATTTAATTTTTCTTTGGAATGTTTTGTAAACACCTTTTCCACCCATTTTTTGATACATCTTGTATAAATCGCCAATTTTAGTAGCAGGATTTAATTTAACTAATTCTAGAATTTGTTGTGTATCACTTTCCAAAGTGGATGTTTTCTTAATAGTAAATGCATCTAATTTTTTAAGAGCAGATTCCATATGAGATACTTCAATTTTCATAGATGAATCATCTTCAGCTGCATGACCTGCTTCTTTTAATAAAAATAAACCTGGTCTAACATCTCCCATTTGAAATGATTTTTTAACAGCGATATCAAATGCTAAATCATTCCAAATACCATTATGAAATGCATATCCGCGTCTTTCTTTTAAAATTCCACGAGTCTCATATTCATTATATGCTTTAAATTCAAGTAATTGAGCCATTAATCTACTTTTAATACGATCATCAAAATTAAGAACTAAATCTTTATAATTTGTAATTAAGATAATAGTTTTTTTATAGATTTCTTCAAGAATAAAATATAAGAAATCAGTATCTTCTACCTTATCAGCTTCATCAAAAATAAATACTGCAGCTTTTTTATTAAGAATAGATTTTATGATTTTGAATAATTCATCAGTTTTTTTATTATGAGTGAATTTATAATTTAATTGTTCACAAATTTCAGTTAATACTTTATACGAAGTATTTTTTTGCCAACAATTTACATAAACAGGGATAATATCATCAGTTTCTTCTTCTAATTCACTGATTAGATGTTTACATGCCACAGTTTTACCAATACCAGGAGCTCCATAAATTAAAACATTCCTACCATTTGCATCATGAAATAATGGTTTAATACAATTAGCAACCATTTTTTGTTCATTTTCCCTATAAGGAATTAACTTAGGTATATAGTCATAATCTAATGCAACAGTATTCTTAAAAAGAGTTTGATCGCTTGATAGCATATCTTTGAATAATCCCATAAATAAACAGAGTTATTTCTAGTTTTTAAAAGTTTTGCATTTAGAAACAAAATTCCGACAATTATTAACAATTCATAATTGATTTATATCCTTCGCTTGAAATTATAACATGATCAATAACTTCAATCCCTATAATCTTTCCTACATCAACTAATTGCCTTGTAATTCTATTATCATTATTACTTGGAGTTAATTCACCTGAAGGGTGGTTATGGACTAATACAATTGAATTTGCAGCATTTTTTATTGCAGAAATAAATATTTCACGGGGATGAACAAGAGTAGCATTCAAAATTCCTTTTGATACAATTTCTTTAGATATAATTTTATTTTGAACATCTAAATAAATTACGATGAAATGCTCTTGGTGTAGCGATGATAATTCATCATATAACAAATTATAAACATCCTTTGAAGAGTTTATCTTTTTTGAATATCCACCCTTTTTTAATTTAGAATATCTTCTAAATAGTTCACCCAGTGATTTAACTTGAATTGCCTTTAATTCATCATTAAGAATTAATTCTAACTCCTTTAAAGAGCAATTTGAAAATAAGTTTAAGTTAACAAAATTAAGTAATGAATTGGCAAGTTCTAAAGCATTTTTATCTTGTGAACCAATCATAAAAATAGATGCAATTAATTCAGCATCGTCAAGAGTTTCAACTCCTTTCTCTTTAATTTTTGACCAAGGTCGATTGAACCAAGGAATTTCTTTCAAACCTGCCATATAATATATACGCATTTAGATTTAAATAAGATTTAGTAAAGAATTACGAATAAATTACGAGATTAAATTCGATTTTACGAATTATCATAAATATAATCAAAACCTTTTTAATAAGCAAAAAATTTCAAAACTTTATTGAATGAGTTATAATCAATACTTATTTTAAAGGAGATATAAAAATGCCTGTAGAAAAAGGAAATAAACTAAAAGTTGAATATACTGGTCTATTAGATGATGGTACAGTATTTGATAGTTCTGAAAAACATAACAAACCTCTTGAATTCGAAGCAGGTGCTGGTATGGTTATTAAAGGTTTTGACGACGCAGTTCTAGGTATGGAACTTAACGAAGAAAAAGAAGTTAAAATCTCTTCAAAAGATGCTTATGGCGAAAAAAGAGACGAATTAGTTATTAAAATGCCTGTAGAAAACATCCCTAAAGATCAAGATATCAAAAAGGGAATGATGTTAATTATGGGAACTCCAGAAGGTCAACAAATGCCTGCTGTTGTTTTAGACATTGATAACAAAGATGTTACTTTAGATTTAAATCATCCATTAGCTGGTAAAAATCTAACTTTCAAATTAAAATTAGTTTCAATCGAATAAACTAATTTATTTTTTATTTATTCTACAATTTCTAAAACTTTAATGCTCAATAAGAATTCTTTAAGACCTTCTAACATTTCAAGATCATCATATTTATTTATATCAACCCAAGTATAATCGCAATGTTCATCTGCATTTAGAATTACATTAAAATCTGAATTAAGTTTAATTAGATATGTAGGCATTACAAAATGAACTTCATCATTTCTAAATTCAGGAGTTGAAATATAATCACAATCATTCTCTCGTGCTAAGTAACCAGTTTCTTCAAAAACTTCACGTCTTAAAGTTTCAAAATCAGTTTCGCTATGTTCATGTCTACCTCCAGGCAAACACCATTTATGAACATTTTTACAACTAGCAGATTTCTTTAAAAGAAGAATTTTCCCATTTAATTCCATTACAGCACGAATAACTTTTGTCATATTAGTGTATATATATGAAATTAATCAAATAAAAAGCTTTTGGTTATATTCCATAGAGATAACAATTCAATAAAAGAATAAATTAGAAATTAAAATAAAAAAGTTAGAAAAAATTAATTTTTCTTTTTACAAACAAACATTGCGTGATCTGCTTCAAACGGAGCTAAAGACTTATAATCAATAATTTCAACTTTGCCTTGTAATTTTTTACGAACTTCTTCGAAAACAACTCTAGGTTTTTTTGCAACATCCATTGATCTTGCTTTTACAGAAAGAATTCCGTATCCACCTTTCTTAACGAATCTAAAATTCTTCAAGAAAATATCAACTTGAGCTCTTTGAGCAACGTCTTGAAATAAAATATCAACTAAAGGAATTCTATATTCATAAGTTCCAACATTTTTAGCATCACCTAAAATTGGAGCAATATTAGATCTTTCACCAGACATGAAATAAAAATTTCTCATAACTCTTGGAGCAAAATCTAATGCGTAAATCATTCCTTTCGGAACCATATCAGAAACGTGACTTACAGTTGTACCATATGAACAACCTAAATATAGCCAAGTTGCCTTATCACTAAAAGTAGGTAAGTTAACTTTTTTCATCATTGCAGCACAAAGTTTTGATCTAGTTGGATCCCATTGTCTATATTCAGTACCTCTAAAATTCTTTAGAGTTTCACCATAAACACTACGACCTTTAACTTGATTAATAGTATAAAGTTTTTTTCGATCTTCGAAAACACCATGATATCTTGATTCATCCATTTTTTGCACCTATAATTTTTTAATCTCTCTTTCTAAATCATCTTTTAATTCATAACCTTTGTATGAATCGCCTTTAAAATAATCTATTTTTACTGCTAATGAGATTTTATTTGCAAGCATTCTTGCAGCTTTACCTTTGTTTCTACCTGCGTTAGCAACTAGAGGGTGCATAAGAATAATACCATATTTTGGAGGTTTACTCCCAGTTTTTAAATGTCTAAACATTGCTTTTTCAGCACCTAATGTTTGAACAGTTGAAGATGCGAATTTGGATAATCTAAATAATCCGCCACCTAAGGACATTAATTTTGCAGCAATTGCAGTTCCACATAATGCTTTAGTGTTTGGACATACATCATCCATAATAGTATCTAAGTATTCTAAATGTTTGTCTTTTAATGCTGCTAAAGCTAAAATTTGTTCAGCTAAATTTTTCATAGGTTCTAAATCATTTTTACTTACAGCAGTTCCGATGGATTCTTCGAAATTATGTTCTTCCATCATTTCCTTTTTTTCTTTTGTGAAAACTAATTCTGCAAACTTTTTATGATCAGTTACTTTTCTTGAAATTTCAGGGAAGTATAATTCATACCATTCTCTTAGTCTTTTTGCAAGAGTATTAATTGAATGATCTAATTCATCCATATTATTAACTGCTTGAATGACAAAAGTATCAGTAATAGAATTATTTTGTAATTGATATTTAACTAATTCAAAATTTCTTTGCCTTAGTAAGAATTGAAAATCGCTAGTTAAAAAATGACCTAGAACTTTTTCTAATACAGTATAATTTTCATCAAATTTAATTGCATTATTTATGTAGTCATCTTTCTTATTAATAACCATAATTTTTTCAGAACTATGTTTTTTTAATAAGGATAATTCTTCAGGATTCCAATCCAATGAATTTAATTTTAGGACTTTAGGGATAAAATCAGATGAATAAAGTATTTGATCTACTTTTTTACCTTCATCTGAAAAGATATAAGATCCTAATAAATTAGAGTATAAATATAATTTCATAAATAAAAAAAACAAGGAAGTATTTATAAAACTAATGATTAAGTTCTATTTATAAAAGAATAAAGAGAAAATTTAATATCCTCTTTGTTTTCTAGTCCAACTCATATTTGAACCATAACTAATTTCAGAAGAATATCCCAATCTTTGTTGTTGACCTCGACTTAGAGGAGCTCCATATTTAGTGCCTTTATGACTTAATTCTGAAGATATTGATTCATAAGTATTATTAATATTATACGTTGTATTTGTCTTAGTTTCAATTGTTTCTGAAACATTTTCTTTTTTTACAAGTTGATCGATTGATTTAATTTCATTTTTCATAATATCACCATGATTTAATTTATTTTTTTTGCATATTCTAATGCAGATTCAGCAAGAACCATTAAAGTATCAAATACTTCTACTTTTGAATCATTTTGATTAATTCCCAAAGGAATTTCAGTGCAGCCTAATATTAACGCATCCATTTCGCAAGATTCATAATTTTCAATAATAGACTTAACATCATTCTTAGTATTTTCAGTTAAATTTCCACCCATAACTTCGAGAATTAGTTGAGTTACTTTATCATAATCAGATTTTTCAGGAAGCATATAAGAAATATTTGCTTTGTCTAAATGATCGACATATAATCCTAATTCAAATGTAGATTGTGATGCTAAAAGTCCTACATTTTTCAATCCTAATTCTTTAACTTTATTTACAGTTTCTTCAACAATACTATAGATTGGAATCGAAATTGCAGAACGCATTTCTTCAATAAAATAATGGACAGTATTGCACGCAATTACAATAAAATCAACACCACTATTTTCTAAATTTTGTACGCCTTTGATTAATTGAAATTTAACTAATTCTTTGTCGACAAAACCAGTTTCATCAAACCCATTTAAAGGTAAAGAATAAATCATCATTGGGGGATAATCAGTATCTTGAATTGCACCATATTTTTGTTGTGCTAATGTAATTACATTTTGATAAAATTTTGCTGAAGCTTCAGGACCCATTCCACCTAATACACCTATTGTTTTCATAATAATCACCTAAATATTTTTGTTTAAGAATTTTGTAACGTTGCTTTGATATGAGCCCATATCTAAATCTGTTGATGGAACATAGAAATCTTGAATTCCTGATGTGTTAATATCAATTGCAGATAGAATTGCCTTCGTATTTTTTTGTTGGCTTTTGTAAATACTTTTTTTACCAGGTAAAATTGTAACGCATAAATCTGATTGAGCTAACTTAGTTTCATATAATGCAGCATCTAACACAGCACAACTATAACGATTATCATTAAAATTGTAGAGATTTACTTTTTTAGATTTTGTATCTCCACCATTATATACTAACCATTCTTCACCATCTTTATTAGTTAATTCAACTGAATTTAAATCAATTAATTTCATGATAATATTATCAGCTTTTTCAACCATTTTTGCTTCATAAACTACATTGTTTTTTGAAGTGGATAGTTTAGAACCAGTTATATCATTTAATTGGGAAACATAGCTATCTATACAAAAAGATGGTCCAGAATATTCTTTTGAAAATGAAGGATTATAATTATCTACAAATAACATATCCATTACATTTACTTCTTTATTTTTTTTAATAGATAGTTCAGATGCAATTTCTTTAACCAATGCACCTAACTCAGCAGTTTTAAAATGTAAATCGGATGGTTGTTCATCTGTGTAAACATGTCCGAATTCGATTAATAAGTTTGTTTTATTATTTTGAGTATAATTCATGAGTATCACCGTATTTTATATATGAGTTTTTTGGATAAAAGAAAAATAATATTTGGATAAATTAAAATTTGAAAATCTAACGTCTAGACCTTCTTCTACACCTGTCACACCTTCTTTCGAAGATAGAAATCATACAATTGTCGTGTAAAAGACTTTTAATTATCATAAAACAGTAATAATCTTGTTCATCTTTTAAAGACTATGTACAAAACATAACAAAAAATACTTATTTTGTTTTATTTAAGACATATATGTTCAATAAAGATAATTTTATAAATAAATACTCACTAAACAATATATGAAAAAAGAACTATCAACTGCTGAATTAACTGAAAATTATATTCAAGAACATCCTAATATAAAATCCTGTCTTAAAAAAGATCTAATAAATTATTCTGCACTCTCAAGATTAATCGCGTCCGAACTTGATATTAAAAATAAATCGTCTAATGATGCAATACTTGTTGCAGCAAGAAGATATCAAAAAAAATTAGAAGGCGAATTCTTAGAAGAAAATGAAATCAAAAATCTTTTGACAAATTCAGAAATTGAATTAAAAAATAAAATTGTAGTTATTACTTTTGAAAAAACAAGTAGCATTGAACTTATTGAACAAATGAATAAGAAAGTAAAAAAGAATAATGATATATTTTATTTCATTGAAGGTTCAAGTACTAATACTATTATTACTAATGAAAAATATCAAGAATTCTTAGAAAATAGTTTAAAAAATAAAGTAATTCAAAAAGAATCTAAAATGGTATTACTTACAATTAAATCATCAAAAGAAATTGAAGAAATTCCAGGCGTTGTAGCTTATTTAACAACACTTTTTGCGGATAATGGAGTAAATATTGCGGAATTTATTTCTTGCTGGAGAGATACTCTATTTATTATTAAATCAGAAGATGTGGGTAGAACTATGAATTTCTTAAATTTCTAAGGTATTAAAAATGAATAAAAATATTATAAACAAAGCAAAAGAATTGATGGAATCTCAGACCAAAATCAATAAAGCACCTTCTTGGTTACTAACAGAACTGGCTGTAAAAAAAGGTCAAGAATTAGCAAAAGAATACGGTGTTGATGAAAATTTAGTTGTGACTTCATTATATTTAGCGCATACAATTTTTGATCCTATTTGGAAAGGAGAAATTCAAAAAAATCATCCTGAATTAAGTGGTAATTTTTCAAAAGATAAACTAAAAGAATGGGGTTGCGATGAATCTGAAATTCAAATCATCATAAATTCAATAAAATCACATCATGGAAAAATTAAAACTACATCTAAAATTGCAGAAGTTGTAAAAAATGCAGAATGTTATAAATTTATTTCAATAGAAGGCGCTCTTATTTGGCTACATGAATTAGGATTAAGAGGATTTGATTATCAAACTTCCATAGATAAGATGTTCAAAAAATTCGAACAGAAAGATAAAATTTTAACATTTGATAAATGTAAAACTGATTCAACTAATAATTATAAAAAATTGAAAGAATTATTTAATAATTAAGCCTGAATTTATTTAGGTCTAATTGTTCCATTTTGCCAAAACTTTAGAATAATTCTAGCAGAAGCTTCTTCGTCAGCAACTCCACCCGGTAATAATTTATTATTAACTCTTGCAACATGTTCAATTAAATCTTCAAATTCCATTCCTTTATCAACTTTGAAGTGCTTTTGAATAAGGCCAGGATAATTAGTATAAATTTTGTAAACAATCATATCAGGATCTCTAACATGAGCGAAATCAAAAGTTGCAGTTAAACCATGTTTAACAGTATCTTTTTCTTTATATGGAATAACTCCAGGAGTATCAATAATTTTTAATCTTCCACTAGCTCTAATATCTTGTTTACCTTTAGTAAAACCTGATTCAGATGATGTACGTGCTTTTGAACCACCAGCTAAAGCATTAATAATAGAACTTTTACCAACATTAGGATAACCAAGTACACCTACAGAAACTTTTTTCAGAGAACCTGATTTAGACATTACAATAGTTCTAAGCATCTTAATTCCACTTCTATCTTTTGCAGATACGAAAACAGCTGGATTTAATTTTTTCTTATACTTATGCAAATCTCTTGCAGAAACTAAATCTGCTTTATTGATAACATAGATTAATGGCTTTCCAGTCTCAAGAACTTTTTTCTCAATTTCAAGATTTCTAGTTTCATCAATTAATCTAGCATCTAATATTTCTAATAAAATATCTGCTTCATCAATTACGCTATGAACTGCATCCCAAAATTTTGCCATAATATCAAAAGAGTTTCAATTTGCTTATAAAGATTATGTAAGATTTGCTCTAAAAATCATAGAAACTGAAATTTTTATGAAGTGATTAGAAACCTTTTTAACTGAGTGCATTTAATTAAAACGTATCAATAGACGAGAAGTGACATATCTTATGCTTGATCATTTAATAGACAGTAAAGACGTAAATTTATTATTGAAATGTATGTATTGCGGTAATGGATTAGATGATCGAAAGTCTGAATTCTTAGAAAATAATCACTATAAAACAATCGATTGTTCTGGTTGCGGAAAAACACATACTACAAAAGTTGATTTTCTGGGTAGTGGTCATGATAATTGGTATGAAGAATTAAAAGAAAAATTACAAAAATTATAATAAAAAAATCTATTTCTTTAAAATTAAAAATGCACCCATTACAACTAAAAAGATTCCCATCCATTTATTGATTGTTACAACTTCTTTTAAGAAAATCATTGCAAAAATTGCAGTTAAAACATATCCAAAACTAACTAAAGGATATATTGCAGATACATCATGCTTAGATAATGCAACCAACCATAGAATCATTGATACGCCATAAAAAACTAATCCTAAAAATACTAATGGATTAAATAGTACAGTAAATAATTTAGTAGAAATTAATTCTGAAGCTTCTATACCGCCAACAGCATTCAAACCTTTCTTTAATAGAATTTGACCAATAGAACCAAGAATTATACAAGTAAATACAATTGCCAAAACAGCGTACATTTTTTTCCTCATTTTAAAATTTAAAAAATAAAAAGATAAAGGAAATTAATCCTTTAACATTACTTCAATCATAGCAGCGAATGCAGGTCTTGTAATTAATACTCCGATTGTTACACCAGCAATAGTTGTAAGTGCAAAACCTTTTAGTAAACCAGCACCAGCACCTAATAAAGGAATCATTGCAGCAACAGTAGTAAAATAAGCTACCATAACAATTGCAAATGCTCTTTTAATTTTTTGTGCCCAGCTATAATTTCCGCTAACTTTTTCTCCTCTAACAATTTCATCAGTGATAACGATCTGATCGTCAACACCAGTTCCGATTGCAATAATGATACCTGCAATTGCAGAAACATCTAAACTCCATCCTGCTAAAGCACCAAATGCTAATAGTAGAATTAATTCAGCAACCATTGTAAATGCCATAGGAATAATAACTTCAAGTTTTCTATATTTAGCAAAAATAACACCCATGATAGCTAATAAAGATAATAATCCAATTAACATAACATTCTTGATGAATTCTTCACCTAATACAGGAGAGATGTTGTCAGACTTAACAATATTTAATTTAACAGGTAATGAACCAGTAATTAAAACAGTTTGAAGTCTCTTCATTTCAGATAATGAATTTGCAACAGCTTGATCTCTTGAAGTACCAGAACCAGAACCTTGAATAACAATATCAGTTGATTCTGAACCTTTTAATCCTTCAGCAATTTTTAATGAACTTACTAATGAATCGTCTAGGAATAAATCTAAGTCTTCAGATAAATAAGTTTGAGTACCAGATACAATAGTATCTAATTCCGCAGTAATAGCTCCTTGTCTTTTTGCAGCATTAGGAGATAATGAAATTTGGAATCTGAAAGAACAGCCCCAATTTTGACCATCAGCTAAAAGACCACAACCAGCGTTTGGATCTAAACCTGAACATTCGGAACTTCTACATACAAAAGTAATATCTTCTCCACCTAAGAATACAGTTTCATTACCGATCTTAGCTTCGAATTTACCTTGTCTTGAAAGTAAGTCAGCAACTTCATCTTCATTAGCACCAGGAACTTCAACTAAAATGTATGTGTTACCAGATAAATCAGATGTAGACTTAACAACAATATCACTTAAACCGTAAACATTAATTCTTTGTTTTAAGTTTTCAATAATAATATTTAATTCGTCATTACTAACTTCTTCTTCAGGTTGTAAAAGAACTCTAACTCCACCTTCTAAATCTAAACCTAATTTTAAATTTGAAGTTGGTTTTGTATAAACAGAAATACCTAAGTCTTCAACACCAATTACAGAATCATCGTAAACAGGAACTTCAATAGTTTCAACATAAGTTGAATTATCAGTTTCATTTACCATTTCAATTTCTTGAGTTTCATATTCAATAATTGATTTGTTTCTTAAAGCATTAGATTGTAAATAATAAGTATCTTTA
>PPCM01000769.1_pt1 | contig 20655 bp, 3 predicted proteins | sample 1555541 | NCBI WGS metagenome assembly PPCM01 (sample SAMN05284479, study PRJNA326546) | Marine sediment metagenome, whole genome shotgun sequencing project. | isolation source: marine sediment | place: Germany: Wadden Sea | collected 2012-09-05 | reverse complement strand
ATCTACTCGCCGTACTCCTCGGGCGTGGTGGTGACGGTCTTTCCGACAATCTTGTGGACAAACTGGTGGGGCAGGGGGATCTCGACGTCCTCCCACATGGGCAGCACGTTGACCTCACTGCTGAGGGCCGTGTGGAACTCGGTGGCGCGGGCCGTCTCGTCGAGATGGACCTGCATGCCGACCGTGTTATCAATCATGACCGTAGGGCACGTGTTGGAGACCTGCAGCTGAATGCGCTTGCTGTTGATGGTCTCGACGGTGCTGACGACCGTGTCAACGATGACGTCGGTCTTGGTGCACTTGTCGATGGTGACCTGGTTCACCTTGCCCTTGATCTGCACGAGGCAGCCCGTCAGGTTATAGAGGTACACCGACTGGTGCTTCTCGGCGTCGACGGTGATGGCCTTGTTGTCGACGTGGTGCTCGATCTCCCACTTCTTGTAGTTGACGAGCTCCGTCTTGGGCGGGTACGTCTTCTTGACCGCGGGCTGCACGGCCTTCTTGGCAGGAGCGGCCTTAGGCTGGATGGGGGGCTGCTTGGGCTGGTTCTTGGTCTTCATGTCCTTGGTGACGTGCTTGAGGCTGGACGTAGGGTCCTTACCCTTAAGCTCGGCGAACATGTCGACGGGGGCGGCAGCCTTGGGGGCAGCGGCCTTGGGGGCAGCAGCGGCGGCCGTGGACGTCACGTCAGCGATGGCGTCGCCGTTGGGGCACCAGCGGAGACCCGTCTTGAAGTTCTCCTTGACGTAGGCCTCGAGCTTGGTGAAGTACTCGCCAAGTGTCGCGGCAAAGCGGGTGTGGACGTTGTCCTTGCCCTGCATGCCCTTCCGCACGCGGTTGGCGAACATCATGGCGGACCCGCCGGTCTCTTTGATGTACGCGGCGGGCGTACCCATGGCGGGGTCCAGCACAACCCAGTTGATGGTGGACATGGACTCGCCGAGAGCCTTGAGGTGATCGTAGTGCGGCGACTGGCGCGGGGGATCGGAGAGAGCGTTGATACCCTCCATGATGGGCTGCAGCTCAACCATGAGAGCGTCCATGGCGGGCTTCTTGGCGCGGAGAGACTTGTCGACGAGAGCAAGCATCATGTTGACGCAAGACAACGCCTTGGCAGCGGCCTCAGCGACCTCCTCGCTAACCTCACCAGCCTCAGAGGCAATCTTACCGAAGGTCGATTCGATAATGTCGGTCAGCTGCTGGATCACGGGGTCAATCTGGGCGACAGCTTCCTCCTGAACAGGCTCGGCCGCCGCAATGAGAGCAGCGGGGTCAACCTTGATGCCGGTAGCGGCCTCAATGCGAATGATGGCCTTTTCGAGCCGTTGGGTGAAGGAGTAGAGATCCATGTGGATTTTTTATTTTCTTCAAAACTGTAAAGTTAATCGTTTCTGGAACGAACGTAACCCGGTCAATTACCATTCACGCAAGCAATTGTCCCCGTTGCATGCCGAATTTTACATTTCTATAATCGACTGCAACAAGGAACCAATCAACACTATAACTCATGAGAACGACGCAGATGTCCCGCAAACAAGAACTAGAGCTCAAAACTCTACTAAGATCCCGCAATCATGGCAAACGAACGTCATCCAATCCCATCTCCATGATTGGCCAGTGGATCGAGCGCCGAACGAACAATCTGTCGTCCGCGGTGGAGTATTGCAATAGAGCAATGAACAATAGCGTCAGCTCCAACAGCTGCATGTGCCATGTTGGCCGGTATTAGATTTGATCGGTCCTGTTAAACTAGATTGATTTTTGATCAGCCATTTGGACTTCCGCGAATCCGTAGATCCGCAACATACCTCAAAACGCCCCAGTACCACCCGATTGGCGGCTCAATTTAACCCATATTTTGTTCGTAACCCACTCAGGTTAATACAATGAGATTTAGCCAATCATTCTCTGGTCACCCTGATGGTAAAAAACGCACATCAGCAAAACAAACCATAGTTCAAGGTATTTGGCTAGCGAACAGCGTGGGGTTAGATAGGGGTTGTCAGGACCCGAATTAGATCCAAATCTGACAGATCCGAAAAGTTGAGATTTTTCCGGCTTGGCTAACTTTAGAATTAGTTTCGAGACAAATAAACAGGCTGCAAGCGAGCGTTTATTGCAACATAGCTGCGACTACGATCATCCCCGCCGAATCATCTCAACAGCTGAGCGTTGAGCCACCCGAGCTGCCCCCCGTATATGGTCTCGCCCTTCATCGTCATGAACGTGCGGCGATCCATTCCCGACGCGTCGAACTCGTCGAGGAGCTGCTGGTTAGCCGCCTGGGATAACAACGCGGACCCGTGCCCAGCGTTTGCACTTAGGAATGTCGCGACCCCCAGCCCGCGCCCCATGTGGTGAAGGGTCACAGATTGAGACCCGGACGCGATGGATAATAAAGGGCCTGTTGCCACGCCTAACTTAACGGGGAGGTCCGTCTTGGCGAGCCAGGCAGGCCTGAACACCGTCCGCACCGCCCGTAGTAAGTGCCAGGTGCAGGCGACGGCGGTGACCATGGGGTAGGTGGCGGCGGCGTCCTCATCGACGGAGATGGACCGGCGGAGACGATCGAGGCCCTCGGTGCCCGCGACGTCTGACCCAGCGCCAGATATGTAGTCGGCAAAGGCCTCGGGAGCGACTTGTTTGGGCATACAGTTGTCAACGAGGTCGATAAGGTCTCTGTCGACACCCCCACCGAGATCCAGCCCATCCCCCGCATTGCCCGTGTCGGCGGCCGCCTCATCAAGCTGGGCCTCGAGCGTTGACATATCTGTTGACCCGCCGCTGTGCATACTCATCTGTTCGAGCCGGTCCATGGCGAGCCGGCGGTCATCGTCCTGGTGGGCAGCGAGGATGATCCTATCGTGGTGGGTGCCTATGATGGAGACTCTGTACCGTCGCGCGACTTCATTGACCACCTGTACGATCTTCCTAACCATCGCAATCTCTGTGCCCAGCGCCCCGAGCCTCTCGACGACCGCCGGTGTTAACCTAGGCGGCGTGATGGTGACCACGATCACTGCGGCCGACAGGTAGACCTCGCAGTACGGAACGAGGGTCCGCATCATGATCCTGACCCGCGCATCGTCGAGCATTGAGGGCTTGGTGACGTCGACAGCATCGTTGAGTCGCTTGGGGGCGCCGCGGAACTGCACGAGGCGTATGGAGCGCAGTACGGCGGGTAGCATGCGGTCGGGGATCAGGTGGACGAGGAGTTTGTGCTGAACGGTCTCAATGTTGTGTTGGTACGCTTTCTGGAGCCGCCCAATGATTACGGCTTGGTGGTTGTATCGCCGGAGCCAGAACGACTCGAATTGGACCAAAAGGAGGAACGGGGCGGCAACGAGGACCACGCTGGAGCCCATGTGGAAGCCAGACGTCACCGTTAGGAGGACGTCGACGGGGACGGTGACCACTAGAGCCGCGAACCAACACATGACAGACAAAGGGGAGCCCGTGACCGATAATATCAAGGTGAAGAGAAGTAGGGGTATCTCAAGGCCCTTAAGAACAAGAGAGAAGTCAGCGAGGTCGGTCATGGTTAATACGGTGCCGACGACGGCTAATACGACCATGAATAGTGAGAAGGCGGGGCCTGCGATGGAATAGATGGAGACCTGAAGATGAAGGACAGGCCACACGAGGATCTGGATGATAGGTTGGACGAGGAGGCGGCGGACAGACCGGTAGCGGCGCGCTGACTCGACAGAATAAAGTCCGATGATGCCTATAATGGAGATAGCGATGACAATTAGCGATGACACGGTCAGGATGGCGATGAAAGCGGCCTTTGTGAGGCAACATATCCACTCGAAGGTGACGGATGATAAGAACAACGTCGGTAGTGTGAGAAGTGCAGCCGTGGCGGCGACGGACAAGAGTAGGAGCACCAATGCGGCCGTGTGAATGGTGGTGTGGTGTGCTAAGGCGGCGATCATCATTGTTTTGGGGAACGTGTATATGTTGTAACATCTTAGGATAGGGTCTTCGGGATAGAACCAGCGCCCGATGGTGTTGATCTTAACGGACAGGGCGGCCGCCTTGGCCTTGACGTGGATAGCCGTGACCCGCCAGGCGCTCGTGTTCGCCTCCCCCGCGGACACTGCGATTGTTCTTAGTGCTGGCCGAGCGGTGCGTTTCTTGGCACGACTTTCCGGTGTGTGGTAGTCACACAGCCCCCGCGACTCACACATGCTGCACGGCTTGAGCCTCGGCCGCTCGTCCATGGACTCGCCGTTCATATCCCGCGGCGTGTCCTCGATGCCAGTCTTCTCGAGCTCCTCGACCTTGCTCGTCCGTTCGGGGTCGAGCAGGATCTTGTCGACGATGCCCACCGACCGTTGACAGAACCGGAACTGTGTCATGTTGGTTTTCTTCTTGATCGGGTCGAGTTGGACGTCGATGGGAGTCGCGGGCAGCGCGAGGTCGGGATCGTCAAGCGAGAGCAGCTCCACAGCGATACGATCGATCGTGGTGCCGTCGGACGGGTCGCTACCCATTCCAACCGAGTGCCACGTGGCCGCCTGGCGCTTGATGCGTTGAATTATGAGATGGGCCACCCCAAACCCCTCTATAAAGTCGGTATTATTGATAATGTACCCAATAGTGCCGTGCGCATCATGTACGGGCTCCGTGACGATCTGTCTGGCGAACTGCGGGGGGCTGCTTGAGGGTAGGGCCCGAACAAAGGTGGGGGAGGCGACGATGGTGCCTTTGGTGGCCTTGGTGGCGAGACGGCGGGCCTCGGGATACAAAGATCCCATCGTCATGAACACAATCTTCCCACCGGTGGTGATCAGACTCACTGGGCCCGTCGCGATGGCACAATGCGGGGAGATGTCCTCCACGTTCACCGAACGTTGCACCCGTCCCGCAAAGAGAGCTATAAAGTCCATGGCGTCTCGTGTGAAGCATAAAGTCTGGATGGAGAGCTCGTACAGGGGCGAGGTGGTGTACATGCCGCACGAGTACGTCGCCGTGTGTTGGTACAGACCTGTGCGGTTGAGTCTGTAATGTCCGGCGATGTGGTCTAGTCCGCCGACGATGATGGCTACGACGGCGCCTTGTTTAACGACGTCGATATCCGATAGACCGTTGATGGTGATGTCGACAGAGACGGCCTGGGAGGAGATCTCCGTGTTGCGGCGGATGACCATCTCGTTCAGGAGCTTCTCGGGGAGCACGTTGACCAGTAAGGCCCTGGACGCGTAGGATGAGATGGCGATCGACGCGCGGTGGTTGAGAATATCGTTCTTCTTCTTCGTGAGGGTCATCTGGCGGATAAGAATGGTCAGCGAGATGCAGATTATCACTGTCATACACAGTAGAACGAGGACACTGCCGATTACATTCCAGGTTGTCGACACAAACTGGAACGTGGGGATGACAAGCGCCGCGCCTGTGATGGCTGAGACGATGCTGAACACCGGGCGGCTCTGGAAGATGATGAAGCTTGAGACGAAGACCAGAGCAATCAGGTGAGGCGAGTTCAAAAGACCAACAAGGACGAAATCAAGAACAGTGATCGTGAAAACAATAAGTGGGAGATACAGGTTCATCGGGCCAGTACGGAGGACTTTGACGGTGATTACCGCAACAGAAGTTGCAACGGTTGTCATTAACATGCCGACTATGCAAACAATCGAGCTGATGACGCTGATCTTCCTCGAAAAGTCGATAGTCTCTACAATCGTGGTGATAATCGGGAAAAGAAGCGCGAGTTGGATAAATGGGGCGACTAAGAACTTATTAGTCTCCACGGCTTCGTCAGAAAAGGCCTCATCATCCGAGTTCTCTTGTACCATCAAGAAACAAATATAAATACACATTCTTAAAGATTTGCTGAAGCCCCTTGTCTCATACTGATCGCGCTGCATGTTACAACCGATACAATGGCTCTTTAATTATCATTATGAAAGTGTCATCTGATTCTGTCAGCGAGTTCATCCCAGGTGTACGTGGCGTGTGGAGACTAGGTACCATGTCAGATCAATCACAGAGCGCAATCCTCAAGGTCCAGAAATTGATCCGTGGCGCTGCTCCATTGTCTCGAAAGCATGCAATTATTGCGATATATGCTTCTCTGGGAGCCCTACTCCGGTTCTACCTTGGGAGAGTCACTGGATTCATGATCCCCACCTCTAATTGGGCGGTATGTTCCTTGTTCCCACCTTACACAGGCCAATGTTGTCGGCGGCTTTATGATGGGAGCAATGCTGGCGTGGAATGCCCAAGCGGCGCTCGATGATCACACACACATCAATGACTTGCTGTATGTGGGCGTTACATCTGGGATGGCCGGGTCCACGACGACGTTTTCCGCCTTTGTGGCATCATCTCTTCAGTTTCGTCCCAAGTGGTGGGTTATCCTGTCCCCCCAGTCTGCTGCACATATCATCGCGGGGATACTCATGTGTATGGCTGGTCTACAGGCCGGAAAGGCGACGCTCGCCATGCATGGGCCGGCGTGGGTGACGGCAGCAGCTCTCATCCTCCTTGTCATGGTCATCAGCATCGACGCTGCGATGCAGGACGCCTTCACACCACTCTTTCTCCTCATTCCGCCCGGCGCGGCACTTGGCGCGTTCATTCGGGTCGAGGCAGCCCGGCTCAACAAGTTTGTCTGGTTTCCCTCGGGCACGTGGATAGTTAACCTCATAGGAACCGCTATATACATATTCACGCCGACCACGCGGACTTGGGTTGACGTTTTGGTCAGGTCGGCCTTTGCGGGCTCCTTGACCACGTTGTCAACACTCTGCAAGGAGGTGACGCTGCTAGGCTGGATTCGTGGCGCCGTGTACCTGGCAGCGACAGTGCTCCCATGTGCCGTTGTTGACTGGATGAACGCGGAGGGGTTCACTTGGGTGATGGATCTCATTCGGTGAGCCAATCAGAAAGAAAGAAAGACTTCACGGCTCTGGGACGGCACCCGGCGCACCTCGTGGGGCTTTAATGTCATATACAGGCAGCAACGACCGGATGATAATCGGCTCGGGGCTGCGTCATTAAACTTCCTCGGTCTTTCGCCATTATTGCATTTGTGTGCGTTGTCCAATTGGTTGTGATCGAATTGGCAACACAAATGATCGCCAGCCTTCAGACGTAGGTCTCATAATAAATAAGTGTTTGTCGGAAGCTCTAACGACGAGTACCACCCCCTCCCGGTGACCATCGGCCGCGTCGCCTTTCACTGCCCGCCCCGGTATTAGGCATGTACATCATCCACTCTGCCAGTGTCACACGCAGAGACCCGGGGCGGGATAACTGTACAGTCAATGTTGAGGGTGGGTTTGCTCTGTACAGCGGCATAGAGAGCGTGATGACAGGAAAAATAAACTATAAATCATAGATGATTAAGTTCCGATATTACCCACCTCCACTTACTTAGTTCTCCATGAGTTCGTCACATGAAACGACCCACATGTGTTTGCCAAAATCGAATTATTCTGCACCAAACAAAATCCGGAATTCCCCGATGAGTTCTGGTTCGCCATCGACGCTTCCACTGGTAACAGAATGGCTGACCAGCAACGCATTGAATCTGATCGATTCCGAAGACCGACAAGGCGTTCGGTTCCTCTTTTCGCAGGATCCGCTGCTAACTGGGCGAATTGAGCACTTTGCCAAGTCATCTGAGCCCGCACACATCGTGATCTGCTTCCGTCCATCCGATGAGGAGTACGTCAAGCAGTCAGGTCCCGGCGTTCTCGACGTTTTCTCCCCCATCGATTCCGTCAGAGCCATTTTCTACCTCAAACGCCCTCCTGCCACGTTCACAGACGCCTCCGGGGCCGAATACACCGAGTCCGTGTACTCCCTGGACCTGTTCTCGTTCGGGGAGGTCCACGGCTCCATGTTGGACACGATTGATTGTCTTTTACGAGACATGTACCTACCCCTGATCGAGGCTCGCGCCGACAGCCAATGGGGACGCTGCGGGACGGGCCAGCGCGCCGACTTCCTCAAGATGGCGCGCTCCTTCTCGGGTCTGCTGGCTGAGGTGCGCCAGACCATCGCCCAGACCGCCCAACTCACGTCCCCCACCGAAGTCGTCAAGCTCCTCGAGGATGCCCAACGGAACCAACAGGCGGGGATGGAGGCCGAGGCAATACGTCAGACCGAGCTCCTCGCCAGGACTTGGAGTGATGAGGTCGACGCCGTGCTCAAGGCGGCGACGCTTAGCGACTATGGGGGGGCCGATGCCGAAGCCCCGCATAGCGAGGTCGTGTTCTGGCGGGTGAGGGTGGCCCAGCTGACCTCCTTAACGCACTCGTTCAGGAAGAGGGAGCACAGGGTCGCTGCTAACCTGATTGCCCGACTCAAGCCACGTTCATACAAGCGCTGGAAGACGCTCGAAGGGGCGATCGCGCCTGCCCTGTCTGCTGCTAAGGACAACGTCAAGTTCATAACGACGATGGAAGAGCCCCTCGCCGCCCTCAGCATGCGGGGCGTGGCGCCACAACAGATGACTGAGCTGTTCGGCCCAATTTTTTCCGGCATCCGGAATCTCGTCGCCAACGCTCGCGCCTTCCCCGCTGCGCGCGTGATCGGTCTGATCACTGTCATTGCCACACACATCTCTGTGGCGATAACGGAACGCGTCCGAGGCCTACTGGGCGTTGAAACCGCTCTCCTTGTCCAACACATCAGCGCTGCCCGAACGAATGAGGAGTATGCCGTTGTGCTGTCCGGACTTGGTGAGATCAAGGCCACGCTAGACTCCTTCGTCCACCAATACCGCTTAACCCAGGACCAGCTCATGGCCCACAGGAACCGCGTGACCCTCGATCAGCAACACATTGCCCCGCTCATCGAGACAGCCCACAGAGTCGCCAGTATCGAGGACATCGTCCTCACCGCAAGACAGTTCGCAGACTTGGCATCAGACGGCAAGGCGCAACTCACAGCCCTCGTTAACCAGGTCCAGGTGTCCACCCCGCTGCTTCAATGCACGCGTCGTGAGTTCGACTCGGCTATAAAGCTCTTCGTCGACGCCACGGCCATGATGGGTGAATCCCTCGTCGCTGACATCGACGCGAGATTCAACGCGTTGGTCACGACTGACGCCCTATCCACTGACTATCTTGCTGGATTGAATTTACTTCAAGAGCTCGAAAATTTTGCTCATACGGAAGCGCTGACCAAAGATGTTGCCGGAAAACTTCTCTCTTTGTGTGCTCGGTTCGGCACGGTCATTGACTACACGCTTCGTGTGTTCGAGGTAGGGAAGCGCGACCCGCCCGCGGTGACCTCAGCCCCCCCGATCGCTGGCCGCATCATCTGGGTGCGACGTTTAATATCGTCCATTGAGGGTCCGATGACGCGGTTCGGGGAACACGCTGAGCTGATGGTAGCGAGCGAGACGCGGCGTGCGGTGACGCGGTACTCCCAAACGATGCGGGCGATGGTTGAGTACGAGGCGTTGGTGCACGCCGCATGGTACGAGGCCGCCAGTCGTATCCAGAAGGCGGCCCTCGAGGTACCTTTACTGATGGTTAGGTCGACCGACGGCGAGGGTGACGTCGGGGTGGGTGTGGGTCGGCCCCCTCTTCCTGTTTATCGCACATTTGTCCCCGTGTCCGTACTCGACCAGATCGCTGAATGTGCCGCGATGGAGGACATCGGCCTCGACACACCACCAGTCCTATCCGAGTTCGTCCCCCACATCCCAAGGCTCCTTCATCTGAGACAGCGGGCTGACGAGGAGATCGCTCGCTACGAGGCAGCCATCCGTGAGACACCGAGATGTCTGTGGATGCTCGCAGCTCACCTCATGGAGCCCTTGACACGCACCATGCAGCCCGCAGTCGACGGAGCGGTGTCTTGGGCTTCCACCAACTGTGATGCGTTCTTCCACAGATGTTCATCTGGATTGGCTGCAGCCAAGACTGTTCTGGACGATGCAGCACGTATCGCTAACGGACCAGTCGCCGAGACCATCGCCCGGGCTGCCAACACCGACCTCAACATCCTCACCGCCCCTGCCTCCGCCGCCGCCTCACCTTCCCAACACAACAACATCCCTTTGCTGGATGACGCCTTGGCTGCCCTGCAGGCCATCATCGGCAGCACATACCTTGCCCCAGAGCAGGCCGAGGACGTGCTGGACCAGATCAGGGACGATATTGATCGGGACCTCGCCACTGCCACTCGCCAGGCTTGCATCAACGCGCTAAGCCATTTCCTATCGAAATCCTATATTGACTCGACTCCCACACTCGAGTCAATAAATCGGGCCCCCGACGTGTTCGAAACGGACGCGTCATTCCACGAGCACACGACCCGCATCTCCCGCTTCATCCGGGTCCTCTCGGCGGCACCCCCCGCGTCGCCTACCCCATGCAGGGTCCAAGTCGCGGTCGGTATGGGTGACGTCACATGTCGTCCAGCCGTTAAGGACGTGGCGGCGGCGTTCGTGAGTCGTGCGGCGTCTGCTCTGGTCGACACGTGTCCACATCTTTCTCGTAGGGTTGGGGGGCTCCTCCATGATGATCCTAGGCCGGTAGACGTGCCCTGGCTGGTCGAGGAGGCGACAAGCGATGCCAATAGCATGTGCCTTAGTGAAGATGAGAGCAATCTAGAGATCGTATGCCATGACTACACAATCTACGATCTTCTCGACAAGATTTACACCAAGATTGTGTCCTTCGCCCCAACGGTCAACGCCATCGTCAGCAGCATGGGGATCTTCGCCACCCCCGCCGACACCGACCTACCAACCGAGCCCGTCGCAGTCGAGCGTCGCATCGCCCAACTGGCCGAGCTAGCGGGCTGTCTCGACGGTGTTCCGCCGCATGTAGCCGTGGGTCCGGTCCTCCTCGAGCTCGACAGCGCTATAGCATCCTTCAAGGCCGAGAGTAAGTGGGCGATCGACCTCCTGTCACGCCAGACGCGATCCCAGGTGCACGGTCAGTTGACAGAGCATCGGATGACCGCCGACCGACTCCTCGCGACTCTCAGCGTGGAGGTTGATTCCCTCGAGCGACTCCAGACCGTCACCGCGGCCATGTCGTCCGCTCTATCCCTGGTTGACGATCTTAACCGATTCATGGATGTCACGTCCAGCAGCCTCAAGGCTCTAGGCGCCGTGGGGGTGCCGCTAACTGATAGTGAGGTGCGGTACGAAGAAGCGTGTAATGAGACCATAAACAAGCTGCACGCGGCGCACGAGGCCAAGCAGGGCATCGTGGCGGCCTCCCGCGTCGTCTTCCAGCGCCAACTAGGGGAACGTGTCCGACACGCTGTCGTGGACTGGATCCAACTCAAGAATGACATCGAGTCCAGCGGCCCTAACGCCACGTTCGGACGTACCGTCGCCACCCACCCCGCCCCCACTCCAGGCGCCTTACCATATACGGTCGCCCACCCCAACATCGCGGCCGCCATCGCCGAAGCTGAGACCAAGTGCTGGTCATTCCAGGTCGCTCTAGAGTCGAGAATACCTGTGGCAGACATGCTGTCGGCCTCAGAGGACCACTTCGGGATGCCCGTGACCGATTTCTCTGACATGGTCGTCGTCAAGGCCGAGCTCGATGCACTCGCAAAACTTATCGGGTTGTTCCACGAGGTCGTCGCGACACTGGACCAGATGTACGCCGCACAGTGGGCCACGACCGATATCGACGCCCTCGACACGTTCATCGAGCGCCTTGACGCCATTCACGCCCATTCGATTTACAGTTCGCCGATTTATACATCTTTAAAGTCGGTTCTCGAACTCCACAAATCAAAAATCTTCGTCTACGTCCGCCTGCTAACGGACGCCAACGTCACGGGCTCCCACTGGGTAGCGCTCGGCTCGACCCTCAACACGCTCCTCCCGCCCGTCGACGCGGCGACTCTGGGCGACATTGCCGGCATGCAGACGATCGACGGGGCTGAGGCAGCCATCATGTCCACCGTCGACGGGGCGCGCGCCGAGCATGACCTCCGTGCGGGTGTGGCCGATGTGGCGTCCGGGTGGGCTCGGGTGAGTCTTAGTGTCTCACGGACGATGATCGGGTCCGAGGAGCTGACACTGCTCGATGCGACACAGACAAAGCAGCTCAGAGCCCGCATTGATACCGATCTCACGGGCCTGGCGACCATAGGAGCCTCAGACGCGGCCGTACTCGACAGAGCCCTCATAGGACAGCTGGCGGCCACACGTACAATGCTGTCACGTATCCTAAAGGTTCACGGCGACTTCATGGCCGTATTGAAGCTGGGCATCGCAGTACAGGCAGACAAGGCGCTTCTTGGCGGGGTGGCGGGCGATCTGGCCATCAAAGAGGCCCGCGGATACATCGAGATGCCCTGGGTTCAATTCCCATTCCCCGCAGCAAACGCGGCGCGTGAGGCGTACAGTACACTTATCGACCACGTTGTCGCGCTCCACCAGCTCCACACCAAGTGCGGTGAGGAGGGCCTTGTCGCTGTCCACGTCACCCGCTGGGAATCAGCCACCCAGGCCGCCATTGAGGCCATCGCCGGCCCCTACCTGACTGCGTGCCGCCTCGCATGTCCCCAATTGACCGGGGTGCCGGACGATGTCACGATCAAGTTCCTGGCCGCCGCCCCCGATGCCGCCGCATGCCTTATTGGGCATGTAATGCCCCATGTAACAGACATGGTCGTCACCGCCAAGGGTATTGAGGCCATCTCAGTCGCCGGGGCCCGCCTCCCGCTCCTCCCTGGACCTGTACACCTCCTCCAGGACTGCTCACCCATCGCCTGGCTCCCTGCACTTCAGAACGCGGTCGATTTCACTCAGAGATGCCACACAGTCGCCGCATGCCACATATTCAAGTCACTGCCCCCGCTTATGGCCCTTCAGAAGGCGATAGACGACCACATCACACCGTCAGCAGTCAGAGTCGGCATGCTGTCAGTCGTTAAACCCGCAGTAACCGAGGCCGTCGCCAAACTTCTCAAGCGCCCCGACCCTCCCCTCAGAATCCCATCGGCCCACCGTCGCCGGGGCTCAGTGGCCCCAGGATCAGGCACGGCATCCCCAGCAAGGAAACCGTCGGGCTCGGCACTGCCAGCATCACCGACCGCAGATCTCGCCCATGAGCTCGATAGACTCCGGGAGGCCGTGCAGGACGGCCCTCATGGACAACTAGGCCCCATGTTAAGATACATGGCGACGTTGGTCAGAAAGCTGGCGATTAAGCACAAGCTCGGCCAGCTGACGCATCTGGACGACGTGACAGTGCTCATTAATGATGCAGCGGTGGGTATGGCGGTCCAGACGAACCTCAACGGGCATGCTATAGACACTAGTCTGGTCGATGTCGGCGCTATCTCAGATCGGGTGGTCGACACGATCACGGCGGAGATCCGTGACCACCCCGCCCCCACCCCGCCCCCCGAGGCTTCCATCGAGGGCCACCTACCCCACCTATTGGCTGAACTGGCCCATGTGGCGACCCACGGGGGAGGCTCGTCGATGGAGCATCGGATGATGGTCACCGCGACGTCGGGGCTGGTGACGGTTGGGTTGGAGTATCGGCTTCAGAGTGTGGCGGTTGGGTGGTCGTTGTCACCTGCCGCACCCACCCCGTCCCCCGACTCACTCGACATTCTCGGCCGGCTCATGGGGGCGAGCCTTGCTGGGGATGGAGTCGTCGCTCACATCATCGGGGCGACCCCCGACATGATCCGGGATGTACTCAGTCTCCTCGGCCAAGACCCAGCCACCTCCGACACCCTGCCCGGCCTCCGCGCTGCCCTCACCCTTGGGCGGGCTCTCGTACCTTACATTGACGGGGTCGACCCAACCATCACCGATAGCCTCGCCCACGCCCTGGCCACCCTACCCACTCTGCCCAATGATGACCCTACCCGCGCCTCTTTATTGACTATACGGGGCGGGTGTGGGTACCCTAGCTGGCGTGTCGTTGACTACTCGGCTGGGATGTCCACATCTAATCTTCCACCCCATACACCCGTCAGAGGGCCTGTTGGGGTGGCTGCGTTATGCACCAGGACCCATCCCACCCACCCCATCCCGGGTGACCTCGCCCAGGCTATGGCTGCGATCGACCTCACAGCTGAGGATCGCCCACGCGCCGCTCTCGACCGCACCTTAGACATCTACGGTGCTGACCAAGACGACCGTGCCACACTCATGAAATTCGCCGCTCACCCCGCACTCGCCTTGAGATGCGCCACCGCATTCATGGCGGCCCCAGAAGCCATTGATGTCGCCCGGGTGATCATCCACGGGGTCGCTGACGTGTGCGCTGTGTTGGGGGCGCCTAGTGACGAAATGATCGAAGTATGTCTAGATTTGGCGGATTTATCGGAAGATTCGACCGCTGTCTTCCAGTATGTCGGGTATATCCTCTGGCTATGCACTGTAGGCCCCTTCTCTGACAGCTCGACCGCCAACGCCGCCATCGACACTGCTCTTGGCATCAAGACTGCGAACTACCGCGCGCTCACCCAAACAATGATGAAACGGACCCCCAAGGCCGCTGAGGTCGAGGAGGAGCCCGTCAGACGTGTGGTGCGGGGTAAGGACCGGCGCCCCCCCGCCCCGGTGACCCCCCAGGCCGACCCGACCCGGCTGGTGGCTGACCATATCCGGCGATGCCTTTGTGACGATGAATATGAGTGTCTTCTCCGGCAATGGCTATATGTTGCTGTCAAATTCGAGACGTGTCAGCTATTCAGCAGACATCCGATGGGCCAGGCCGTTATCGCTCATCTCGACCTGCTGGACATTGAATGCACCATTGCTGACCCACCCAACCCACTCAACCTTAACTCCCCGCCCGTGACAGCCGTCGCCGTGCATGACCTCGGGTTCCACGACCCTGAGCCCGCCGTCCCGTCAGGGTCAGCCGTGTTCTGCCGTCTCTGTCACACCGCGTCAATGGTGCCCCCAGACACGGTGTTTCCAGCCCTGATTCTCGTCGCGACCGACCCCACCCCACCCGCCCCGGTCGACCTCGAGGCCGGCCCAGCAGCTACCCACGGGGCCGCCATCCACGTTGCCTTGAAGGACATGGACCCCGCGTCACGGGCCGCGTGTTATGCACACTGGGCCCTCGCCTTAAACACGCCAGAGTCCGCCGTCGCGGGGCTCCTCTCCTCAGCATCCGCCTCACTGGGCCACTACACGCTCAATGGCTCCCCCGCCCAATATCTGCCCCTGCACGCGGCCCCTGACCTGGCTGACGTACCAACCATGCTACACGCCGGCGATGCGGGCGACGTCGGGCTGTGTCCCACACACGCTGTGTTTAATGGGGTCCCGCCACCCGTCTTCCCGCCCGCCGCGGTCGCCGTACTCCGTGTGCTCCACGCCGTCCTCCTCAAGGGCGATGTCGACATATCTCTGACGGTGGCAGGCCCCCCACTCGCTGCTCGCCTCGCTTTGCATCTGGTAGGCGTGCTCGGGGACGGGGGTCGGCCGCCATACGCTGAAAAGAGAGCCAGTCGGGTCAAGACGATAAGCTGCAGCACCGCCGACTCAGCAAAGACTATCCTTGCCCAGCTCGCCACGACCACCAGCGACCCAGGGCCCGAACAGCCCCATCTATACGTGATTAACGCCACTGGTGCGGATACCACCTTCATCCAGACTGCCCACGAGCTGTCCACGGCCCTCAACACCCCGGCGTTCGGCCGTCGGGACCGACTCCTGGTTATAACCGATGTATCTTCGGATGTGCGCCTTGGGGATGCCTTCGCTCCCATCCACATACCAGCGGCGACTGACCCGGTCGGCCTTTACCTGGACCAGGGTCGCCCCGCCCGCCTGAATGTCCCTCACGCTCTGTTCACGGCCATGTTGATGGCGCGGCCCGACAAGGCGGCGGTGGCGGCGGCCATGAGTGGTCAGAGCACGCAGAGGGCTGGACAGACACCCCGCCGTGTTGAAGCCGGGGAGCAGACATACGCTGACGTCGCCCGGCTCGCGGCGGCCATTCTTGACCGGCTATTGTTATGTACGGGTCAATCAACCCCCGCAGATCCACCGCCATCAGCCAGGCAGAGGAGCGGGCGGGGCAGCGCCAAGGCAATCGAGCCCTTACAGGTCGTCCCCGTTGAGTGGACCAAGCCCGGCGCCGCTCAGGCAGCCCTCGATGCCCAAATCTCAAGGGTAGCCATAATGGCGTACGCCATCGCCGCCACCAAGCCCGCCATGCTTACCCTCGACGCCCTTCACGCGGCCATCGCCATCGGCACCACCGACACCGATCTCAAGGCCTCCGCGCTACGTGCCATGGACATCACCGCCGACCTGCAGGCGGCGACCCCTCGTGGACCTGGGGTGGTGTGGAAGCTGGGCATGTTCGTCGAGAGATCAAAGAGAGTTGAGGCGGCCATCTCAGCATGGCTGCCAGTCGTGTTAACGGGGCCAACAGGTGTGGGGAAACGCACAATGATCCGCACCGTCGCCGAGTCCGCCAAGATCCCGACCGCGTGGCCCACGACCCCCGCAGCCCTCGCCGAGGCCGTCCGTGAGGCCGTCCTGTCCCACCGTAGAGTAATTCTCTGTGTTGACACCTCAGCATGGCCTTCCGCGCCCCTCGCAGGCCTTATGTCTGGACTGGGCGGGGAACACGTGCTCCGCCCGACAGACATCAAGCTGATCGAAGCCGCGCTCGGGGCTGGGGCGGCCACGATCGCTGATATCCGACGGGCGGTGTCAACGAGCGCCCTTGTTGTGGTCATCGCCGAGTCACCCCCCGCTCCCCTATGTGGCCTCGGTGACGTCATCTCCGTGCCGCCCCCGTCGACAAAGGAGCTCATTCGGGCCTCGGAGGCCGCGGGCGGGATGTCCCGAATAGACGCCGCGCAGCTCGTGTCGCTCGCCTATGACATGCACACGGCCGCCGGGACGGTGTTAACGGTGCACACGATCCAGCGCCTTGTCGACACCTTCCTTACCATAGATGCGATGTTATTGACACGCGACACGGACGCTCGAGTTATCCTTGAGGAGACCGTGGCGGCCATCACCCAGGCAAGGGAGGCGGCGGCGGATCAGAGGGCTGAACTGGATGATAAGCGGAGGGAGACGGATGTGCTGCTCCATCAGCTACAAGACACGATGGTAGTCCTCACTGAAGCCGCGTCAGACGTAGACACGCTACAAAGGGGGCTGCAGACAGCCAAGACCGCCGCCCAGCAGAAGGAGAGTGACCTCCACAACGCTGAGGTCGCCGTCCAGGCCCGGGTCGATGAACGCGGCGGACCCATGGCCACCGCACGCCAAGCCATCGCGTCTCTCGACGTCACGGCCCTCACAGCCATCAAGTCGATGCGATCCCCGCCCTCCATCGTCTCGCGCGTCGTTGAGGCCCTCCTTATCCTCCTAGGGCGACCGGTGACTCCAGTTAGGGCGGTCGACGTGACTCTACGGTGCATAGAAGACGGCATAGATTTCGGCCGGAAGATCAGGGAAGGTGACGTCGTGACGGTCATCGCGGCCGATGTCGACGCTGCCGAGCTCACGGACCCGGACTTTGTGGCCAAGCTCGTCGCCATCGATCCCAACCACATGACACCGGAGACCCATGAACTGCTGCAGCCGTACCTGGAGGCGCGGGACTTCACGTGGACCCACGCATCCCGGGCCTTCGTGGCGTTGGCCTCCGTGGTCGAGTACCTTCACGCGATGTCTCAATTCCACAGGGCATCGATGGAGGCGCGGCCGTTGACGCTGGGACTGAAGAAGGTCAAGGCTGAGCACAAGGAGGCGTTGAATGAGCTCATGGACACCGAACAGCGGCTGGCTGATGCCGAGCAGCGGGCGGAGGATATCAGGGTGTCGATGGGAAGGGCGACAGCAGAGAAGCTAGTCAGCCAGGAGGCCCGCGAGGCGCTCACCAGGCTCACCCAGTCTGCAGACGCTGTCGTACTTGGGCTAGGCGCCGCCACAAAGAGATGGGCCGCCGGACTAGAAACGGTCGGGTCCCAATCCGTGCTGAGGACGCAGCGGGCCACACTAGCAGCGTTGACGGTATGCTGCCCCGATGTAGCCCTGGCTCTATCCCCGTCAGACGTCGAGACGGTGCTCAGCAGGGCAGATATCGCCTGTCCCGCCGAACCGAGGGAAAAGCAGGCCGTCGTGACTAACGGTGGATTCGTTGACCGGGCCTCGGCCGACCTCTTTGGACCCCACGCACCGCTCCTGGCCTCCCTCGCCGAGCTCCCACTACCGATGCTCGAGGGCCACACGGTCGCCCCACACGACGTGCTGCGACTCAACCTCATGGCCGCGACCACCGCCCGACTCCCGCCGACTCCAGACCTATGGACTGTGGCTCTCGCTGCTATGTACTCGGATAGGCCGCTCGTGTTAGTCGACCCCTGCCGGGTGGCCGCCGGGCCGATCTCAGCGTTGATGTCGACCGAAGAGATCACGTTCACTGAATATGGTCATAATCGTGCCAGGCGCCCGGCGTTGGTGGCCATGCCTGGCGACCCAACCCTTATCACTGAGGCCGACACGGGGGTGACCTTCATCGCCGTCACCTCCCCGCCCCCGTCCCGGGTGTACACGGTGGTCACTGTCCCCTACACGGCCGCAGCCCTGCCCCACGTCGTGTATGAGAGACTCCTCAGCATCAGGGCCCCGGACCTCTACCATAGGCTCCTAGCGGCCCATGATGACGCGTTATCGGTCGCCATCGCGTCCAGTAAGCTCGAGACGGACACCACGGACGCCATCAGAGAGGATAGGGATGGGAAGCCGTTCACAACGGTACAGGAGGCCGTTAACGAGCTCGGGCGCATCAAGGAGGCCACTGAGTCAGTCGACGAACAGATCATCGCCAAACGATCAATCACACAGGCTGTATGCAGAGAAACTTCCGTTCACGCAGCACAGGCGATGGCGTGCAACGCGGTCATCGGGGCCGCACGCCACGTTGACGCCAAGGTCGACCTGGACGACGTTGTTCTTGTCCTCAGGGCGCCTGGGTCTGCGTTGGTCAACCTTATCCATTGCGTGTTTTATAGAATTGATCCTGACCGCCGACTCGAGTGGGTCGCCACAGTCGGATTCGCGTTGGCCCAATCAGGAGGTCATCTTCACATGGACGAGGCCGAGACTTTCGTTGACGCCATCGACGCCATCATGAATGCCGGCCACATCACCGCCCCTGCTGCCCCACCCCGCCCCACCCGACCCGAGCAGACCGGGGGGCAGACGCGCCCGGAGAGTGCGAGTAAGACGAAGCGGGATAAACCGCAACGGCCGGCGAGTGGGGAACAGACCGCGGCGACCTCCCCCCGTGATCCTCTGCCACGTGCTCGCGGTGACGAGCCGCCCGCCGCCCCGCCACTCCCGTTCAGTGAACCTACAGTCGCCATCCTCAGTCAAATCAAGCCGTTCGCGCCGATCGTCAAGGGCCTCTCGACGGACTCCCAGCAGATGCCTGCGTGGATAGATTGGCTACGACTCGCCCATTGTGAAGAGGCGCCACTCCCGGGGGCAGGAGCGGGTCTATCACCGTGGATGAGACTCTTATTGGTCCTTGTGCTCCGGCCTGACCGCGCGCTGCCCGCCCTCACCTCATTGTTAACCATCCACGGGCCATCCCCAGTCGAGCTGGTCGACCTGCTCGGCGCCGCACAGCTGTCCGCTGGCCGCCGCATGCCCCACGCGGTCCCCCTGGCCAACGTGATGCAGGTGGCCGACCCGCGATACTCCGGCGTGCTGCTCACACCACACGCGCCTTTACCGATCGATGTGGTCGTGAGCCAGGCCGCCACGCTGCTCGGCATCACCCACGCGGAACCCCTCATCGTGTGTCCCGCAGACGCCGCCGCTGCTCGCACCCCCAGCGTCGAGACGGGGCTGCGTCAGGCGATGACTGTGGGTCGCCCCGTCGTCCTCCGAATAACCGAGAAGTGCCTCGGACTGCTCGCGGAGAACAAGCTGCCCTGGGTGAGCATGTTCGCCCCCGACGCGCCTGTTCGGCGCGGTCCGACCTTCAAGCTCATTATCATCGCCCAGCCCGACACCCAACCCGTCCTCGAGGCCGCCTTCTCTCGCCGCCTGCTGCCCCTCCGCGACGCCTGGCCGACCAACATCGCCACCGTCTACTCCGCGATCGTCGCCACCACGCCTGTCGACGTCTTCAGCGCACCCGACCCCGCCCCCTTCCCCCGGTCACTTTGGCTCAGGACTCTGTTCGCTGCGTTTATAGGTACGGTCGTCGCCACCACCCACCCCGTCCCCCGCCGGCCAGTGTCGGCCGCTCAGCTCCTCGGACTCAGAAGATGGGCGGCGACCTTCACCCGCACCGTCAACTTTGCTCGGTTCGACGTCTCAGGCAGGCTCGACTCGCCGGTACTGCTATCGGTGCTCACTGACGCCGTATGCGACGCCATCGACGCCAAGGCCGCCGCCCCTGCCCTCGGTGCCATCCAGATGCTCATCCACGATCGGGTCATCATGCCCGAGCTCGTCGGCGAGACCCTGCGCGACGCCGCGTTAAACGGACTAGAGGCACCGACCGTCCTCAGTCGCGCTGCCCTACTCGCCCCTGGTGACCGTCTTCCGCTAGATACGGCAGATCTCGGGGTGCCCGGAATAAGTGTGGTCGGCCACACATCAAGTGAAATCGAGAATGTGATCGTCACGATTCGAAAGGCGTTGACGTCACTCTTCGACATCAACAGGCGCCCCAGCCCCGCGGACCACCC